>JADMIO011609047.1_pt1 | contig 43059 bp, 37 predicted proteins | sample 8958161 | NCBI WGS metagenome assembly JADMIO01 (sample SAMN16585339, study PRJNA669376) | soil metagenome | isolation source: Crop rotation soil | place: USA: Cullars Rotation, Alabama | collected 2011
GACAACTTGTCCACGTGGAATTCTAAGCTTAGGATCCCAATGTGCTGGAAAGCATTCTTGCTCTTTTGCAACTTAGACTAAAACGGTTCTCGCACCGCTTTTGGTATCAGGAAATTATAACATCGCCTCTGGATCACCTGACATGTGCCAATCTAAGGAACCCTGGAGCCTTCAAGTGGCAAAGAGAGCCAGAAGGTGCTGCCTTGACCTGGTTCACTGTCGACGCTGACTTGTCCACCATGGGCCTCGGCAATCAACTTGCAAATAGCCAGACCGAGGCCGAAGCCTCTCGACTTTTGGGCCGTCTTGCCCTGAGAAAACTTCTCGAAGATTTGCTTCATGGCCTTGGCTTCGATTCCAGGTCCTTGATCGCGCACGCCGATGTTGAGCATGTGAGCATCATGCCGAGTCACGACTGTGATCTGCGTGTGAGACGGAGAAAATTTAAGAGCGTTAGACAAGTAGTTGAGCAAAACTTGAAGCACTCTTGCTCTGTCGGCTGATACCATATATGGTTCGACATCGTTGGCTATTTGGATCTCCCGGTGTCTGGCGATACTGGCTAGAGCAGCAATTGCTTCATCGACGGCCGCCTTGATTTCAAAGGAGCCAACTCTAATTTCCAGCTTGCCGTCTTCGGCACTTTCAAGAGTGAGCAAATCGTCAACGAGGCGCAAAATCCTTTCGATGTTTCCCTGGATGGCGACGATATGTTTTGGTGCGATGCCGGGCATCTTTTCCAGCAGCAGAGGTTCGATCGAATTGAGAATGGTTGAAGCAGATGCCAACGGCGTGCGCATGTCATCAACCAGCAGCTCGACGATGCCCTGTCTTTGGGCAGCTGTTTCTACAATTTCGTCGGCGACGCGATGAAGAACGAAATCGAGATAGGCGAGTTCGTCACCACCTCGCAATTGTTTTAGAAGCGGTTCACGCTTTGGCAAGCGCCCCGCGTTGGTTACAAGCGTCTTCAGTCGGTTAGTAATGTAAATGTTCAACACCAATACTAACGCCAGCGCTAAAATTAGATTTGCAGCCAAGCCCCTCCAAACAATTGACTGCAGTGCGTTGTTCGACTGTATTTGCTGGAGCCGCATTTGGTCGAGTTCCCATCTTTCTTGCACGGCCAGATCTGCCAACATTTGTCCGACTGTCGACATCTGCCGGGCATAGCTCATAAAGACTTGGAAGACCCGAGCCGAGCCGAGAATGCCCTGCCTTGGTGCCTGGGCAATTTCTAATTGCAGTTCCATCGGTTGCATAATGGCGTTGTCGAACCCAGTCAACACCCTGGTTTCTCGAGGATGTCCACGGGTCAATTCGGCTACTCTTTTTCTTATGACCCGAGCGGCAGCGCCTTGTTCTTCAGCCCGCTGCTTCATTTTAGGATTGCCTGTGAGCGCATAGTGCGAGGTGGTGACAGCGACATCAAATGTGGCATTCAAGGCTGCGTTCGTGTTGAGCATGGTGTCTGTAATGCGCTGAGTATCTCGAGCGACACTCTCACCTTTATCCATGGCGCTGTTGAGGCTGGCTATCAATACTGCTTCCAGACCCAAGGGTACAGCCACAAGCAAGATCCAAATGTGAATCAACCTGAGCGTATACCACTTCGGTTTGTAGGGGCGAAAGTAACCAGGAATATTTTCTTTGCTGGCACCAATGACGCCATCGCGATCAGGAGTGGCATCAAGTGGCCATCTGCTCCACAGTGAATTGGAATCCTTTGAGTGTTCAAACCCGACTGCACCGCCATGGCAGCGCGCAATTAGATTACAAGCAGCCAAAGCCAGGTCATCGGCTCGGTTGTTACCTCCATATTTGGGAAATTTCTTGAAAAGATCGGTGCGCCTGGCTCGATCGAGCGGTGGACCGACAGCGCTCACCGAAACTATCATCGCTTCGGGCTTCGACTGGCACTCGATGGTGATCTTTGAGGCGGAACCAGGGAAGGCGCGTACCGTCGAGATGAAGTTGACGATCAGCTGCTCAAATCGCTCTTTGTCCGCGCGGATATATTGTTCGGTGCAGTTGTTGTCGATTGCAACTGCAGTATTACCAAGATCCAAATATGCCGAAATCGCGTCGTTGACAGCTTCTTCAATGTTGAATTTGCTAAGCTCCAACTCGATCTTTCCTGCTTCAAATCGCTCATTGGTGAGCAGTTCATTTACCAGACGCAGAACTTGATTGATGTTCTTTCTTACCGACTCGAGCAGTTGGGCCGTGTCAGCCGGCAACTTTTCAGCACTGGGATGGTTGAGAATCTCAGTTGAGACTTGAGCGGCCATGAGCGGCGAGCGCATATCGTGTGCCACCATTTCCATGACTGAGCGGCGATGTTCATCAGCGGCACTCAACTGTTCGCTTGCTTCATGCAGCATAGAGTCGAGATAGGCAAGCTCGTCGTTGCCGGCCACCGCTAAGCCGAGCGGTTGTCTAAGAGGCAGCCGGCGGGAGTTGAAGACCAGAAGATTCAAGCGCGATGTTATATCTCGGTTGAATAAAAAGAGCCCAAGTGGAGCGACGACAAAACACGCAGCTAGAACCGCGTAGGCGACAGCCTTGAATTTCTCTCTTGCTTTTTGCTCGTTTGTCCTTGCGCTGAGACAGGCAGTCGCTTCCTTTTGGGCCAGCTCAGAGATGGCGGCACCGTCGTCCACACCTAACTGCAACAGCCCCGACATGTTTCGGCAAGCGCCAAGATTATCTAGCATGGTTGAATCCGCTTGGGCCTTTGGCAATTTGCTCAAGACAGACCACTCATGCTCCGACATCTTTTCTATTTCGTCGATCACTTGCAATCTGTTGGGGTCGTCTTCAGACCCCTTTTTCAGAAGCTGATAAGACACAAGGAGGTCTTGGTGCTTGCGGTTGGCAAATTGCTCCCAGGGTTGATTGGGGTCGAACATGCGACTCATCAACTCTAAGATCACCACATGCCTGGCCTCAGTGGCGAGGCTGAGACCCATGGCAAAATCTCTTTGATGGGCTTCTTCGTTGGCCAGAGTTTCACTGGTGCGCCAGAGATGACCAAGCAAAAGAAAACAGAGCGTGGCGATGGATAGAGGCACCAGAACCAGCGCGAGCCCCTTATACAAAATTCGCGTTTGGATAAAGCGGAACATTAAGTGGTGGTATCAGTAAACGATCTGGAGTTGAGAAGCGCCGTTCACTTTCGACACGGCGATTTGCACGGGAAACATCTCTTTGATGTCGTGCATGTGGGTTATAACCAAAATGCGAGCAAAATCCGTTTGAATCGATTTTATCGCTTTTACCAACCGGTCTCGACTAATATCGTCTTGCGAGCCGAATCCCTCGTCGATAATCAAAGTCTCCAATTTGGCGCCAGAGCGCCGAGCCAGCAATTTCGAAAGCGCTACCCGAACTGCGAAATTTACTTTGAAGGCTTCACCACCTGAGAAGAGCTCGTAGTTTCTGGTGCCGAGATCGTCGCCTATGACCAGGTCCAAAGTCTCGACAAGACCACCGGATTTTGTTTTGTGTTGTGTGATTAAACCGATGTGCATCTTATTTTCAGTCAGTCTCGAGAGAATTCGATTGGCTTCGGTTTCGATTTCGGGAATGGCATTTTCGATGATCACTGCCTGAATGCCTTTTTTGCCGAAGGCTTCGGCCAGGCAAGTGAAGTCGTCTATGTCGCGGCGACAATCATCGAGTTGACGTTTCTGTGATTGCAATCCGGACAACTCGCTTTGTAATCTGGTTAGAGTTGACTCCAGCACAGCTACCTTTTTACCCAACTCTTCTCGCTCACCTCTGAGGGCGTTGAACTGAATCTGTTTATCAATCAGTTCAAGCCGAAGAGCCGGTGCTTGCGCAATCTCTAGATCGAGTCTAGCTAGTTCTTCGTTGAGACAGAGGATTTGTTGCTCTTTGTTTTCGAGCATCTCGCGGCAAGATGCTTCGGACTGCTCGAGGGCCGGACGGTCATTGAGCGCTCTTTGCAAATCTCGAAAGAGCTCGCAGCTGGGAAGCAGATCGCTGAGCTGCTGTTTGAGCAGGTCGTGAGTGGTGCGATCGTAATTTAGGGCAGTGATTTTTTCTTGCACTGATTTAAGAGCGTCGCGAATCTCTTCACCGTACGCTTCACTGGAAATTTGACTGCTAAGCTCGTTCACTTTGGCGTGCTGGTTGGGAAGCTGATTTTGCAAGCGAGTAAATTCGGTTTTGTCGCGCTGCAGCTGGTGATAGCGCGGCTCGATTTGCCTTTGCATTCTCAGTTGTGATTGCAGGTTCGAATAAATGAGAGGATCAAAGTCGAGTTTGTGGATCTCTGCCTTAAGAGAGATCAAACTCTCCTTCTCCAGCTGTGCGTATTCATGCGTTTCCAGTTTTAGCTGGATTGAAGCTATCTCTTTCTGGTTCTCCAGCGCTTGATGTTCCGCTCGATCCACAGCGCCCAGCTTTTCATTGAATTGCCCAATCTGGATGTCGAGGCGTTTGCGTCCGTCGAGATGTTTTTTCAGCTCCAGATATTTCTTTCGTAAACTGGCACGCTCTGACTCCAGGCGCATGATCTGATCTTTTAGTGCAGAGATTTCGTTGTCCATCGCCTCGTTCACTTTTCGGTATCGTTCGACGACGGCGGCGCGGTCAACTATCGTCGAAGCACACAAAGGGCAAATGCTGGAATCGGCGTGGTCGTGCAACTCTTCAATTTTGGCCAGATTTTCGTTTTGACGAATCTTCAAAGCTTCGATTGACTTTTCGGCCGCTTCCAAATCAGATTTGATCTGCAGCCCCTTCTCTTCAACAAGATCGAATTCGGCTTCTGACTTGTCCATCTCCACGGACTCGGCTTCAAGACTCTCTTTCTCGTGCGTCAAAGACTCCTTGCCTTTAAGGAGTTTGTCGAGATCGGCAGCCTTGTTTTCTTTTTGTCCAAGTTCTGCCTCCAGCCTGATTCGATATTCAGTAATCACTGATTGCAACTCGGTAATTCTTCCTGTTAACTTGGCAAAAGTCTCTTGACTCTTGGCCATGTCAGACTCTTGCTTAATCAATTCCCGATATTGCTCGTAAGACTTCTCGACTTTGTCGCAGTCTTGCAAGTCTGTTTTCAATTTGTCATGACGGCTCTGCGATTCCGTCAGAGCTGACTGTGCCGTGCCAAAGTCGTATTCGAGCCGGCTGCGAATCTTTGCTAACTGTGTTTGCAGATCCAATTTTTCAGTAGACAGCTCTTGCATGATCAAAGCACGGCGATCGAGTTCCTCTGCTTCTTGTTTGATGCGCGTGAAACTTCTAGCGGACTCTTCGATAATGGGAGACTGTTTGAGAAGATCGTCGATATCTGAAAGTCTTTTCTTTAAGTCGCATTCTTGTTGACTGAGCTTCTCAATGTCGCTTTGCAAAAGAGCAATTTGTTCTTTGTTTGATTGAACACGCTGCTCTGAAAGAGAGAATTGCTGGCAGACCTGGTTGAGGGCGTTGACTTCGTTTTCACAAGTTTGGGCGCGGCTGTGACAAAGATCAAAATCAGATTGAGCGGCAGTAAAATCTGCCGTTGCCTGATTAAACTGAGCCTCTGTTTCTGTCTGTAAGCCAAGCGAATTTTCTAGATACTCAGCTCGAGCCTTTAGATGGCGCGCTTTTTCCCTGGCTTTTTCCTGGAGCTTGTCGAAGTACGAAAGTCCCAGAATTTCAGAGAGGATCTGCTTACGCTCAGAGGCTGGTCGGGTCGTAAACTCATCGGCTTTACCCTGCCGAAGATAGGCGCTATTGACGAAAGTGTCGAAATCCATGCGCAGCAATTCACAAATTGTCTTTTGCGTGTCTCGCATGCTGCCCGAAGTGAGAGTGCGCCACGAGTTGTGCTCTAAGTGGCTTGAGACGTTGGCGTCGTCTAGCGACCCAGATGCCACCCTGGCTGCTACCAGGGCCGGTGCGTCAACCGTGGCTACCTGCAGCTCGAGCGTGCCCTTGCTTGTGCCCTTGATTCCACTTTTGGAGCTGCCTTTCTGCCGCGATCTGCGAATGCGATAACGCTGCCCTTCATGGCTGAAGATGATATCGACCCACATCTCCTTTTCAGTCAGGCGAATCAGTTCGTCAGAGGATGAGCGAGCGCATTCCCACAAAGCCCAGGTGATGGCGTCAAGCAGGGCAGACTTACCTGCGCCGTTTTGGCCAGAAAGGCAAGCAACATCGACGCCTGACAGATCGAGGATCGCGTCGGCATAACTCATGAAATTATGCAGCGTAATACTATTGAGAATCACGTCTTTGAGATTTTAACGGAAAAAGCTATGTACCATCCCATGTTCGCACCGTCTTATCGTCCTTATCAGCCTCAGCGGATTTGCCAATTGCCCTGTAGGCTGCGGCTCGCCCGGCATATGACGGTCTCAGGTCAGTCTTATTTAAGCTAATTGCCTTGGTGAAATCATCAATGGCCTTTTGATAGTTCTTTTGCTGAAGATATACACGACCCCTGCTTTGGTATGCTTCTGTATATTGAGGGCTTCGCTCCACTGCACCGTCATAGTCTGCAAGTGCCTTGGTCAACTGGTTCTGCATTTCATATACTTTCGCTCTCTCCATTAAGGCGCGCGCTATTTGCGGTGTCGCTTTGGCTGGTGCCTGGCTAATGAGAATGTTGTAGTCTTCCAATGCATTGGACAATTTTCCGGCTGTCACATATGAATTTGCTCTTGCTTCCCGAGCGGCAAAGGCCTTAGGGTGCAACTCGAGCACTTTGGTGAAGTCTTTGATTGCACTAGCCTGGTCTGCCATTTCACAATAGGTCGAGCCCCTCAAGTAATAGGTCGTGTAATCTTTCGGATTGAGTTGCACTGCTTTGCTGAAATCGGCGAGAGCTTTTGCATAATCTTGCTTCTTCCCGTAGCAGAACCCGCGCTCAGACAGTAGTTGATAATTGTTGGGGTCAGATAGCAAAAGCTTATCGAGCAGTTTAATTGCTTCGTTAAAGCGCCCGGCTTTTCGGTAGAGTTCAGCGTTCCAGATGTTTTTTTTAGTTTCTGCCGTCTGTTTATTGTCGTCTTTACTGTCAGAAGCTTTTTCTTCGTCTTTACCGTCTTTTATACCTTCTGGCGTCGCATTGTTTTTTTCGGCCGATTTTGCCCCATCATCTGCCGGCTTGCTTGCCACGGCGTCTTTGCTAGCCGCCTCTGGTTTGCTGGCCGCGCCCTCTGACTTGACGCCTTGAGTGGCTTCACTCTTCGATTCAACCCTGGTTTCGGTTTTCGTTTCGGTCTTTTGCTCGGAAGAGCAGGCGCAAAGAGCTAACGATGAGAGCGAAACCAATAATAGAGTTCGCAAGAAGACAATTGCGTTCACTTTCGGAGCCCTCCGTATATACATGAGTAGCACTCTTTGCCTGGTCGAGCATTTTATCCACGCTCTACTAATTTATACGCTAAGTAAGGCAAAAAAGTTCGTTATGACATAATGACCTAAGGCAGTCAAGGACTTTATATATGGACATCCCGTGGACGCCGTAAACAGACAATCAACCAAGGCGGCGCAAAGAATATTCGCCCAGTCTCATGTCATCTTAGTTTGTTTTTTCTTTTCGGGATTTGCCGCCTTAATCTATCAGGTTGCCTGGCAGCGATTAGTCTTGAGAATTCTCGGTTCGACACTGCCTGCGGTGTCACTAGTGCTGGCTGTCTTTATGGCAGGGTTGGCCCTCGGTTCCTTTATAAATGCTCGTCTTTGGCCAAAGATTTCCAATCCACTGAAAGCCTATGCCGTGATCGAATTGGCGGTGGGAGCAGCAGGGCTTTTGTCGCTGCTTGTTTTTCGAGCTGGTCCAGACTCTCTTTGCGCAGCATTCATGTCCATGTGCGGTCACTGGTTCGGCACACAGACTTTTGCTCCGCAAAATCCTTTTGACTGGCACTTTGTATTGCGTGCCGCTTTCGTTGGCACATTTTTGCTGATACCCACCACATTCATGGGTGCCAGCTTCACGGTGATCGGCGCATATTTTGAACGCTATCGCTCTTTAGACGATATAAAAAGTCCCTCTGCAAGCGCTTACCTGGCTAATCTTCTCGGAGCCGCCTCCGGCACTATATGTAGTGGCTTTCTTTTGTTGCCGAATTTCGGGTTGACGTGGTCGATTCTGACAGCTGTGCTCATATGCCTTTTGGTGGCGGTGGTGGCTTTCTTGACTGGAAAATCTGCCCATGCCCAACTGCAGCCTGAAGGGCACAGCTTTCTTGCAGGCAAAACAGTGCTTCAACCGAAGCTTCTTTGCGCCATTGCTTTTATTACCGGTCTGAGCGGTCTGATTTTGGAGGTGGTCTGGACCAGGCTATTTTGCCTGTTGTTGGGTAGCTCCACCTACTCGTTGTCTGCAGTCGTCTCTGTCTGCATGATTGGGCTGGTTCTGGGCACGGCTTGGATGCACTCCCAAAGCTCCCGCATCAAAGACGAAATGTTGGTCACTGGCGCGTTGCTGTGCGGGCTGGCTTTCTCATCGTTGATAGACTTGTGGATCATTCAAGCCTGCCCGTGGCTGTTTGCCTCGCTTCATTTCTTTATGGCTGCCACGTTTGCAGGCTATCTGTTCGAGCGCATAGTTCTCATTGCTCTAATTGTTCTGCCGCCTTCGGCACTGACTGGGGCCATTTTTCCACTCTTGCTTAAGGCAATTAGTTCAAACTGGAATGATCGCGAAAGAAGCCTCGGCCTTATCTACTCTTTCAACGCTCTGGGGTCTGTCTTTGGTGCGCTTTTAACCGGCCTGGTTCTCCTGCCTTATTTCGGCAGTCTTTTTGCCAGCGGCATGGAAAGTACGATTTGCCTGGTTGCGGGTCTGGCGTTGTTGACTGGTCTAGTTTTGTTTGTTGTGGGCGGCAAGCGAAGGCTGGTGGCAATACCGGTTCTGCTTCTGATCTTGACGCTTGTGGTCAGACCGGCTTGGAATAGAAGTTTGATCGCAGCTGGAGTTCCATTCCTTACCCTGCCACCGAATGTGGTGCAGTCGAAAGCCCTCCTCGAACAGACCCTCAGTGATTCGGCCAGCAACAAGTTGTTGTTTTATCGAGAAGGGTTAAACACTACTGTCACTGTCCAATCTGCTCCACAGCACAATGTCATCTATTTGAAAAATGACGGTAAAGTGGAGGCAGCATTGCCAATTGTTGCCGGCAAGGAATCATCGTCTAGCGACTTGATCACACATCAAATGTTGGGTCAACTGCCATTTATATGCTGTGCTCCCGTGCACAAGGCTTTCGTAGTCGGCCTGGGCAGTGGTGCTACCAGTGGTGCGGCCCTGACTAACACTGAACTGACAAAATTGACAGTCGCCGAGGTAGAACCAGCCATATATGCCGCCCAAAATCTTTTTGAGGCAACAAACGGTTCTCCTTTGCGGAAGCAGTGGCTCGAAGCAAAGCGAGTGATCCCTTTGTGTGAGGACGCACGCACTGTTTTGAATTTCAGCAACGAAAAATTTGACGCCATCATTTCGCAACCGGCCGAGCCTTGGGTGAGCGGATCGGCAGATCTCTATTCAGTGGAATTTTGGCAGTTGTGCAAATCGAGGCTTGAGCCCGAAGGTGTTTTCTCTCAGTGGATTCAACTCTATGCAATTGATCCAGAATATCTGGGAATTTTATGCCGCACATTTCAAAGCGTTTTTCCATATACCTATGCAGTCCATCCTACCAGCGCAGGTGAAATGATTCTTTTGGGATGTGCACGCAACTTGGATGAAACCCAAGTGAAAAGACTAAAGGGGGATCTCATTGCCACCCCGCTCTCTTTGCGGGAGACTTGCCAGAAGATTGGCGCTGCGCATCGCAATTGGCGCATCAACACCGACGATAATATGACTGCGGAATATGGCTTGCCGCAACGCCTTTATCTAAGTGAAGATCTCATCGATAAGAATTTGCAAGCGATTGGCACAGCAGTCGATCCTCGACTACAAAATATCCAACTACAATCTAAGTGAAGGCGCCTGACAGGCTACTTTTGATCTCTTTCAAGTGAACGCATGGTCTTGCGAGCCCGATGACTGACATAGGCATTTTCGTCTTCGGCTAGTACTTCCAGCATCTCCAAAGGGATGCAGGGATTTTCTGCCAGGGCATAACGGACATCAACATTTGGGTCGGTGAGCAGTTTCTCGAGCACTTCATTGGGAGTATCAGGATGCTCGCCAACAGCAATGCGAATCTCAGCGTGATCGTCGTCAGCCAGCGAGCGCAGCACATCATGGGGCGAATTGGGGTGCTCAGCCACTCGCAGGCGGATCAGATGGTGTTCATGACTGGCGTGATTCCTTAGTTCGTCTATAGCTGTTTCCGGGTGTCCAATGGCAATGTAAACATGTGGACGAGACGGCATAGGACTCACCTTTTACACAAACACAAACAGGCGCCCTCGGGACACCTTGATATAACCATCAAAGACTACAGACAGCCGGTTGTCAAGAGATGCTGATATTCCAAACTACTAGCGTTTACCATATAAGATATATGGGTTGGGTGCTATGGAAAACCATCGCAAAATCGCTCGTTTTGCAGTTTAATCAAGGTAGTGAATGCCGTAAAAAGTAGACAACCCAAGCAATTGCGGATATTTTCATGGGCGCACAGGATAACCAATAGATGACATATCGCCTTCTTCTTATTGAAGACAGCCCTACACAACTGTTGACCATCAAGCGCACGTTAGAAAGCGAGGGCTACGCAATATTGGAAGCCCGCAACGGTGCTGAGGGACTGGCTCGAGCTTACAATGAATTGCCTGATTTGATTATTTCCGACGTGGTGATGTCGGGCATCAACGGCTACCAACTTTGCCGGCTTGTCAAAAACGACCCTGACTTATCGTCTACACCGGTCATCTTGCTTACTAAGTTAGACGGCTCAGTAGATCGTTTCTGGGGCTTAAAGTCAGGCGCTGAACGCTACATTCCCAAAGAGCCCGGCTTTCCCAATTTGATCAAGGCGGTAAGAGAAATTCTTGGTGAAGCTCAGATCCAGCCAAGATTGAGAATTCTGAGCGATGCCAGTCGCAGCCCCACATCTGAGGAAATCAACAATCGTCTTAATCAGTTGCTCGAGCGCTTGCTCTTTGAAGCGACAATTGTAGACGAGGTGCGGCGCATTGGCGAAGACATTTTGGATTTAGAGGTGATTACAGAAAAGCTGTTTGCTCTTTTGGCATCGATTATTACCTATCAATCTTGCGCTCTGGTGGTCAATCAAGGAAGGTTCTCCAGTCTGATGCTCGATTTGTCCAAAGACAGCCAGGAGTCCGCCGTCAAGTCTTATGTCTCGAAAGTGGCTCTGCAACTAGGATTGCCACCACTGCGCGAGGAGGCGCCCAAGACTGTCAACTTCCCTGAAAATGCGTTGACACAGCCCATTGATATGACGGGTCTGAGGCTGGGTCTTTTGATTGTCTTGCCTTATCCGCATCAAGCCTATAAACCAGGCGACCAAAAGGTGGTGCGTTTGATTGCTGAACAATTATCGATTGTCTTGCGTCTCTATCAATCCCACGCCCAGCGGGAAGGCTCTCCCGTGCCTACCTCGTAAGGCTACTTGCGTTTCTTCTTCTTGTCTTTTTTGACGCCGTCAGAGATAGTTCTTCTGAATTTGCCGAAGCGCTTTTTGAAGAAACCTTCTTGCTCTGTTCCCTCTTCAGTGGGATGCTCGCCTGTATCCGTCTCATCGGCATCTAGTTCGTCTGACTCTTCGTCTGCATCGGTTTCCGAGGCTTGTTGTATTTCTGCTGTTTCTGCGCTTGGTGCGACTTGCCCTTCGGTCATTGCTTGGGAAGGAGCATTTACATGTTTGAAAAATTCTGGAGAAGCCTGTTCTTGACCTGCTCCTGTTCCTAGTGTCACATACGGTGCTTGCGAAGAGTTGGGACGAATTGCCGGCATCGCTTGCGTTTCTCGTCGAGAACGGGGCGTCGGTTCCGGCGGCGGCGCAGTTTCTTGAGTCTCTTCTGTTTTTGGCGCTTCCCAATCCAGCTGATCGCGCCAACTTGGCACAGCATTGGAGAGATCTATGTTGGCTTGAGGAAGTTCCGGCTCTGGCACCGATGGTTCTTCTGCCACCACTTCTTCTACCACCGGTTCCTCGGGCTTCTCCCAGTCCAATTGATCTTTCCAACTGGGAGCGGCGTTGTTGCTGATCTTCCTTACTTCAGGCTCTTCAGGCGCAACTTGTTCCGGCACCTCTAATTGGACGTTACCCAGAAGCTCAGCCAGACTTTGTTTTTCTGGGTCGCGATCAGCTGTGGATTCATCGTCGACTACCAGCGGCTTGCTCCAGTCCAATTGATCCTTCCAGGTCGGCACCGCCGAAGAAACTGAAAGGTCAGCTCGGGGCGGGGGTGGTGGCGGTTGTTCCTGTCTTGGTTTAATTGGTACTTCTCTGATTTGTGGCACCGCATCTGGTGCAGATCCGTCTTCGCTGATTTCGGGCTCTCCCATGAGGATTGCCAGTTGCGCCTCAGTGATATAGCCGTGATCGATGAGAATGTCTGAGATGTTTGTTCCTCTCGACTGCGAAAGTTCCATGGCTACCTGGAATTGAGCGACGGTTATATTGCCGTCCCTGAGCAACTTTTGCCCGAGCAAAACCGACTCTAGATCACGCTCTTGAATGAAGCCCTGACGCACCAGGAAGGTTCCGAATTGCATCTCAGGCATGGCTTTGTGCATGTCGCAGGCAATTTCCAACTCGGCTTGCTCAAGCAGCCCCGCACACTGCAGCAACTCGCCAATGCGCAGTGGTGTTCTTTGGCCGATTCTGCCTTGCGGTCCGTCTTCCGGTGCATGCGGGATCATTGCGTCTGGTGAACCACGCAATCCCATGTCTCTAAAGTCGTAATCAGTGCGCGTGACAGGGTCACATAAAATGTCGCGGGCAATCCAGTTTTTGCGCAGTTCTTTGAGAAGCTCGTCTTTCTCAGGGCGTACAGCTCCTCTGAGTTTTAAGAGAATCTTTCTGATGCGGCGCAAAAAGTTCTTGTGGATTTCCTCAAATGGCGACATTTGTGAAACACCCAGCAGCTCGTATAGATCTACTCGTGGTGGTGCCGGTGGTGGCAGCTCTTCCATCACCTCTGCAACAGCCGCAACCTCTTGCGGAGACGTGTCAATCGCCGGTGCTTCGACTTCAAGCTCAGGCTGCTCACTCTCCAACTCTTCGCTGTCTGCATCAAGAGCATAAGGCTCTGTCTGTTCATCGTCTTGCGCTGGTGTCAAAGAGCTGAGCACCAAGTCTATTCCCGTAGCGATGCTGGGAATTTCTGCCGTCTCGCTCTGATTATCGACAATGGCAAAGTCACCGCTGGTAAATTGCGGATCAGAGTCAGGCGCATCTGACTCTGCTTCGAGATAATGACTTTGATCGGCGAACTCGGCATCGATGAAGCCACCATCTGTAGGGGCAGACAGTCCCTCGCTCGCTTCGTCTGTGGACTCCTGTGCCAAAGTGGGATGAGTGAAATCAGCCGGATCTTGAGAGTGCGGTGCACTTTGCGGCAATGAAAATGCCCGAATCTTTTGAGAGTCTGACTGACTGGGATCGGAATAAGCGTCCGTTTGCAGATATGGATGAGCAGCCATTTGCTGAGAGTCAGATTGGCTGGCGGCGCTATAAGCAGCCATTTGTTGAGAATCAGTTTGGCTGGCGGCGCTATAAGCAGCCATTTGCTGCGAGTCAGATTGTTGGAGTGCGGCATCTGGCTGGGGCACGCTTTCCTGACGCGGTGAAAGCCCGACCGTCAACGTTCCTTGAGCATCCAGCTGCCAGCTGGCATATGGTGGAATGGCTTGTGTCTCATCCTGACTGGGCGGAGGCAGGGGAGCAAATGGTGTTTCAGGAGGCAAAGAATACTCAGCCTCGGGGTCGTAGGCGGGGATGGAATGGGCTTCAAATTGTTGCTGGGAGTAATCGGGCAGCTCTTCTTCGTATTGCTCGACGTATTCAGGCGACTCCTCCAAGTATTCAGAAGCCTCCAACTGCTCTGGCATTTGACCTGCTTCTGAAGTCTGTTGATGCTGTTGCTGCGCCTCGAGCCCTGGCCCCTCGCCGAAAATCTCCGCATACTCAGGTGAAGGAACGTTGAAGGGCAACATAGCCTTTTTGGGAGGATCAGGCTTTCTCATCGCCGTGTAGTCTTCTTCCTCAGCAGCTGGCTGGTTGCGAGGCGCCTCGGGCAATTCCTGATTTTGTCCTTGCTCACGAGATTGTTTGTACTGCTGGTATTGGTGAACTGCAGGCTCGAATTGCTCCACGGGAGCAGCTTCCCGATAGGATGGAGGGGCTTCTAGCTGGTTCGGTTCAGGCGACTGATGAACAGGAGCTGGCATTTCCCCCATGCCTACAGGCTCCACCGCCTCGCTCTTGACAGCGTCTCCATTTGCTTCTTCGGCTCCCTCCTGGCTGGTTGCGCCATTGCCAGCTTTTTGGTCTTTGAGCAAGAGAAACAGTTGGCGATGAGCCAAACTGACGCCGTCGGCGTCGCCACGCTCAAAACTTTGCTTCAAAGCAGCAGCCAGTACACGGGTTTCTAGCTCAATGCGGGTTCTGATGTTTAGTTGGACGAGGGACATGTGTAGTAATAGCCTGCCTGAACGCGCATTATCCCGGTACGTAACGGCCCGCGGTCACCGTAGTAATTATGCCTTTCTGAAGCATTATTAACACCTTTTCAGCTAATGTATTAGGTTAGAAATTAAGTGATCTATGAGCCTACCACCAAATAATCTCTCACCATAGGCCTCATGCCGCCTGTCCGCCAAGCCTTATAATCTATCGCAGTCACGGTTTTCACTGCTGTCCGGCTTACCAAGCCCATCTGAGGGGAATGAAAAGCGAAGTTAAAGAAGCGGTCGATATGATTGTCGACCAAGCCAGGGCGCTATCAGTCTCCATTGACGAGCGACAGTCTGATAAGCTCGCTCGCTTTCTTGGGCTCTTGGAAAATTACAACGAGCACACCAATCTGGTCTCCTCAGCCAAACCTTCCCTGGTCGCAGTCGACCATGTTTTGGACTCATTGTCGCTAGCCTCTGTCTTGCAAGAATATTGGGCAGGCTGGAAGCAGTCGAACCAGCCCCGCTTGATCGATATTGGCACGGGAGCAGGATTTCCGGGTCTGATTTTGGCTATGGTTCTTGACCAGTGGCATTTCACTCTCGTTGATTCAACTGCCAAGAAGACATGCTTTGTGCAAGAAGTTGTGGATGATCTCAACCTTGTCAATGTCATAGTCTTGACCGACCGCGTGGAAGAGCTGGCGCACCAGGGGCGATACCGTGAGAGTTTCGGTTTTGCCACTGCTCGTGCCGTGGGAGCCGGTGACATTTCTGTCGAACTTGGGCTGCCACTCTTGTCTTTAGGTGGCTTGATGATTTTGCAGAAAACAGCGGCGCAACTTGATCGCGAGTTGAAGATCACTGATGCGGCATGTAGTTTGCTGGGTGGCTTCGTTGAAAAGCCAGTCTCACTCGACGCTAATGTGCTGGGAAAAGATCGTGCTCTTATCTTGATCACGAAGAAGGAAAGAACGAAAGACAAATATCCCAGAGCCTGGAAGAAGATCAAAGAGAGCCCACTCAGCTCTGTTTGACTGCCTATATCACAGCCCCTTCAGCTTCTGGCACTATCCAACCTTCAGCTGAAGCTTGAATTTTTGCTTTGACAAAACCGTTGTCGATTGTCAGCTCAAACAGCCTGCGTCGGCTGCCAAAGACATATTTGGCTCTGTTCACCAGTGCTGTGATGTCGATGCAATCGTGGGCAAAAATAATGTTGTCTGGATGGCGGTACCACGAATCACCAGGTGGCAAAACGATGTCGGCCACCATGTCTCCGATTTCAATTTCTTCTCGCTCTCGTTGCGCCCGAGGCGGCCAGCAGAGAAAATATTTCTTGGTGTCGAAGCCCAGACACTCGACTCTTCCGAGATAGGCAGAAGTTGCCTCTTCCACCGCGAAGCCGGACTCTTCGTATGCTCTTAATTCATCGATCCACACTTCTTTTAAAACTTCTGCCACCGTTTGCATGTGCGGCTCCATGCGCCACATCTGAGAGGTTGGCAGATAGGATCGAGACGGTCTGAATTCCCAGGAGTCTTCGGTATATCTTACTTCGTACTGGTGCGTATGCGCCCATGCTGTCATGAGAACACTCATCCAGATGTTGTTGTCTTTGTAGACCTTGGCGTAGCTTTTCTTAAACCATTCCTGCCACTCTTCAAAAGAGTCGTATTGCCCAGAGCGCTTGGTTAGCCCTTCTCTCCACTCTTTCTCGTCGGCCAACGGATCTTCGGCATGAAAAAACTCTTCCCAATAGGCGCTGACAATGGCCGGCTCAAGCAAAACTAGATCCGGCTTGCCCATTTGTTGCTCCCAGAGCAGTTGGCAAGTCTTGATCGACTCTTCGCATCGTGAGTAAGGATTCGAGTCCTGATAGGTTTCGTTGTGTCGAACCCAGTCAACACCTGCACGAATTAGAAAGGCTGGAATCATTTTTTGATGGACACCCCACGACCTCATTAAGGCTACAAGCATAGTAAACCATGCTGCGCCAAAAATTAACGACCTCTAGACAGATGCACTCAGCACTTTCGGAGCGCGCTCAGTCTTCTCAATCAGTTCGGCAAACTTCTTGATGGAGGCGGTGTACCTGGCATCGTTTTCGAGCTCGCTGAGACTGGCGGCAAGTCTTTGGCTCCAGTTGTAATCACCGCTCAGACCAGGTTCGTTGAAGCGCTGACTGGTGCCCAGAAGATCGGTAATCATGAGGACAGCCAACCAACATGGGGTTTCCAACAGCACCTTGAGAAAGACCATATGCAGCTCGTGGGTGAACTCAATCGGTGGCTGCTCTTCATCCAAACCAAGAAACTTCATCAAACGCTGCACTTCAAGCCAGCCTTGTTCTCCATCTGGACCATGCCACCAGGTGACGAGCCCTTCGTAAAATGAGGCGATCGGTTGATGATCGTGAGTGCCATAAGTAGTCAAGCTTAGAACCGGCAGAGTTTCTTTTGGCTTGAATGAGCGGTCTTCTTCAATGCGTTCAAATATGGGAATGGCGAAGCCGGCAATACCTAACTTCTTCAAGAGTGGTCTGACGTAATCAGGCACGACGCCGAGGTCTTCGGCGACTATGGCTGATTGGCCCGCTGCCTCCATCAAAACCTTCAGAATTGCTTCGCCTTCGGCACAGTTCTCTTCGGCATCTTCTTTTTCATCATCAGAGCGCGGCAGAAACTGTGGCAAGAGTCCACCTGTTAACGAAGCTGCTTCTTTTTTCGTCAGATTCTCAAATTCATAGTTGCGTTCGGGAATCCAGGGAAAGGCATAGACTCTGAAGAAACCAAGCACGTGATCGATGCGAAAGTAATGAAAGAGTTTGGTTATGTGGTGCACTCGTTGGCGCCACCAGGCGTAATTTTCCTTTTTGTGCTCTTTCCACGAATAAAGCGGCATGCCCCAGTTTTGCCCCCACATTTGAGTGAAGACGTCACCCTGGAAGTAGGTTTCCGGTGGTGCGCCGCATGACCAATCTAAATCAAAAAGCTTTTGTTGAGCCCAGACATCAGCACTGTAACGGCTCACACCAAAAGGCAAATCGCCCATCAACTGCACGGATTTTTTCTCAGCATACTCTTTCACTTCCAGCCATTGCGTCCAGGCGATCCATTGCACAAATGACCAGAAGCGTTGGTTTAACAGACGTTCGTTGCTGGCTTTCGACTCCTGCGCTTTCTCGAAACTAGCAAGCTCACCAGGCCAGGTCGGCCAGGCCGTGTTGCCACCATGCTCATCGATTAAGGCTCTGAATAAGCTGTATGGCTTGAGCCAGCCGGCATTTTCCAGCTCGAATCGGGCCAATGATTTTGCCGTCTGAGAATCTTTTTCAATCTGCTCTTTGTCGAAATTGGCGAAGGCCGCGCGCAGCAGATCCGTTTTCAATTTCTTGACGCGGGGATAGTCAACTGAACCGCTTCTCAATTCTTCAATCAAACTTTCAGGAGCAAGCGAATCGAAATCGGACTGGCTCAGACCTGGTATCGAATTCGGTGCCAGGGCGATCAAGGCGGGGTCTAGCGCTACTGAGCTTATGGCGTTGTAAGGGCTGTTGTCGCCACCAGTTTCGTTAATTGGCAGTACCTGCAAAATGCCAATTTTGTTTCGGCTGCAAAAATCGATCGCATCTTTGGCTGCCGTCGTGTCACCGATGCCCAGGTCGCCTTGACCGCGCAAGGCAAATACAGGCACAAGCACACCGGCTAATTTATTCTTTGTGTCGATTTTCATCATTCAATTCCTAAACGGGCGAAAACGGGATCCAGGTTCTTCAGATACGATCCGGGGTCAAAGCATTCTTCTACTTCAGAGCGAGAAAGCACTGAAGTCACCTGACCGTCTTTGAGCAAGTTGTCTTTGAAGCTGCCTTCTTTGCTGTTCCAAGCGGCCATGGCGTTGGATTGAACGAGTTTGTAAGCCTTTTCTCGCGAGAGTCCTTTGCCGACCAGTTTCAACAATACAGCCTGAGAAAAAATCACACCACCGAACACGTCCATATTGCGAATCATGTTTTCCGGGTAAACCACCAGTCCTTTCACGATCTTGGTGAAGCGCGCCAGCATATAGTCAAGCAAGATGGTGGAGTCTGGAAGAATGATCCTCTCGACGGAACTATGTGAGATGTCCCGTTCATGCCACAAGGGAATGTTTTCGAGAGCGGCCATTGAGTTGGCCCGAATCACTCTGGCCAGGCCGGAGATATTTTCGCTGCCAACGGGATTTCGTTTGTGAGGCATTGCCGATGAGCCTTTCTGCCCGACCTCGAACGGTTCTTCCACTTCCAATACATCAGTGCGTTGCAAATGTCTGATCTCAGTGGCGAATTTATCGAGACTCGAGGCGATGATGGCTAGCGTGCACATATACTGCGCATGCCGATCGCGCTGGATGATCTGCGTTGACACTGGTGCCGGTGTCAGTTGCAGGAATTTGCAAGTCAATCTCTCTACTTCTGGAGAGATGTTGGCGAAAGTGCCTACAGGACCGCTCATTTGACCAACTGAAATAATTTCAGTGGCGTCGGCCAGTCTCTTTTGGTTGCGTCTGACTTCTTCCAACCAGACGGCCATTTTGAAACCGAAAGTGAGCGGTTCGGCATGAATACCGTGCGAACGGCCTACTTGCACTGTATGTTTATGTTTGCGTGCCTGTTCTAAAATCGCGTCATGCAGTTTCTCTAACTCAACAGATAAAAGTTGACTGGCCTTTCTCAACTGCAGAGCCAACCCCGTATCGATCACATCCGAACTCGTCAAACCCAGGTGGATGAATCGGGAATTGTCACCGACATGTTCTGCCACGTTGGTAAGGAAAGCGATGATGTCATGCTTGACCTCGACCTCGATTTCCTTAATGCGCTCGATTTCAAACCGCGCTTTGGCTTTGATATCGGGAACTGCTTCCTTTGGAATAAAGCCAAGTTCCGCCTGGGCCTCGCAAACGGCAATCTCGACATCCAACATTGTTTGGAATTTCGACTGTTCGGACCAGATCGAGCCCATCTCTGGGCGAGTGTATCTGTCTATCAAAGCAAATGGCCTCGGGAAACCGGCGATGGCTATTTTACAATGTCGCAATCATGGACAGAGCCAGACGTAAAGTACTGTTCCGATGATTGTCGCGGAGTGCAAGAATCACTTCTTGCCAAGCCTGAAGTTATCTACAGCTTGTCAGGGGATCTGTAGAAAATCGATAGCGATAACCTATATTAAGTAGGTTGATCAAGGTACTGCTGGCATTTTTGCCTGAAGGGCGAGCCTGTAGAAAACATTGCTGTTTGAAATAAAAACTAGCAATCTTGGATACGTCTTTGTCCAGAGGTAATATATGCCGATGTCTGAAACATAGGTTCCATATGCCAACTACGAAGATCTTGTTGCCCATCGATGTCCAACATCCTCATGAGGAAGTCGTGGACAGACTTAATACGCTTGTTCCGCTCTCGTCTGCGCAAGTGCATCTGTTGTATGTACGAGAGGAGTTGCCCGCATTCGAGCAGCTGGTTGAAACGATGGGCGATTTTCCGGAGGACTGGAAACATCAGATCGAAAAGAAGATCAATGAAGTATTTGACCTGCTAAAGGCGAAACTGAAAACGTTCGGCGCGGAGGTGACAACCGAAATCGTTGGCGGACCAGCCGCGATGATGATCGAATCTGTCGCTCGAGACGAGGGTTTTGAGATGATAGCAATTATGCCTGGCAGTCATTCGAGAGTTGAACAACACCTGATTGGCAGCACCACAAGTAGAGTCGTTGGGCACGCACCAGGGACGGTGTTGATCCTTCGTAGTGCAGCCAGTAATTTGAGTAACGTCGTAATCGGTATCGATGGCTCTGATGCGGCCCTACAAGCGGCCAAGAAAGCTGTGACACTGTTCAATCTCGTCGCCAGAAACGTTAAGGTCACCCTCGTCAATGTAGTGTCTGTTACCGGTGTGTTCAAATTGATTTCACCTGTGAGATTTGTCGCTGCTATCGAAGAGAATCTGGTCATGTCAGGTGAAGCGGCTCTGACTAAGGCGCAAGCCGAATTGTCCGAGATGGGTCTTAAGTCTGTGGAGATCGTTTTGAAAAACGGAGATCCTGCAGATGAATTGATCAAAGTGAGCACGTCCATAAACGCCGAACTCATTTCAATTGGAGCCCAGGGTAGATCGGCGGTCGAAAAATTCCTGCTCGGTAGTGTGTCAACTAGAGTGGCCACTTTTGCCAAATGTTCAACAGCGGTGATCAAATAATGTGGCGACTGCTTTTGGCACTGACTCTAACCATGTCGGGCACTGCCGCTCTGGCACAGAGCATGGGTGCAGAGCAGGCAAAAGAACGAGAAGAGCTCGAGAACATGCGCAATGAAGTTCGAGACATAAAATCGACAATCAATGATGCTGTCAACTCCATGAACGACTTAAATAAACAGGCTCAAAGCCAAGCCGGCAATCACGAGCTCCATCTCTTCGCCAAACAGGCAGCCTGCGAACTTTACTCGGGCATGACGGCCGATTGCCTGACATACAACGGCAAGATCCCGGGGCCACCGATCCGCGTTCCAGTTGGTGAATCAGTTCGCATCGTCCTCCACAACCAGTTGAAGGTGCCGACCAGTTTGGTCTTCCACGGGCTGATGGTGCCCCAATCGGTAGGCGGCTTACCAAAAAAGGACGCGGGCATCGTCAAACCCGGTGAAGCCTATGCTTATCAATTCATTCCCAGGCAAGCCGGCACTTATTGGTATCACCCTCAGGTTATAAATGAGGATCAAAAGACTCGCGGCATGTACGGAGCCCTGGTTGTTGAGCCGAAATCGGGACCCACTGACGACAAAGACTTGACGATGGTGTTGTCTGAGCTGAACTTGCAGGGTGACCAAGCTGCGCGTGTTGCAGTGCCAATGAAAACTAACGTCGGCGTAAAGACGGTCTTTCTCCTCAATGGCAAAGCTGCGCCTGCGGTGCCAGCCATGGAGTTGCGTCAGGGTGAGCGAGTTAGACTGCGGGTGATTAACGCCTCGCAGCACATCGTTCCTTTGTATTTAACCGGCCATCGTTTTGAAGTTGTAGCGATCAACGGTTCAGACGCACTGGAGCCGCATATCTACCGCGATACGATCACTGTCAATCCTTCCGATAGGATTGATTTGTGTTTCTCAGCCGATAATCCTGGTGTCTGGTCGTTAGCCTCGGAGCTTCTGGATGAGGCCAGCAACGACGGCAAGTTCCCAGGCGGAATCGCTTGTGTTGTGCGCTATTCAGGCATGTCTAGTGATCAAAGTTCTGGCATGCAGAATAACGATCAGATTATGCAAAAACCGAACCGGGACTAGAATCCTGGGAGCGCCGGCTTCAGCCGGCACCACTGACGCAGACCAGGTGGTAAGGCGTGCGTTCTAGCTGATCGGGGCTAAATGGCTTCTCGCAACTGGGTCAGTTGCAGTTTCACTTTTTCCATGGTCAAACCGGTGTGCTTGCAGAAAGCAGCCCAGCCAATTTCGATTACGTCTTCCCAGTTGTTGTAATAAATGTCTTGATTTAGGTAGCCCTTGCCCAATTCATAAGAGTAGTCGGCAAGAATTGCTTTGGCCATATCGTGTTGGATCAGGTGTTGGACGTCGAACCATTGCTCTTCCAGAGCCAGTTCGAAAAGAGCACTCAGGAACTCTTTTTGTGCGTAACGAGTTTCGGCTAACTCTTTTAATCGTGCGTCCATCGATTCACTCAATTTCTAGAACTGCTCAAAGCAGCATCGGCCTTACCATTACGTTATCATAAAGTTTTGTAAATTCAACCAAAATTTCATCTCGGCTCTCTATTTAGAAGCAAAATCTATTTTTAAGTTCCTGACTCTTTCAACTATTCGAGGCACAACTGAGGCATCGAATGACGGTGATTGGATATGCGCTGGTGTTACCTCTGGTGCGCATCACATTCGGTGCAGCTGTCCTGACTAGGTTTGAATCTGAGGCTGGTACTGCGATCCCGTTAAATTGAAAGTCCAGGCGATTCCGTCTCTGGCCGTTCGAATATCTGGTGGCACCTGGATCATATATTCCTTGCGCGTTCCATCAGGCTCGGGAGTTGAATTGACCACTCTAACAAGAAAAATTGCATAGCTATGTTCCGTCAAAAGGCGATAGAGCCTCCCTGTCTCATCACTGTGGACTTCCTGGGCGCCAGAGTTAAGCCAGTAGTTCACTTGCCCATATTTTTCAATCATTAGATGACGCAGAAGTTCATTATTGCCCTGGGCATCTATGCGAGAGATAGTGATCTCCTCTGGCCTCTCAATTACATATTCGGGCACTCTCATGCCTCGCCAGGCATAAATCGACCAGCCATCAGGATAAACGACTGCTGGTCCGTCCTCACAATGCAAGCGACCCACTTCGTCTCGCTTTAAGACTGCGTGCCGGCGTGCGATGAAGCACATCTTTTCCAGAGGTAAAAACCATCCCGCACTTGTGACAATTCGCCAGGGAGCAAGCGCCGCCTCGGTCTCGGTGTGCAAGCCGCACTCTTTTTGCAGAAAGTCGTAACCGGCCAACCAATGTGAGTGGTGTTGTCCATAGTCCACCAAAGACCTGGGCACGAGATTGTTGTGGTAGATATCCTCGCAGAAACTGACGGGCATGGGCAGATCGAGCCGCCTCAACGCGTACCCTGCCGAAAGCAAAGAAGAACGATAAGCGTTGCTCCAGCCTGAGCCGCCTGAACGGTCGTCTCTTGCGAGTATGGACGAGGTTACAACCATTTTGCCGACCAGATCTCTTACAGCGGCAGCCACGGGCATGGTTATCTGCAACTCCACTTCAGACAAGAGCTGGCTTGTCACCTTGCTGCCAATCGCTGAATCGATTGTGCTGTCGATAGACGTGTAATGCCTTGAAAAGCAGGCCTCTTTCACGGGCGTGCCCCAATGCGCTGGTTTCCCTTCGAATCTCAGACGCTCTCTGACGTTGAGGTATGCACTGATCAGCGCGACGGGTGAGTCGCACCAGATGATAATTGGAGCTGGCAAGGACAGCTGGGCATAGAGCGCTACGATTCCCTGCTCAGCCGTTCGAGTATCCGTTTCTTCTGTGCTCAGTCCTACATTTGTCCAATGTTCGATAATTTCTGCCTTCGATTTGGCCAATCTGGCGGAAAACATCGTGTTGCGTTGTGCTGCTGTTGCGGTGATCATGCTTGCACTCCTTCGTTGAGATCAATCCATGTACATCTCGTCCCAGTTCCGTTGGTTCTCGACTTTAGGTCTTACGTACTGGCGCTGCCGCACAACCTTGTAGGTTCCAGGTGTCACCTTGATTGGTGCATGCTCTTCGTGCACAAGAGTGGCTCCCTCGGTAGTGAGAATGTACATGTCTTCCGCCTGCTGATATGCCATTGCGAATTGGCTGGAGATGGCGTGGGCATGACCGGTTGCTTCTCCTAAAGCAAGAACGATTCTCTCTGTTAATTTCTGCCTTTGTGCGCCGCCTGGGATACTTTGTTCAATCAGTAAAACGTCGCCTTGTCTGTATTGCATCATCCTTTCGCTCCTCCGATGTAGTGCCGGTCACTCCATCTTAGGTCTGGTTTTTCATCAGTGAAGGATTTTAACTGAACTGAGATTTATGCATAAATTTGATAGCATTGAAGTGCATGGACGATTCATAAACTAGGTCAGAAGCCGCATAGAATAACTTTAGCGAGATTGCAAGTTTCACAATTTGGTTAATTCCTCAATTCAGTAAGGATTAGAATATGGTCGATCAAAATGCCAGATTGGGTCTGATCATTCGAGTCATTGCCAATAATGCGGGCATTACCTTAACCGGTCTGAATGCTGAACTTGCTGCACTCGGTGTGGCAGTGACAGAAAGAACTCTGGCTAAAGACATTCTCAAATTAAAGACGGAGTACGGTCTTTTGCCCAAGAAAGAACGCTTGCGGCGAGGTTATTTTCTCGAAGGCATCTATTCGCTATCGCATAATGAGGTCGCTCTCGTTCTTGATGCCATGCACGTTTTCGGTGTGCATCTCAACGATCCCGAAGCGCATGCGTTAATGGAGCGGATCAGCCGCCTGGTCGCTGAAAGTAGTGATGCCGAAGTTTTGTCTGCGCGCTTAGAACGCACGGTGCGCCAACGCGACATTTATAAGTCGGCCAAAAAATCCAATGTGCAAGAGACTTTGTTGGCTGCGATTCGCTCTAGATTGCCCGTCAAAATTCTCTACGATACTCCACGATTGAAAGAACCGAAGCAATTTAAAGGTTACCCGCTCTTGCTCGTGTTTTATGAGCGTGGCTGGTACTGCATTACCAGAGATCTAGTTGATCAGAACTATGCTCCTCGCCGCATCGATCGCATTCGCGAATGCAGTCTTTTGGACAGATCTGCTGTTAACACCCACCACGAAGAAAATCTGACCGAAGCTCAATATCTTATGTATTCCGGTTGGGGCATGTCATTTGCACGCAGCATGGATGAGCTGAAAGCGTCTCAAGCCGAGCCCGAAATCGTTGTGCGCTTTGATGTCTCGATTGCCTCTTACATTTTGGAAGCTGTTGAACGACATCCGCTTGGTAAAGTGGCAAGAGCAAAAGACGGCTCCGGCGGTGTTGATTTTAGAATTCGCTTGCACGATGCCACCGAATTCGTTTACTGGGTTCGTTCCTTTGGTGCTAAAGCGCGACTGCTTGCGCCCCGCGCCCTGGTTGAAAAAGAGCGAGCCGAAATATTGCGAATGTCCCGCAACTATGGCAGTTGATTGCTATGCTTGATGCATGGAAGGGACGATCGCTCAAATGTTGGCCGGCAACAAAGTAGTCCGCCGCCAATTCAGTTTGGTGGCCACTCTACTTTTGAGCTGCTTGTGCACAGTGTGTCCGGCGACCGCCTTAGACCGCGATTACTACTATAACGAAGCACTCTCATTGACTTACCATCGGCATTGGCGGGATTCTTTACCCCTTTTAAATAAGGCAATTGCGCTTGATCCAAAGTTCGCCCGAGCATACTATCTAAGAGGCAGTGTCTATCTCGAGCTTGAGCAGCGTCAAGAAGCAAAAGTCGATTTGGATCACGCGATCAAGTTAGACACCTCGAATTCAGACGCCTACGATAAACGGGCCAGGCTCGCTTTTGAGGAGGGACGCCACGAAGATTCGATTCGTGACATCACCGAGGCGATCAGACTCGATCCCAAAAACGGTGAACTCTACAAATTTAGATACAAGAATTACTTTATCCTCAAGCAATTTGACAAAGCTTTGGCCGAATTGAATAAGGGAGTGGAGTTGGAGCCTAATTCTTCGTCGATGCATGAGGATCGCGGCAGAGTTTATGTGCGGCTGGGGCAATGGCAAAAAGCTTTGGTTGATTATTGTGCGGCAGTGAAGCTGGAAAATAGAGGAGCTGGTTATATTGAGCCGCTTCTAGCCGATCGAGCCAAAATTTATGACAAGCTGGGAATGAAAGATCTCGCTGCCAAAGACCGAAAGGAATTGAAATATTATTCCAACGATTGGGGATTTGTTCTAGACAAGTAGTCGATCTGGTATTGAATGTGGTGCAAATTAGGGACGATCTGCACTCTCAACCCCCCTTGTCTGGCGCCTTCTCATACAGCTTATAGTAACGAGTTAATTCGCACTTCTCGATTGGTCGGATATATTGGTATTAGCTGACAAAGGAAGCCAATGCTATATCAACAACTACAACAGGTTCGCCTGCAACTCCGCCGTCGCGAGATGAAGGTCTCAGACGGGCTTTTGATTGTTTTTCGCTATCTGCGGGAGCGTTTGCCTTCTGAGCGCTTGATTTGGCTCAATCGCGAACTGCTTGGTTATAGAAAGGATGACCTGGCTAGTCTTTATGAAAAGCCGCGCTTCAAGCAGTTTTCAATTTTCTTGCCAGCCCCACAGAAGTCTGAGCTGGAAGTGCCGATGTATCGGTTTTTGTCGGGTGCCTGGGGTAAGTTGGACAAGTCGGGGCGTCTGGTTTGCTGCAACGAACCGCACCTGGTCGAAAAGAGCATTTTTTGCAATATTGGCATCCAGCAAATCGAAACTCAGCTGGACGAGATGCAGGAGCCTGACACTAGTTTGTTTAGTATGAGTGTGGATCCATCGAGCGGAGCAGAGTTTTACTGTTGGTCTAAAGAGTTAGCCCGCGTTTACGACGCGGTGCGAGTCAAATTGTGCGATTTTATCGAGACTGTGATTGAGGAGTTAAAACTGGCTCCCAATGAGCGGTAGAGAGCGGCGTTTCGGCATCGCCAAAATCCCTGGGAGCGCGGGCATCCTTGCCGGCATCTTACTTTCTCTTTCGTGCGCTTCCGCCCTTGCCGCTCCAGAAAGGAGCGCACGCATCTTGCGTGCCACAGGAATCCGACCGGCGTCGTCAGAAAGGAGCGCACGCATCTTGCGTGCCACAGGAATCCGACCGGCGTGGCAGGGTGATGAGTCCCAGAAGACTCTGCTGGCACAGGCACCAAATCAATACTTACCAGCATCTAGTTACCTGCCGCTTCTGGACCTGACACCGCCGCGTTTCCAGCGCATCGAACCAGATGACGGCACTCAGGTGGTTTCTGACTATTACGAGCAGGTAATGGCAGCGACCAATCATCACGTCTTCCGTTTTGTCAAAATTCCCATCACCGTTTACATCAAGCCGACAGAAGATCCATATTATGCCGGCGCATGTTTGCGTGCCTTTAGAAACTGGGAGCTGCGCTCAAACGGCTTGGTTCGCTTTGCTCAGGTCACCGATCCTGCGCAGGGTCGCATTCGCGTGATCTGGTCACATCTGGGCATGCCAAACGATCCAACTGCCACTGAGTTTGGCGCACACACAATCACCGAGTGGCACAGAGATCCGGCTTCAACTGTGGCCTTCTTTTCAAAAAGGACAGGCACAGTTGCCCCCCAAACAATTGAAGTCAATTTGGATACAATTGCTGCACGCGATGCTGATTTGCGACTGTTGTTGCTGCAAAACGTTGTCACACATGAACTGGGCCATGCGCTGGGAATAATCGGACACAGTCCCGATCGCGGTGACATGATGTATAAAGATACAGACGAATTCTCACGCATCTCTCAGCGCGATTTAAACACGCTCAGGAAATTGTATGGGCAGCGCGCTGATTTTGTGCTGTGACGGCACCACAGGTAGTGCGAGTGCGCACATGTGAGATCCTCTTTGCACGCAAGATGCGTGCGCTCCCAGGGCTTGCGCTTCCTAATATGGATTTCGATATGCCGGAATTCCTAGCTGCTGACGAAGCTGAGCGTCCAACGCCTTGTTGTTTTGATCTAGTTGTTCCAGCTCCATTTTTCGCGGCATCAAATTTCGCGCAATCGAGGTGCCTGTTGCATCGGTGGCAAACAAGTTCGTCTGAACTTTCAAATAGTCGCCAAAAAGATTGGTCGCATCATTGAAATATTTGTAGTAGCCGCGATGCAATTGTTCTGTTTGCGGCAACAAGGGCAGCATTTTCATTTGGTCGGCGGCGACTCTGTTTTTGTTGACCAATTTGTTGAGGAGTTGACCGGTCGTCACCTTTTCTGGCCCAGGAACCACTATCGACAAGCCTTTGGACATCAAGTTGTCTGCCCGTTGACGTTCGGAAGGGTTCATCTGTGCAGTTTGGCGAATGCGATCGTACCTGGCGAACCAATTTGCATAATCGGCCTGGGGAGCGGGCGACCCGCTTGAGGCGACGGTGTCGTCTGGGAAGGCTGCTCGTTGTGCATAGACAGGATTGCAAGCGACAATCAACGTTGTCAGCGCTAGTAAGTAAAAGATTCGCCGCTTCATATCAATTCCTTTCGACCCTCACCGCAACGATCATATCCGCTGTCTTCTAGGTAGACGCCCGCCTTTAGCAATAGTTTCTTTGAGCGATGGGGACGAATTGTGCAAATCCTACTGGAATCTTGCTCAGACTTAATATAATCTAACTGCCTGGTGAACGTAAAGGACGCAATCTCTCATGACTATTTTGGTAGCTGTTAAGAAGAACGGACGGGTGTTTCTTGGTGCGGACCGCATCACGACTTTTGGCAACGAGTACACGACGGACCTGGTCAACGGCTCAAAGATTATGAAGCTCAGGCATGCATATCTGGCGACCAGCGGATACACGCTGCTCGACAACGTGATTGAGCATCTCTTTCAGAGCAATCACAAAATGATGGAGAATCCCTTTCTCGATCGGGCAAACGTCTTTTCTTTCTTTCTAGATCTTTACACTGAGCTAAAGAAGACTTATACGCTTGTTGACACGGGAAAAGACACGTTTGCCACTATGTATAACGTTTTTCTTGTTGTGACACCGACAAGTATCTATGGCATCTCAAACAACTTGAGCGTGCACGAATATGAGCGTTTCGCGGCTAAAGGTGCTGGAGCTGATTACTCACAGGGATGCCTATATGGCATTTATGATTTGATCGATGATGGCGTCGAGCTGTGTAGATTGGCTTTAGAAGCCGCTTGTCACTTCTCTATCTATTGCAAGGAACCGCTTGATGTAATTGAGGTGCAAGCTACTGATTTTGTCAAACCGTCCAAAGGATACAAGGCGCACAAGGCGATGAAGACCGTGTCTGTGCGCAAAGGCACAGGCGATCTAATTGCAGTCACTCGCCAATCGGTGAAGTCAAATGGCCGCGTGCCCATCAAAGCAAGCAAGAAAAGCAGCAAGCCCTCGGTCTCTGCCAGATCCACCAAGTCTCGTGCTAAGCCGTCAACTAAGAAAGCAACACGTAAGTAGTTAGTGAGAGTTTCTCCAGCACTTCTGCACGGCTCACAGTGACGAGGACGGGCTCCTGCCCGCCTCGCTACCATGGCCGCTTTTCAGCGCCACCAGTAATTTCCAACCTTTTCTCAATCGTAGAACACAAGACTGCGAAATACCTGCAGTCTTGGAGACCCGAGATTAAATTGATGGAGTAAATGCAACCGGTTAGCGCCCGTTTGACAGAAGCGTCTTCAAATCGGCTTCAAACGCTGGATATGAGATCTTGATCGATTCTGTTTCTTCGATGTTCAGGGGTTGCTGGCAAATAATATTGGCAATCAGACCAGTCATCGCTAACCTGTGATCGTTGTGGGTCGACCAGGCTGAATTGCCGGCCAGTGTTGGGCGTCCTTGAATTTCAAAACCGTCCTCGCGATCCGATATATCTGCTCCGGCATTGCGGAGATTGGTGGTTATGGCTGCCAGTCTGTCGCTTTCTTTATGCCTTAGTTCTGACGCGCCTTCGACAACGAATCGCCCATCACAAAGCGCTCCAGCCAGGGCCAAAATCGGAATCTCGTCGACACCGGAGGCTACTTCGTCACCAGATATGGTAGCGCCCTGCAACCGACCGTTGCATCGAATTTGAATATCTGCGACCGGTTCACCGGACACGACACGCTCGTTTTGCAATTCCAATTCGGCTCCCATGCGCTTCAAGACATCGACGATAAGCGTTCGCCCCGGGTTCATGCCGCAGTTTTTCATGACGATCACGGAGTTCTTTAGACAAGCGGCACCTACGAGAAAAAACGCGGCAGAAGAAATGTCGGCTGGAACTTCAACTTTGAATCCGCCCGCATTGCCCTTTAGAGTGCTGACCGTGACCGTGTTTCCATCTTCCTGGAAGGGAATTCCCATGTGTCGAAACATTCTCAGTGTATGGTCGCGTGCGATCTGAGGCAAGCTCACGACTGTCGAGCCTTCGGCTTGTAAACCAGCTAGCAACAAAGCTGTCTGCACTTGAGCCGAGGCCACAGGCAGATTGAAATCTTTTCCTTTCAGTTTCTGTCCGTGGATGGCAAAGGGCGCATAACCTTTCTTTTCGTACTCAATCGTGGCTCCCATCTCGGCCAGCAAATCAAGCACGCGTGACATTGGTCGGCGCCTTAACGAATTGTCGCCATCAAAGCGCGATGTGAAGTGACGACCGGCCACAAGACCGCTGAGAATGCGGATGGTTGTGCCACTATTGCCTGCATCGAGCAGGTCTTCAGGGGCAGTGAGTGCCTCCAACCCTGGAGCACTGACGAGCACGTGGTCTGCCTTACCGTCGACTTGCTCGATTTTCAAGCCCAGGGACCTCATACATTTGGCTGTGCTGAGACAGTCCTCTGCCGGTGAGAGACCGGTGATTGATATCTCACCTTTGCACAAGCCGGAAAACATCAAAGCCCTGTGCGAAATCGATTTGTCTCCGGGCACAGCCAGAGAACCGTGAAGACTAGTATCAGTCAATGTTGAAGAACTCCATCATCCAAAGGTCATATTGTAAGATTGTTGGCACTTCACAGCACCGGAACTCAACAAAACTTATGTTGCGCTTTTTAACATCAGGCGAATCTCACGGACCGGCTTTGGTCGCCATGCTCGAGGGCATGCCGGCCGGGCTGAAATTGGATTTGCAACAAATCAATGAAGATTTGTGGCGGCGGCAGCAAGGCTATGGCCGTGGCAACCGTCAAAAAATCGAGAAGGATCAAGCTGAAATAATCGGTGGTGTCCGGCATGGTATTACCACCGGTGCGCCGATCGCATTGATGATCAAGAATCGAGATTTCGAAAATTGGCGTCATGTCATGTCTGTGGAGCCTGTAGATATAGCTGCGCCTGATGTCATCGAACAGGTCGAGAAGAAATTGATTGAGCGGTTCAGACCGGGGCACGCCGATCTGGCCGGCACTCTTAAGTTTAGACAGTCTGACATTCGCGATGTGCTGGAGCGGGCCAGCGCCCGCGAGACTGCGGCTCGGGTGGCAGCTGGAGGAGTGTGTCGGCAGTTGTTGGAGGCGTTTGGTGTCAAGAGCGCCAGCCACGTCATCCAGGTCGGCCCTGTCAAGGCAAAGTCGCGCGCTTCCAAACTGACAGCTGCAGAAATCGACGCCAAGGTCGTCAATTCCGAACTCTTTTGCCTCGATGAGGAGGCGACTGAGTCAATGAAGGAGTTGATCAAAGCGACATGGCAAGAAGGCGACAGTTTAGGCGGTGTAATTGAGGTAGTTGTCGATGGGTTGCCTGTGGGGCTTGGCAGTTACACGCAGTGGGATAGACGATTGGATGGAATGCTCGCTCAAGGAATCATGAGCATTCAGGCCATGAAAGCGGTGGAGATAGGCGACGGCGTTGAAGCGGCTGGCGAATATGGTTCAAAGGTGCACGATCCTATATATCCAACGGCTAAGTCAGCCAGATATCCATTCCGGCGAGAAACCAATCATGCCGGTGGACTCGAAGGTGGCATGACCAATGGCGAGCGCCTGACTATCCGCGCTTACATGAAGCCCATTCCCACTTTGCGAAAGGGCTTGGATTCATTGAGCTTCCCTGGCTTTGAAGCTGAAAAGGCTCACTATGAGCGCTCTGACGTCTGTGCGATCGCGGCTGCTTCAGTTGTGTGCAGGGCGATGGTATGCTTGGTTTTGGCAAATGCCATGGTTGACAAGTTCGCGGGAGATTCTATATCTGATTTGAAGGCCAGCTTTTCGGAGTATGAGAAATTTTGTCGCTCATCTGGTAACGACAAAAATGGCAAACACGAAGAAGGCGCTGCCCCAGATCTGCAAGGTGTAGATGCTGAGCCCGAAGGCAATGAAGACGCAGTAGGAGAATTCTAGAATGACGAGTTCGCGCCACAAGTCACGTCACCGCGGCCCTGTAATTACAATGCTCTGGAACACTTCTCTGGAGATCAAGACCCGTGTCGCAGTCGGCATTGGCGCTCGGCAGAAACTTTCCAGCATCCTCGCTCAAATAGGTTCCGGCAAAAGAGTGCTGGTGCTTTGCCAGCCATCCACTGCTGTGCACTGGTTACGCGATCTGATTTCGACCTTGCCGGCTGAAGATTATCAAGTCACGACCCTTGAAGTGCCAGATGGTGAGTCCTGCAAAACTACAGATTGGTTGGTGCGCATTTGGGAACATTTGCAAGAGAGAAAATTTGACAGGCGAGATACTGTCGTTGCTCTTGGCGGGGGATCAGTGACAGACCTGGCTGGTTTTGCTGCTTCAACATATCTACGTGGTTTGAATCTGGTGCTGGTTCCTACTTCTCTTTTAGGTCAGGTCGATGCGGCAATTGGTGGCAAGACGGCGATCAATTTACCGGCCGGCAAAAATTTAGCAGGCACATTCTTTTTCCCGAAAGCGGTTCTTGCCGATCAAGAAATTCTCAGCACTCTGCCTGAAAGCCAGTTTAAATCAGGTGTAGGTGAAATCCTCAAATATGCCATGATCGAAGATACCGTCGCTAAAAATACGGATTACGATCTGGGACCGAAGCATCTGCTCGATGTTCTTGAAACATCACTTGGAACGGCATTGGATTACGATGATCCGGGACTCTCTGGAATCATTTCCAGTTGTATCAAGATGAAATTGTTTGTTGTCAGTAAAGACCCTCATGAAGCTGGTCTACGACGCATTCTCAATCTTGGTCACACGGTTGGTCATGCAATAGAGACGTTGACCGATTACAAGGTCACCCATGGTGAGGCTGTCGGGATCGGACTTTATTCTGATACCAAATTGAGTGTCAAGCAAAAGAGAATCGGCAAAGATGCTCAAGATCGGGTGGAGGAATTGCTGGCCAAAGCTGGACTTTCAATCAACCTGCCGACGGGCGTGACGAAAGAGAAGTTGGCCAACGCTATGTTGCACGACAAGAAACGAGATGGACAATCGATCAAACTCGTTCTGCCACAGAGCAAATTAGGTCAAGTAGATTACGAAGTTTCAGTTCCTCTGACCGAGTTATCCAAAACACTGTAACCCCATCGATGGCAAACCCTGCAGAATTGAAAGTTGGCTACCAGGGTGCTCCTGGTGCCTTCAGTCACCGTGCCGTCAAAATCTTCGCAGAAGAACAAGGCAAACTTGATTCGTTAGAATCGGTTTCTTGCCGAACATTCGACGAGGTTTTTGGAAAAATACTGTCCGGTGAGTGCACCCACGGAGTTGTGCCTCTGGAAAACTCCTCTGTTGGCTCGATTGTGGCTAACTATGACCTTCTCTGGTCTGAGCCGGTCGGGCTGATAGGCGAAATCTACTTGAACATTCATCACAATCTAATTGGCATGGCCGGCACCAATCTTGGTGCTATCACCGAGATCTATTCGCATCCTGTGGCTCTCGATCAGTGCCGCAATTTCCTGAAGAATATGCCTGGTGCCAAAGCCGTGTCTTACTGGGACACCAGCGCGGCAGCCTTTCTTGTTAAGGAGAGAGGCGAGAATACAATTGCTGCAATTGCAGGAGAGTTTGCCGCCACAGAAACCGGACTTTCTTTATTACGAAGAAACATCGAGGACCACACTGGCAACCGCACCAGATTTGGTGTGGTCACCCTGCTAAAAAAACTGGACCCCATTGCCGTTGCTGCTCCTTTCAAAGTCTCATGCGTAGTCGAACTCGCGCATCAGCCGGGCGCACTGGCCTCGCTATTGCGCAATCTGGCCATTCTCGGAGTCAATCTCTCCAAAATCGAATCGCGCCCGATTCCCGAAACGCCCTGGCACTATCGATTTTTTCTCGATATTGAAATTCCGTTTGATGAAGTCGCCGATGCCGTCAGCGACGCAATCCGCCGCCTGAGCGAATCAAACAAAATCCTCGGACGCTATAAAGCCTGGGTCGATCAGTAATTTTCTTGCCTTGCAGCTACGATCTGTTTGATTCTCTTGGGAGAACCCTGGATCTTCTTAAAAGGAGCCTGGTGGTGCGCTCAGCTTCAAGCAGCCTTTCGCTTAAGAGAGCATTGTTCGTTGCGGTTTTTTCGCACAAGTCCGCTAGCTGGTTAAATGCGGCATCGTCTAACTGACCTTCAATTATTGATGATAGTCTTCCGAGCATATGCGCATATATCATGTCTTTCTGTTCTGTTTTACGCATCATGAAACATAACAGTCTCAGCACAAGCTGCATTTCAATGCTTTCTAAGGCCAGGTCTTTCGCTCTCAATTCGCATGCGACATGCGCAGTTATGTTGAACCAACTTCTCCGTTGAGCCTCAGTCAGTCTGTCAACGTTGGATATCATTGCTTCGGTTATCGTCTTGAGATGATGAGGTTGCCCGGCGACTGCACAATGGTAGGTGAGGCAGGTTGATTGTCCAAAAAACTTGACCCAGTCTTCTCGATCGCCGTTGCGGTCTGCCTCGATCCACAGCTTATCGATTGCCCAGCCAGCAGCTTGAGCAAACGCCCTTTCAATATCGGTTTGCGGTGTGAAGTCGACTAGCATGCAATTTTTCAAGTCGTACGTATTCACAGTCTAGCAGCCGAGAACGCTGAAGGTGCCAGCTAAGCCGGGCCTTTAGTTGAATGAACTTCGTAATTCCACCGATGACACCATGGGGCCCACTGACTATCCTGTAAAGATGCGTCCCGAACCTTGATTTTAGGTATGTCAGCTTGTCTGAAGTAAGCGGTGATACTCTGGGCCGATCTGGCGAAAGCCAGCGTAGCGCCCAGCTCATATCCGACATGCATGAAGAGCGGCCCCTGGCAGTTGCCGCGGATCTGGCGAAACCAGTCGTGGCTGGACTGACGGCGCGAGCCGCATATCTGGCGCTCAGTGGGCAGCTCTACGTCGATGAACACTCAATTGCGCGCAACCTTTCCAAGATCGAGAGCCCTGTCGCCAAGCAGGTGCTGGACACTATGGGCGAGCTCAAGGCAAATGACTGGAACTTCGTAAAAGGTCCGGCCAATTGGACGACGGGCGGCGCATATGAACCGTTTACCCGCAGAGTCTGGTATTCGACAAACGGTTGGCAAGGCGAGCTGCAGCACATCTTGGGTGCGGGCAACAGCCCTGTCGAGAAGGCCTCGGTGCTGTTCGCGCACGAGATCGGGCATCATGACGTAAACCACCTCACATACTGGGTCGACCCGGCAGACTCAGAAGCAAGCTTGGTCATGGCCAAGCGTCACCTTCTGGGTGAAACGCGAGCGATGATTACAGAAGTGCACATCGGACAGCAATCAGGCGCGATCACTCCTTCCGTGCTGACGCGGCAAGCGGCACTGCAAGCAGGAACTTTGGCTGATCATATCGTGCAATCGCATCCAAATTCAGCGGGACTGCCACCGGCTGAAGCAAGGCAGTTAGTGAACGAATACATCGACAAAACGTATGGCAAGAATCTGATCGACTCGACAACTGGCAAGGTTCGGTCCTTCGACATGCGGGCCGGATTCGGGCAGAACAATGTCGCAGTGCTGGCAGAAGATGCCCAGTACATGGGGCAGTTGACTGAGCCTGGTCAGTACAAGGTGTTAAGAGGAGAGCCGATACTCGAGTTTCGAAAGCTTACAGTCCAGGATCGGCCGATGCTGACTAAGTTATTACAGGAGACGAAATTCCTGCGAACAGGTGAGGGCAGCAACATTCCGCGAATCGTAGGATATGGCGGCAGAGCTCTTGGAGCCGTTTGTTTGGTGCTTGCTGCCAACGATGTAATTGGGCAGTATAAGGAGGGTTCCGCTAAAGGAACTGGCCGGTTGGCGCGCATAGCAACCGATTGGGCTGGATTCGAGGCGGGTGGACGAGTGGCCAAGCTTGCCTCAGCCGCCTTGGAGGTGCGCAATCCCTATATCGCGACGGCGGTCGTTCTGGCTGGTGGCATTGTCGGGAGCAACATATTCGATCTAGGCGTGGGCGAAAAGTTGGAACGCAAGATCTCGACCGGAAATTATTTCTAGATTTAGTAAAGGGCTAACTACCTCTCCTAACGATTGTATGCGCTCAGTGCAAGGGAGCCCAGAGATTAATAGTCTCAGAATTAACTTCACTGGGCGGCATGTGTAATTGAGTGTGTTTCAAAACTGCTGCCAACTGCTTGATGTCGGCAGGCGATAGCTGTTTCTTAGAGAAATAGATGTCTTGCAACTGAGTTAGCGCTTTCAACTCCATCAGCCCCCTGGTACTAAATTTGGTGCGCTTGAGGGAGATTTCTTTCAACTCCTTCAGTTGCTTGATATAGGGCAAGGCGGCGTCTGTAATGCCATTATCGTCAACATCCAACTTGTGAAGGTGCGGCATTTTCAGGACCCACTTGAGGCCATCGTCTGTCAGATTCGTCTTTTGAATGTATAAGTAGTTGAGGTTGGGGAAAGCCGGTCCGCTTTGTGCTAGCAGCGGCCAATTCAGATTGAGAATGCTCAAAGAAAGTAATTTGAGTTTCTTCAGAGTGCCAATTTGCGTCACACTTTCTCCCGTGACAAAACATTCCCGCACATACAGCGTTTCGAGATTGACCAGTGACCGCACCTGAGCAAAAGCCTTGTCAGAAAATTCTCCCTCTTTTAGATCCAGCCTTCTTAAGCCAGTCATGCGAGAAATTGGTCGCACGATTTTGTCTTCTGCCGGAAGACTTTCAACAATCATGCATTCAAAAGCATCAGCAGGCAGTTTGTCTAAGACCTCGGGATGCTGAACAAACGCAAAACTGGCTACAAACATCAGAGGCTCGCCTTTTGGCGCTTTCACGGAACCGCGCGCATCTGCGAGCAATTTTCCTTTATTGCGCTTATCAAATAAATCCCAGCCCTTTCCTAGCATGATGATTTTGCCATAAGACGTATCGTTGGGAAATTCCAAAACACGATATGAATCAGCTTGGGCGCTGGTTGTGGTCAGTGCAAAAAGCAGAAGAACTAGTAAAAGTGAATTATGGAGCACCGCCACCACTATGTGAGAGTCTCAGAGATTTATATCAGATAGATGAGCTTTATTGATATAGCCATAACTTCCGTCTGCCATTAGATCAGCAAAAACACTGATATTGATCTCGGATGTTTTGCCTTTTGCTCTCGTTGGATCATCCCTAGAGTTGTAGGGTGACTCCTTAGCCGTGGGGATCGAACTTTGATTAAGCTGGATTGCCGTAACCTTATGCTTGCCATGTTTCTGGCCATGCCGCTCACCGTTGCATCCGCGCAGTTGTGCAATGCTCAGTACGTTCCTGCCACGTATGAAAACAGGCCACCTGCGGCTGCGACAGCTCCAATGCTTCCTTCAAGTACAGCAAATAACGCCTTTGATTCCCAGTCAATGGCTGCGCCAGGATTTATGGCGGTGCCATCCACCCCTGCGCCACCATCCTTGGATGCGCCGTCCCTGCAGGGTCATACCAACGGAACGATCGGTCCGCCGGGATTAGACACTACTTTTATCAGCGAAGTGGAACCAACGCCCTCTGCTAACAACCAGTGGATCGCGATGATTGCTATGGCTCTGGTCGCGTCGTTGGCTGTTTTGCTTGGACGGCGCAAGAAGTCGTGCGTGTGGGCTTTAGGTGCAACCACAGCGGCAATAATGCTGATTGCCGGAGTCGCCTGGGGTACGTTTGGCCTCCACTAATGCTCGGGGAGTTGACATGCAAGCGATAGCGTCCAGAGCAATAAGACTCGATCAAGTATCCGTACAACCGGATGCGGCGGCGCCCGACGCACCCGTTGAACAGACAGGCGCTTGGCTTTTGCATCCCGTCATCGACTATTTGTTGGCTTGCGGTGGTTTGGTGTGGATTCTATTTGCGATTCATTTTTTCTTCTTGTCTGGAAGCGGAAAGGGTGCGGCGACTGCGCTAATAACGCTATCGGCCACCGGCGCACTGTTTTTGGGCGAGGGTCACACGGCTGCGACTCTAGTTAGGACTTATGGACGGAAAGAGCTTCGCGATCGTCTTGGCTTTTACACTCGCTGGTTAGCTGCTTTCCTCCTGTTTGTCGGTGCTTTGGGAACGACTGTTCCAGGAGTCGCTCCAGTGCTCGTCAAAATCTACCTGCTCATGGTCCCTCATCACCTGATGGCACAGTCTTACGGCATTGCAAGAATGTACTGCCTCAAGCACAACTATCGCCTCAACGTCACAGAAAAGGTTGCTTTGCAAGCTGTGACGTTCTCGACTGTATTATTTGCTACTTTAAAGCAACTTACTTATCGTCAGTGGAGTGGAACAAGTTTTTTGGGACAAGCGATCCCCTTTTGGGGTCCGCTGCCTGAGCCATTTTTGCTTTTCGCTCAGTCACTGCTTATCGCTTCCATGATCCTGTTTGCCGCTGTGATTATTCACCGAGCCACACGCACTGAGCAATTCTTTCCTCTTCCAGCACTGCTGACTATGATCACAGGCGTAGCCGCATTTACAATGGGACCGGCTGCCACCGGCATCTACTGGTTATACGTCTCCGCCTTCTTTCACGCTACACAATATTTGCTCGTCATCGTCACCTGCCATTTGAAAGAGTGCGCATATCCATCATCACCACGCCAGCGGTTAGCGAGCTTGGCAAAAAACTCGCCTGCGACCCGGCTTTTGGGCATGGTGTTGCTGGTTTCGGTGTTTATCTATGTTGGCATTCCAGGAATTTTGGCCCAGTTCGGCTTCAACTACAGTTGGGCCGTGGCAGCAATTTTCACAGTAGTGAATTTTCAACACATCCTGTTAGATGGCGTATTGTGGCGCCTTAGACGTCCAGAACTGCGACGATCTCTTGAGGTCTGACAGAGGCAAAAACAAGAAACATGTGCACCGATTGCAGAATTGATTTTGGATATCCATCTTTCCTTGTAGGGAAGTTAACTGAAGGAGCTTAACCGCGTGACTCGTTTTAAACTGCTACTCTTTGTCTTGCTCATCCTCGGATCTTTCACTATGCCCAGTGGTAATGCGACTCCCAACGAAGAAATTCAATTAGCAATCAAGCTCGAGGCGCAATCGGATGTCTATGTCCAACATCGCCAATATGCTATGGCCGAGCCACTCCGCAAACAAGCGCTGGCCATTAGAGAAAAACTGATGGATGGTCCAAACGACATAAGGCTGGTTGGGTGGCTCAGGCAGCTGGCGGACCTATACGAAAAGCAGGGCAAATTTCTAATGGCGCAGCCCCTCTATAAGCGCGCTTTGGCTATATTGGAAAAGGATTGCACTACAGGAAATGATCCTGATAATTGGAATGATGTGGCCGCGAGTGCTAGCAAACTGGCGAATCTGTATTACAAGCATGACCAACATGCGGACGCTGAGCCGCTGTACAAGCACGCTCTGGATATTTTGGACAAGAATGGAACCTATGAAGCCTGTAAGGTGGACGTCCTCTGCAACCTCGGAGGTTTGTACTACAAGCAAGGCAAATATGCACAGGCAGAGCCCCTTCTTAAGCGTTTGTGCGCGTATGAAGATCAGCCTATGCCTGCCACTGTAAATGACCCAAAGTGTCGCCCATACATGGCTGAGGGACTGCGCAACCTGGCGGCTACATACTCCAAACTTGGAAAGACTGCAGATGCAGAGGTTCTCTATAAGCGAATATTGAAAATGGACGAAACGTGGCTCGGAGACTCGCTCGCATTGTCCACGGATCTCGACAACTACGCCTCCCTGTTGCGCAAAACCCAGCGAGTGGCAGAAGCTTCTAAATTGGAAGCACGGGCGCGAGATATTCGGGCGCGGGTCAGTAAAATTTAGGTTTTTGTCTAGATCGAGCCTCGATCACACTAGCGGTTGGCAAGCTACCTTTAAACCAAACATAATTGCCGAAACTTTTCTGCATCCTCGGTGTATTCAATTCAGCGGCACAAATGCCGGTAGAGATCCGAGGGAAATGAAATGAAACGAAGCTTATTGATTGGGGCAATGGTGGCAGGAATTTCGTTATCAGCTTTTACGGCGATCAAAGTTTTGCCAGTTTGGGCTGTTGATGCAGCAACTTCTGGCACATATATAGACAAGGAGTTTGAAGTGGCTCTGAGAAAACACTTTGAGAAACGCTTCTTCAACTTCATTGATGCAAGCGAGAAGCAGCAACAGCAAATTACTGAACTGATTGATCGCCGCATGGATGAAACTCGGCCGCAACGCGAGAAAATAAGACACGAAATTGTCGAACTGTCAGAGATGTGCGCCAGTGATGCCAGCGACGAGCAGGTGACAGAGAAGGCTCACCAGATTCGAAGCTTGCACGAAAAGCTGATGGATGAGCGTTTGGCCACAGCCCTTAAGGTGCGAGCCTTGCTGACTCCCGATCAGCGCAAGGCTGTGTCGGATAAGATTGTGGGAGTGGTAACAGGGCAGGGCCGCGCCCGATTCTTGCGAGGCTCGTAACGGCAAAATGGGAATGTATAGGTGATGCAATCCAATCGCCTTAACGTTAATGAGCCGGATGATCAATCTTTGATCGATCTGGCTCTTGCCGGTGATAATCGGGCGTTTGAGGCCTTGGTGCGTCGCTATCAAAAACCCATCTACAACTTGCTTTTCCAGATGGTTCGCTCCCACGATGCTGCAGCAGATCTGACCCAGGAGTCATTTCTGAAAGTGTACAAATCTCTTTCATCTTTTCGCAAGGGAGCAAAGTTCAAACCATGGCTTTACAGAATTGCCACCAATACTTGTTTGAACTATCTGCGCGATACAAAAAAGGAGACTTCGTTAGACGGATTGTTGGAAGAAGAGCCACATCAAGAGCCTGCGTCGTCCATGAATGTAGAAGAAGAGGTTGAGCTGAAGATCTCCCATCAACAACTCTTTGTTGCTCTGGAAAAGCTGCCTGTTCGCCATCGCACAATTTTCGTGCTGCGCTATCAACATGACTTATCCTACGATGACATTTCAGGTGCGACTAGTGAACCCGTTTCGACGATCAAGTCGCTGCTGTTTCGCATTCGCGAGAAGTTGCGACAGATGCTTGCATCTGAGCATAGTTCCGAACAAAATCCGTTGACGAAAGGAGGTGATTGAAAATGACAGAAAGAGAAGAATGCATTCAAGCAAGAGAGAATTTTGAAGATACAGAAACTCTTGCCCCTGAGCAATCACTCAGTTTCGAGCAGCATATTCGCAACTGTCCAGACTGCACGGCCTGGCGAAATCAAACAAAGTCCATTACTTCGGTTGCCGTTGAGATGCCAATGTTCGATGTGCCGGAGGCTGTCACTCAAAGGATCATGTCGCAAGTGCAGACCATTTCGGAACAACGAAAATGGGCTGGTCAGTCTTGGATACTTAGTGTTGTGACGATTGCCGCATTTGCTTGGATATTTGCCCTTGATCCACTGGAAAGTGTCAATGGCACGGTTTCCTGGTTGATTGGACTGTTGGCCTTGTTTGGTCTGAAGATGGTTGTTGAGACTACTGTGAAAAGTGATGCGATTCAAAAACAAGCATGAGCATAACATCAAGACACTCATAGTCAGCGGCGCTGCCATGCTGACTGTGAGTTTCGCCATGCCTGTATTTGGGCAGGATCAGCCAAGCGATCAAAGCGGAGTGCGAGGCATTGCTACTGCGATGCCCGTACAAGAGGCAGAACAAATCAACCCACTAGCCAACTTCGAGTCGCCTGCTGTAAAAGATCAGATCCGAACGAGGCCGCTTTTGTTTTTCCGGCAATGGGCCAATAAGCCACTGCCGCCGGTGCAAACATTTTTCTTCTTATTATTTGTCACTGTTTTGGCTGGCGAAATTATCCCAGCCAGGTTGGAGTTAGCTCGCTTATCCTACGCCAGACGATTTTGGAAGTGTCTGTGGGCCGGCTTCCTCGGCTGTCTGATATTCGTGGCTTTGGCCAGGGCACTTTTCTTAAGTGAAATTGGAATGCCGCTGGCTATAGGATCGCTTGCGGTCTTACAATTACTTCTTTTGCTCGGTTTTGCCGTCAGTTCGACTCTCATTGGCGAAGCAATTCTGGTGCGCCTGCGTGTCGATGGGGCGCTGTCCAATCGTAAGCCCTGGGTTTTGCGGCAGGCTCGGGCAGTGACTGGAACCCTAATTCTTTTTGCCATTGTGATGATTCCGGGCATCGGAATGCTTCCAAGAATTGGCATCCGACTCATAATGTTGCTTTGTTTTTTGGGCATGGGCGCGTTGTTCCGAACCAGAATGGGCACTAAGGATGTAGACACAGTCATCTGACATAACCTCTCCTGGCAACCCGGTTTTGGTGTAATAATGGCGTATATGGTCGGCACGAATTGGTGGCGAAGCGGGGCAAAATCAGTCCCGAGTCGAGCCACTTCATTCAAGATGGACACTTGATTTTGGCAAGGGAAGCCCTTGAGTCGCTCGAAATTACTACTGCTAACACTGTGCTTCCTGGTGCCGCCTGGTGCCGCAGCCAGTCCTGCTTCTGAAGAAGCTGAGATTGGCAATTCCCTGGCTCGGCAGGGTTGCTATGACACGGCAGTGATGTTTTACGAAAAGGCTCTGCGCCTAAATCCTGGTTATGGACCGGCCATTTCTGGGCGGGCAGCGGCTTTGCGACACCTGGCCCACCCAGGTGCCAAAGAGAAACCCGAGAAAAAGCAGAAAAAGAAAGAGGAAAAGCCCAAACGGCAAGAGCCACCAGTTGCTAAAACTGAAGTTAAGCATGCCCCTGCCGTCACGGCAGTTTTGCCCAAGCCCCATCCAGTGCCTGCCAAGCCCGAACCTGTTAAACCTAAGCCAGTCGCAGTTGTGCCTGCGGTCAAGCCCGTC
>JADMIO011135777.1_pt1 | contig 43053 bp, 35 predicted proteins | sample 8958161 | NCBI WGS metagenome assembly JADMIO01 (sample SAMN16585339, study PRJNA669376) | soil metagenome | isolation source: Crop rotation soil | place: USA: Cullars Rotation, Alabama | collected 2011
CCGCGACTTCAAGTCACGTGAATTCCAAGCTTCGGATCCCACTGTGCTGGAAAGGTGCGTACGAGCCGGTGGTCAGGGTGCGTACGTCTCCGGTGGCCGGAGTGCGTACGGGAAAGGGGGCGGCACCCGGAACATCCGGGTGCCGCCCCCTTTCGCCTGCCGCCGTCGGCCTACTTCGGTACGACGCCCGACGGGGCCGGGGCCGGGATGGGCGCGGTCGCCACCGACTGGGCGGACTCCGTGTTGGCGAAGACCGACGGGGCCGCCACCGCGGCCGTCGGGTCGAGGGGGTCCTCCTCCGCGGACGCGGTGGGGCCGCCCACGATGCGGATCTGCGCGGCGTCGAAGGCGCGCTTGATGCGCCAGCGGAGTTCGCGTTCCACGGAGAGGGCCTTGCCGGGCATGGTCTTGGCCGAGACCCGGACCACCATGGAGTCGAGGAGGACGCTGTCCAGGCCCAGGATCTCGATCGGGCCCCACAGCCGCTCGTTCCAGGGCTCTTCCTTGCTGATGGTCTCGGCGACCTCGCCGATGACGGACCGGACGTGGTCCAGGTCCTCCGAGGCGCGGACCGTGACGTCCACACCGGCCGTCGCCCAGCCCTGGGAGAGGTTTCCGATGCGCTTGACCTCGCCGTTGCGGATGTACCAGATCTCGCCGTTGTCGCCGCGCAGCTTGGTCACGCGCAGACCCACCTCGATGACCTCGCCGGAGGCCACGCCCGCGTCGATCACGTCACCGACGCCGTACTGGTCCTCGAGGATCATGAAGACGCCGGAGAGGAAGTCGGTGACCAGGTTGCGGGCGCCGAAACCGATCGCGACACCGGCCACACCCGCCGACGCGAGCAGCGGGGCCAGGTTGATCTCGAACGTGCTGAGGATCATCAGCGCGGCCGTGCCCATGATCAGGAAGGACGCGACCGAGCGCAGGACCGAGCCGATGGCCTGGGAGCGCTGGCGGCGGCGCTCCACGTTCACCAGGAGACCGCCGAGCGCCGTGCCGTCGACGGCCTGGGCGGTGCGGCTCATCCGGTCGATGAGCTTGGTGATCGCCCGGCGTACGAACACTCTCAGTACGGCCGCGATCACCAGCACCAGCAGGACACGCAGGCCTATGGCCAGCCAGGTCGACCAGTTCTCCTCGACCCAGCTCGCCGCGTGGGTCGCACTCTCCTGGGCGTCCTGAAGCGTGGGGGTCACCACACCGGTCGACGTCGAGGGGGACGGAGACGGGGCCGGACCAGCGGCCAGGGCCGATAGGACGGGCAGGGACACAGCAGGTACCTCCAGGCGTAGCGGTCTGCCCGCGGCGGGGACACAAGGGGTGCCGTCCGGGCAGAACCACCACACTAACGGGGCATCGTGTGTGGATCGTTGCCATGCTCAGGGGAGAGACCGTGCTCACCTGGGGAAGTAGGGGGTGTGGTCGAAAACACTCCCAGCCCGTTACCGGGACATGGTGGCGTCATCACCAGGCATGAGGGGAGACTGACTGCAGATCGTCCCGGCGCGAGCCACGCGCCGCCGGCGTACAAGGAGGCATCCGTGCCGCACGTCCTGGTCCTCAACGCGTCGTACGAGCCGCTCGGCGTCGTACCGCTCCACCGCGCGCTCGTCCTCGTCCTTGAGAACAAAGCCGTCTCTCTCGAGGAATCCGGCGCCTTCATGCACAGCGCGACCGTTACTGTCCCCGCACCCAGCGTGGTCCGGCTGAAGAGGTTCGTACGGGTCCCTTACCGCGGACCCGTCCCGCTGACCAGGCGAGCTCTGTTCGCCCGCGACGGCGGCCGGTGCATGTACTGCGGTGGCGTCGCAACCAGCGTCGACCACGTCATCCCGCGCTCACGCGGGGGTCAGCACGCCTGGGACAACGTGGTGGCGTCCTGCCGCCGCTGCAACCACACCAAGGCCGACCGCCATCTGGTCGAGATCGGATGGCGGCTGCGCCACAAACCCGCCCCGCCGACGGGGCTCGCCTGGCGCATCATCGGAACCGGGCACAGGGACCCGCGCTGGATGCCCTACCTGCAACCGTACGGCGCGGACGACGCCATGGCCCGGATCGACGGCATCTCAGCCTGACGATCCGGGCCTTCGCGTTGGCTCACGGGGCCCGGCCCGTGCGACCCCGTCTCAGAGGCGGGGTCCTTCGGGACGGGCCCCGCGGGCTGCGCAGAGTGCCGTCCCGATGACGAAGAGTGCGGCACCGGTGGCCCAGGCGCCGTGCTGCGGACCCGGCTGCATGAGCCAGCCCACGACTGTTGCCTTGTTCACACGGGGCGAGGAGGCCGAGAGGTACACGGCGCTGAAGTACAGCGTCGTCGGCATCCAGCTCAGCCGGGCGCCGATCAACACCGCCCCGCCCGCCGTGATGCCGATGGCCCCCAGCGTGTTGCGGACCATCGCCGCCGCGCCGAACTCCTGCGCGTGTCCGGGCACGGCGAGCGCCAGCAGCGCCGCCGAGAGGGCGCTGAGGAACAGCAGGTGGGCCAGGCGCCGGGGCCACCAGCGGCGTACGGCCGTGTCGTCCAGCTCGCGGGTGTACGAGTGGAGGCTCGCGCCGGTCGCCGCCGCGGCCAGCAGCGGGGCGAGCGCGACCAGCGGCACCCTGCGGGACGAGTCGAGGTAGGCGTCCGGACGGCTCGCCATCCACACGGTGAGCAGGGCTGCGCCGACGAGGGCCGCGAGGGTGGTCGGGATGCCGCGCGAGCGGGAGTACAGGGCCAGGGAGCGGAACCGGTGTCCGGGCGCGGACCACGCCGGCAGGGAGGTCTGTCGGGCGTTCACAGGGACGGGACCTCGCTCGGCTTGGGGCTGCACTCGGCGGCCGTCGCGAAGTAGCGGCCGAGCCAGGAACGGCGTTCGCCGTCGCTCATCGCGGTGAGGTGCTTGTACGCCTTGTCCTCCGCCCGGTACCACGCGAGTTCCTTCGTGTCCCCCTCCTGCCGGGCCTCCTTCATGGAGTACTCGCGATTCCCCGCGAACTGGGGATCCGGGGCCAGCCAGCGCAGTACGGCCTCGTCGGTGACCGTGATCCGCTCCACGGACGACGTCTTGTCACAGTCCAGGCGGACCAGCATGTGGGCCGCCTCCCACGCGTACCGCTCCGGATCGGTCACCTTGCCGCGGATGGCGCTCCAGCCGATGGGGCTGAGCATCGGCAGCTGCGTCTCGTTCCGCTGCGGGTCCCGCCACAGGTCCTCGTAGCGGACCGGCAGGTTCTGCACCCCCTCCAGCCGGCCGGTGAGGCCGGACAGGGCCCGGGTCACCTCCGGCAGCATGCCCGGATAGGTGCCGTTGACGCAGATGTCCGGGGTGGTCGAGGTGTCGCACACCTGGCGGTGGGAGAGCGGGTTGTCGCGCAGGAGACCGTCGCCCGTCTGGACGAGGAGGACGGCGGCGCCGAGAGCGGCCGCGAGCGGCAGCAGCGCGGTGGCACGGCGGTAGGCGGTGAGGGCCAGGACCGCGGCGGCGGCGAGAGCGGCCGCCCACAGGGCCGACACGAGCGGGTACCACCAGACGGCGAGGTCGTTGTCCCCGAGGATGTGGACCATGCAGAGCGCGAGGTAGCGGACGTCGGACCGCTGGGTGCCGAGGGCGCCGACGACGACGTATCCGCCGATCGCGAGCAGCGGGGCGGTCAGCCGGAACGGGACGGCCCGCCCGGCCGTGTGGCCGAGGACCGCGCAGGCGGCGATGGTGAGGGCGTTCCCCGCGTACACGGTGAACGCGGGTCCGCCGGCCGACGCGTACGGCGCGCAGGCCGCCAGTGCGCCCGCGACCACCAGCAACTGGGCCGCGGCCAGCCAGCAGGCGAGCGGCAGGGCGGCCGCCAGAAGCTGGACGAGCGGCGTACGCGCGGTGGAGGAGCGCAGCTCCGCCGTCCGGCGTCTGCGCTCCCTGCCGCCCTGCCAGGAGCCCGCGGCGAGCGCGAACGGGACACCGATCAGGGCGGCGGCGATGCTCAGCAGTTCCGTCGTCGCACCCCAGCTCCCCTGCCACTGGTCCGCCTTGGCGCCCACGGTCCAGGCGAGGGCGAGCAGCAGTCCCGCACCCGCCCACGGGGCGAAACCGCGCAGCCACTCGGCGCGCAGGGGGTGCGGCGCGGAACGGGGGCCGCGAGCGGGCCGTCCGTCCGGACGCGGGATCCCGTGTCCGTCCTGGCCGGGCCCGTGCTGTACGGCGTCCGGCTGGGTGTGGGTGCTCATCGGCCGGCCCCCGTCGCCGCGCGGTGGCCGCGCAGGGCCGTCGTGTAACCGCGTTCGATGGCGTTGCCGTCGGACTCGGGGCCGTCCGCACCGAGCGCCGCGAGCGAGGCGGGCGTGCCGCGGTAGGCGACCTGGCCGGCTTCCAGCAGCGTCACTTCCGTGCAGGCCGCGGCCACGTCCTCGACCAGGTGGGTGGAGACGATCACGGTGGCGGTGCGGCCCAGTTCCCGCAGCAGCGCGCGGAACTCGACGCGCTGTTCCGGGTCGAGCCCCGCGGTGGGCTCGTCGAGCAGCAGCAGGCGGGGGTCGTTCACGATGGCCTGCGCGATGCCGACGCGCCGGACCATGCCGCCCGACAGGGTCTTGATCCTGGCGTCGATGCGGTCGGCCAGGCCGACCCGGGCCACGGCCCGTTCGACCGCGGCGTCGGTCCCGGCCCGCGGCAGCTCCTTCAGCCACGCCACGTAGGCGACGAACTCCCGCACCGTGAAGCCCGGGTAGTACCCGAAGTCCTGGGGGAGATAACCCAGTTCGCGGCGGACCGCGCCGTGCTCCCGGTGGCCGCGAAGGTCGCTCCCGAGGAGCTCGACCCGCCCCGCCGTGGGAGCGGCGACCGTCGCGAGGACGCGGACGAGTGATGTCTTGCCCGCGCCGTTGGGCCCGAGCAGACCGTGGACCCCGAGCCCGAAGTCCAGGTCGACGGAGTCCAGGGCGGTGGTCCTGCGGTGCCGCACGGTCAGTCCGAAGACCCGCGCGGCGGTCTCCCGCGGGCCGTCCTCGGTGCGCCCGGCCGGGGTGGTGGCGGGGCGGTCGGTGGCGCCGAGGGGCGGCACACCGGTCGTGGGGATGTTCACATCGTCTCCAGACGGTCGTACGTGGTGCGGCGCGCGGCGAGGAGCAGGGCGCACAGCACGGTCGCCGCCGCCCAGCCGCCCTGCGAGGAGGCGCCGGTGAAGTAGAGGGAGAGCTGCTCGGTGAGGCCGGCCGTCAGACCGGTGCCGGTGGACACGAGGAGGGGAGCCGAGACGGCGAGCAGCCACCCGCCGCCGACCACCGCCGTCGCGGTACGGCAGCCCAGGTATCCCGAGAGGACGAGCGACGCCAGGGTCAGGGCCAGCCCCGGCAGCAGCCAGCCGGCCGTCGCGGGTCCCGACGGCAACCGCGGGCCGGCGGACGGCAGGAGCAGCCCCGCCACCGTCAGCGACGGCGCGCTGACCGCCAGCACGGCGGCGGTCCGCGTCAGCAGGAGGCGCAGCCCGCCCGAGGGGGTCGACGCGGCGATCTCGTGGAGCGGATCGGCGTGCCGTCCGTAGGAGAGGGCGACCCCGGCCACCGGGACGACGGGAGCGAGGGCCAGCAGCAGGGGCCGCGCCCCCGCCCATCCGCCCCCGTACGCGAGGGCGACGGCGCCCAGGACGACGAGCACCACGGACCCTGCCCAGGTCCCGCGCACGGCGGGGCCCGCGGCCCAGAGGATCCGGGTGAGCCGCCCCCCGAAGGCCCGCGCGGCCCTCGGCGGCGCTAGGGCGTGGTCCGGTCCGGGTACGGCCGCGGGAGCCGTGCGGACCCGGGCGGCCAGGACGGCCGCGGCGGCCGGTGCCGGTCCGGGCGCGGCCGTCAGGACCGCGGCGCGGACCTCCGCCAGCACCTGTCCCGCCGTGCTCGCCCGCACCGCGCGCGAGACACGCGCGGCGCACGGCCCGCAGCGCTCCAGATGCTTCTCCAGCGACCAGGCGTCCGTCTCCGGGAGGGAACCGTCCGCGTAGCGGGCGACGAGGTCGTCGGGGGCGTGCCAACCGGTCATGCCGGGCCTCCCAGCGGGGACGGAGCCAGGGTCGGACGCGTGCGGGCGTCCTGGGGCGGGTTCAACTGGGCCAGGGCCTTGCGGAGCTCGGCGCGGGCGCGCAGGGCGCGGGTCTTGACCGTGCCCTCGGGTATGCCGAGGAGCCGGGCGGCCTCGCGCGTGGTCAGGCCGTCGACGACCGTGGCCCTCAGCACCTCGCGCAGCTCGGGGGAGATGCGGTCCAGCGCCGTGCCCAGATCGCCGTACTCGAGCCGCGCCAGTACGCGGTCCTCCGCGGACGGCGCGGGCGCCGGCGCCGCGTACTCCACGCGGTCCGCCCGTTCCTGGACCCGCCGCGCGTCCACCAGACGCCGTGCGGCGATGGTCCACAGCCAGCCGCCGGCCTCCGTGCCCCGGTGGGCGCCCGCCGACCGCCACACCGTCACGAAGGTGTCCTGCAGCACCTCGCGCACGGTCTCGGGGTCGGCGCAGCGCCGGGTCAGCCGTGCGTGCAGCCAGCCGGCGTGCCGGTCGTACAGGGCGGCCATCGCCGCCGAGTCCCCGTTCGAGACGGCCCGCAGCAGCGCGGCGTCCGAATCGTCCTCCCGGTGGCCCCCTCGGGGGCGGAACAGTCTCACACCCCGTCTATCGACGGCTTCGGGGCTGCCGGTTCACGGCGCGGCGGATTCCTGTCCGCCGGCCGCCTCCGCGACCGCGTACGCCTCCGCCGACCACAGCGAGTACCCGTACGCCGTGGCCCGCCGCATCCCCTGGACGCGCAGGTAGCGGACGTCGCTCTCGTCGAAGCGGAGGGACTCCCGGCCGCCGCGGCTGTCGTTCACGGTCGTCGCGGTGCGCCACACGCGGCCGTCGGCGGAGACCTGGACGCGGTACGCGGACGGGTGCGCGTCCTGCCAGGTCAGCACGAGCCGGCCGAGGCGCGCCGGCTCGGCGAACCGCACCTGCCACCAGGCGCCGTCGTCCACGGGGGAGGACCAACGGGTCGCGGGGTCGCCGTCGTTGGCCGCCGGGGCCGGGAAGTCGGGGGTCTCGTCGGCGGACGAGGAGGCCGTGCCGGTGCGGGCGAGGTCGGGGCCCGCCGTGCGCGGGAAGGCGCGGACGGTCAGCGTGCGGGTCTGCGAGCCGAAGGAGACCGTCACCTCGTACGTGCCCGACGGCGTTCCCGGCGGGACCGTGACCTCCACGAGGCTGTCGACGACGGCGCCGCGCGACAGGGTCGGCGCGGGCCGGGAGACCTTGACCTCGATGCCCTCGGGCGCCCGCGCGGTCAGCTCACCGCTGACGCCGGTGGGACGAAGTGACGTCAGCCGGGCCGTGATCCGCTCCGTGCCGCCGATCTCCACGTCCGCCGTGGAGCGGGCCAGGTCCAGTGCCGCGGCGGGAGTGTCGGCGAACCACGGCACGAGATGGCGGACCTGCGAACGCGCGGGGCCGACCACCCGCAGCGCGTTCACGCGCACGCCCACCACACCGAGCTCCGCCGCTCCGAGCTCCGTCGCGCCCCCGGCGGCGAGGGCGCCGAGGTACCGCCAGCCCTCGCCCGGTACGTACGCCTCGACGAAGCCCGTCACGCCGGGGTCGGTGAGCACGCTCACGTCGGTGAGGGTGCGGGTGCGCGGGAGCAGGACGACGCTGCCGTCCTGCCCGCCGTCCCCCGTCGTTCCGTCGCCCGGCGCGGTCCCGTCGCCGTCCGCGGCGCCGCCGTCACCTCCGCCGCCGCCTCCGCCGGTCTCCGCCGTGCCCGGGCCACCGGTTTTCGCGCCGCCGTCCCCCGCGGCTCCGCGGCCCTTCGGGACGTCGTGGCCGGCGGAGGACTCGTCGTCGATGCCCGCCCACTTCTCGTACGCCGTGCGGGCCCGCGTCAGGAACGGGTCGAGCACGCCCGTGCCGACCGTCACCTCGCTCGCCGCGAGCTTCGCGCGCAGCCCGTTCAGCGCGCGGTACGCCGTCCACGCCGCCGTCGCGTCACCGTCCGACTGGGCCTCCAGCAGCGCGACGGCCGTCTCACCGGCCTCGCCGTAGCGCGCCAACTGCTCGGTCCAGGGCTTCACCTCGGTGGCGACCGGGCGGCCGGCCAGCCGCTCGGGCGTCTCGCGCATCACCGCGAACGCCGTGCGCAGCCGCTCGGCCGCCCGCTCGCCCGCGGCCCGGTCCGTGCCCGTCCGCGCCTGCCAGAACGCCTCCATGAGCGGGCGCAGATAGGCAGACTCCTCGCCGCCGAGGACGGAGGAGGCCTCGTTCCCGGCCAGCGCGCGCAGCGCGTCCGCGCTCCGGGCGTCCCCGTCCGCGAGATCCTCGATCGCGGCCTCCCAGGACTCCCGGGGCCGGTAGTCCCGCGGGTTCCACGCGTAGTCGGCCGTCGTGAACAGCGGGATGCGGGAGGCCTCCGCCTGGGGCATCGCGTTCGCGAGCAGGGCCGCCGAACCCGTGGCCACCGCCGGGTCGCGCCCCTGGTAGGGGCCGAGGAACACCCGGTCCTGCGCGTAGTCGTTGACGGGATAGTTGTCCATGGTGACGAGCGGGTGGCTGCCGAACACCGAGCGGGTGCGCGCCAGTTCGCCGCCGGTGATGGTCCTCGGCACGACACCGATGCCCGTCCACGCGACCTCGACGTTCCCGTCCAGGGCGCCCGCCAGCCTCCGGCGGTAGTCGGTGGAGCCGTCCTCGTAGTACTCCGTCGGCATCAGGGACAGCGCCGCCACGTCCGGGTGGCGGGCGGCGAGATGCCGGGCCACGGCGTTCGCCACCCGTGCCTGTGCCTTCGCCGCCGCCTCGGAGCCGGAGCCGAACGCGTCCGCGTCCGCCCCGCAGTGCCACTCGGTGTAACTGACGTCCTGGAACTGGAGCTGGAAGGCCCGGAACCCGAGCGCCCACATGGCGTCGAGCTTGCGCGTCAGGGCCCTCACGTCGGCGTCCGAGGAGAAGCACATCGCCTGCCCGGGGGCCACCGCCCAGGTCAGCGTGACGTGATTGCGGCGCGCCCGCTCCGCCAGGTCCCGGAAGCGGGCGCGCTCCCCGGCCGGGTACGGTTCACGCCAGCGCGCCTGCCGGAAGAGGTCGTCGCCGGGCGCGTACACGTAGCGGTTCTGCTTGGTCCTGCCCATGAAGTCGATCTGCGCGAGACGCTGTTCCGGGGTCCACGGGCTGCCGTAGAACCCCTCGGTGACGCCCCGCACGGCGGTGCCGGGCCAGTCCCGGACGACGGCACCGGCGATCCGGCGGTCGGCGCCGAGAAGTCCGCCCAGCGTCTGCACGGCGTGGAACAGGCCGTCCTCGCCGACTCCCGCGAGGGCGACGGTGTCCCGGCCGTCGGCGCGGCCGACGGCCAGCCGGTAGCCGCCGGAGGGGAGATCGGCGCGGGGCGCGGCGCCGAGTGCCGTGAGCGCCCGTTCCAGGGAGCCCGACGCGGCGCGCGCGCCGGTGAGGGAACCCGCGCCCGCCCGGCCGGTGTCCGCCGGTTCCGTGCCCAGGCGCACCACCAGCGCGTGCGCCGGGAGCGCGTCGCCGTCACGCGCCGTGGTGATCGTGCGGGCGCCGGCCCGCCGCAGCAGTGCGCGCAGCGCTTCGAGGGCGTACGGGTCGAGGTCGCTGTCCGGGGTGTACGCGGCGACGCTCACGCCGGGGACGTACGGAGCCAGGGGTGCGCCCGGAACGTACGAGCCGGCCGGGGAGACCGGGCGCGCGGCGCCGGACGCGCCCGGCGCCGGGGTGACCAGGACGACCTCGTCCGTGACCGTGACCGCCGTGCCGTTCGCGCGCAGCGACTGCGGGCGGGGCCAGACGGCGGGCACTCCGCTCCCGGTGGTCCCGCGGTCGTCCGCGGAGGCCGCAGGACCGTGTGCCGCCGCGACGGCCACGGGGGCCGTACCGAACGTGCTCGCGACCACGGCGAACGCGAGTGCGGTCACTCCTTTTCCACGCCCGAGTCGCACGGTTCCCCCTCGTGGCCCGCCATCTCGGCTGCGGCTTAGGTGTGCTGGCGAGCCCACCATTCGGGTGGTGAGGGTGTCAACGAGAGTGGCCGAAGTGCCGGGATTACCCCAGCCTGGAGGCGTGGCCCAGGCCCGTGGGGCGGCGACGGAGTGTGACCAGAAGCACGTTGTCCGCCCGTGCGCGTCTGCCGTCGCGCCCACGGGGTAGGGCTGCGGTGACCGCCAGGGGCATCCGTTTCCGGCACGAACCGCCGGAATGCCCCGGCCGCCGTATCCGACCTCGACAAGGAGGCCCCCGTGGCCGCATCGGCACACCTGCTCCTCACGGCCCTGTCCGAACGCGCGGCGGAGCCGTCCGTCCCCGGCCCGCGCGCGGGCCGGGCGGCCGCCGAGCCCGAGGGCGCCCACCTGTGTCTGCTCAGTTCGGAAGGCGCCTGCTCCGCGGCGCCGCTGACCAGCGAACCCCCGCTGCCCGACGCCGAGCCGCTGACCAGTGAGCCGCCGCTCGCGGACGCCGCGCATCTGACGAGCGAGCCCGTCTCGACCGGCGCCGCGTCGGGGGTCTGATGGCACCCACCGGGCCCGCCGAGCCACCGCGGACGGCATCGGAGCCGGCACCGCGGACGCCCCTGTCCGAACTCGCCGAACTGCACGGTGTCGCCCCCGGGTACAGCCCGTCCCCCGGCCGCACGGTCGCGGCCCCGGACACCGCGCTCGTGGCGGTCCTGGCGGCGCTCGGCGTCGACGCGAGCACCCCGGACGCCGTCCGGACCGCCCTCGCGCTGCACGAGGCCGAGGCCGCGAAGAGACTGCTGCCGCCGACCCTGGTGTGCTGGGGCGGACTCGTCCCCGCCGAGGTCGCCGCACTGCCGGACGGCACCCGCCTGCGCGTCACCACCGAACAGGGCGAGTCGCGGACCTCCGCCGAGAACCTCCCGCCCGGCGTCCACGGCCTGCACGCCACCGCCCCCGACGGCCGCGCCGCCACCGCCCACCTCGTCGTCGCCCCCACCCGGCTGCCCGCGCCGCCCGGACGCGCCCACGGCCTGCTCGTCCAGCTCTACTCCCTGCTCTCCCGCCGCTCCTGGGGCATGGGCGACCTCGGCGACCTCGCCGAACTGACCGCCTGGGCGGGGCGGGCGCTGGGCGCCGGATTCGTCCAGGTCAACCCGTTGCACGCGGCCGTACCCGGCGACCCCACCGACCCCTCCCCGTACCGGCCCTCCTCGCGCCGCTTCCCCGACCCGGTGCACCTGCGCGTCGAGGACATCCCCGAGTACCCCTACGCCGAGGACCAGGACCGGCTGCGTACGCTGCTGGAGCGCGCCGAACGGCTGCGCGACTCCGTGCTGCGCAAGGGCGCGCTCATCGACCGCGACGCCGTGTGGGAACTGAAGCGCGAGGCGCTCGCCGTGGTGCGCACCGTGCCCCTCGGGCCCGGACGGCAGGCCGCCTACGCCGACTTCCTCGCCGCGGAGGGCCAGGCGCTGGAGGACCACGCCACCTGGTGCGCGCTCGCCGAGGTGCACGGCTCCGACTGGCGGAACTGGCCCGTGGCCCTGCGCGACCCCCGCTCGCCCGCGACCGCCCGCGCCCGGGCCGAACTGATGGACCGGGTCGACTTCCACAGCCGCCTCGCCTGGCTCACCGAGGCCCAGCTCGCACGCGCCCAGCGTTCCGCGCGCGACGCGGGCATGACCGTCGGGCTCGTGCACGACCTCGCCGTCGGCGTCCACCCCGACGGAGCCGACGCCTGGGCCCAGCAGGAGTACTTCGCGGCCGGGACGACCGTCGGCGCGCCCCCCGACGCCTTCAACGCGCGCGGCCAGGACTGGGGCCTGCCCCCCTGGCGGCCCGACCGGCTCGCCGCCTCCGGGTACGCCCCCTACCGCGGCCTGCTGCGCGCGCTCCTGCGCCACACGGGCGCCCTGCGCATCGACCACGTCATGGGCCTGTTCCGGCTCTGGTGGATCCCCGAGGGACAGCCGCCCACCGAGGGCGCGTACGTCCGCTACGACGCCGAGGCGATGCTCGCGATCCTCGTCCTGGAGGCCTCGCGGGCCGGAGCGCTGGTCATCGGCGAGGACCTCGGCACGGTCGAACCCGGGGTGCGCGAGACACTCCAGGAACGCGGGGTGCTCGGCACCTCGGTGCTGTGGTTCGAACGCGACTGGGACGGGGACGGACTGCCCCTGTCGCCCGACGACTGGCGTGCCGACTGCCTGGCCACCGCCACCACCCACGACCTGCCGCCCACCGCGGCCCGGTTCACCGGCGAGCACGTCGAACTGCGCGACCGGCTCGGCCTGCTGACCGGCTCCCTCGACACGGAACGGGCGGCCGCCGCCGCGGACGTGCGGGACTGGCTGGCGCTGCTCTCCCGGCTCGGGCTGCTGCGCGGCCCGAGCGGCGGGGCCCCCGCCTCCGTGGAGGAGGCCGAGATCCAGGCCGTGCACCGCTTCCTGATGCGTACCCCGGCCCGTCTGATCGGCGTCTGGCTCCCCGACGCCGTCGGCGACCGCCGCCCGCAGAACCTTCCGGGCACCTGGGACGAGTACCCCAACTGGCGTCTGCCCGTCGCCGACGCCGAGGGCCGCCCGGTGACCCTGGAGGAGCTGGCCGCCTCGCCCCGGCTGCACGCCCTGATCGACGTGGTGCGGGCGGAGACCGGCCGGACGGCCGCGCCCGGGAGCCCTCCGGACCCGCCGCGCCGTGCCCCGTGACCTTCGTACGGCACCCCGGACGCGCGGCCCGGTCGGGTGTTCGCTACGTTTGCACCGTGGACAAGAAGAACGCTCTGCGCGCCGGTGCCCTGGCGGCCGGTACGACGCTGATGATGCTGCTCATGTCGTCCCCCGCGCTCGCGCTGAGCCGCGACGACGGCGACGACCCCGGCTCCGGCCTGAGCGTGATCGAGACGCTCGGCCTCTACGTCGTGCTGCCGATCGCGCTGTTCGCGGGCATCACCGCCCTCGTGATGGTCCTGGACAAGTCCCACAAGCAGCCGAAGCAGGGCTGAGCCCCGCTCGGTCCACACCGGCTCTCCGTCGAGGGAGTCCGCGCGCCCACCGGCGCGCGGACTCCCTCCACGCGTTCCCGGGGTCTCAGCCCCGCCGCACCTCGTACAGGAAGCAGCCGTACTCCACCGCCCGTACGTGGACCAGTGCCACCTCCGCGTCCGCGAACGCCTCGGCGAACGCCTTCGTGAAGGTCTCGTCGAACGCGGACGGCGCCTCGACCATTCGCCCGTCCAGGATGTGCCCTTGGGCCGAGTAGCGGCGGACCGTTCGGTGGGCGTTCGTGAACGGGAGGGCGTCCGTGGCCGGGCCCGCGCACACGTCCGCGTGGATGAAGACCGGGCCCGTCTCGTCGTAGGGGCCGGGCTCCGCTCCGGTCCGTGCCGCCCAGCGGCGCAACGGGGCGTAGGAGACCAGGGCGACGCGCTCTCCGGGCTCGCTGCGGCGCAGACAGCAGCGCAACGGGGATCCGCCCCCCTCGTCGGTCAGCGGGACGGGCCGGAGGCCCGCGTCGTCGGTGGCGCGGAGCTCCTTCAGAATGGCCGCGCCGATGGGCCGTGCGGTGTACGTCGTCATGCGTCTAGGCTCGCGCCCGCGACGGCCCGGCACCGGCGGGAAACGGACATCGCGCTGTGTGCGGGTCCCGTGGAAGGATGACGCAACCCACACATAACGAGGAGATGACCGCGTGCCTGGCACAAACCTGACCCGCGAAGAGGCGCAGCAGCGCGCGAAGCTGCTCACCGTTGACTCGTACGAGGTCGATCTCGACCTCTCCGGCGCGCAGGAGGGCGGCACCTACCGGTCCGTGACCACGGTGCGCTTCGACTCCGCCGAGACCGGCGCGGAGTCCTTCATCGACCTGGTGGCCCCGGCCGTCCACGAAGTCACCCTCAACGGCGACCCGCTCGACCCGGCCGAGGTCTTCGAGGACTCGCGGATCGCGCTGCCCGGGCTCCTTCAGGGGCGCAACGTCCTCCGCGTCGTCGCCGACTGCGCGTACACCAACACCGGTGAGGGCCTGCACCGCTTCGTCGACCCCGTCGACCAGCAGGCCTACCTGTACACCCAGTTCGAGGTGCCCGACGCGCGCCGCGTCTTCGCGTCCTTCGAGCAGCCCGACCTCAAGGCGACCTTCCAGTTCACCGTGAAGGCGCCGAACGGCTGGACGGTCATCTCCAACTCGCCGACCCCGGAGCCCAAGGACGACGTCTGGGTCTTCGAGCCGACGCCGCGGATCTCGACGTACATCACCGCGCTGATCGTCGGCCCGTACCACTCCGTGCACAGCGTGTACGAGAAGGACGGGCAGACCGTCCCGCTCGGCATCTACTGTCGCCCCTCGCTCGCCGAGTTCCTCGACTCGGACGCGATCTTCGAGGTCACCCGGCAGGGCTTCGACTGGTTCCAGGAGAAGTTCGACTACGCGTACCCGTTCACGAAGTACGACCAGCTGTTCGTGCCCGAGTTCAACGCGGGCGCGATGGAGAACGCCGGCGCGGTCACCATCCGCGACCAGTACGTCTTCCGCTCCAAGGTCACCGACGCCGCGTACGAGCTGCGCGCCGAGACGATCCTGCACGAGCTGGCCCACATGTGGTTCGGCGACCTCGTGACCATGGAGTGGTGGAACGACCTGTGGCTGAACGAGTCGTTCGCCACCTACACCTCCATCGCCTGCCAGGCCTACCACCCCGACAGCCGGTGGCCGCACTCCTGGACCACGTTCGCCAACTCCATGAAGACGTGGGCGTACCGGCAGGACCAGCTGCCCTCCACCCACCCGATCATGGCCGAGATCCGCGACCTCGACGACGTGCTCGTCAACTTCGACGGCATCACGTACGCCAAGGGCGCCTCCGTCCTCAAGCAGCTCGTCGCCTACGTCGGCATGGACGAGTTCTTCCGCGGCGTCCAGGCCTACTTCAAGGCCCACGCGTACGGCAACACGCGCCTGTCCGACCTCCTCGGCGCCCTGGAGGAGACCTCCGGACGCGACCTCGGCACCTGGTCGCAGAAGTGGCTCCAGACCGCCGGGATCAACATCCTGCGCCCGGAGATCGAGACCGACGCCGACGGTGTCATCACCTCCTTCTCCGTCCGCCAGGAGGCCCCGGCCCTGCCCGCCGGTGCCCAGGGCGCGCCGACGCTGCGCCCGCACCGCATCGCGGTCGGCCTGTACGAGCTCGACGGCGACAGCGGCAAGCTGGTCCGCGACGAGCGCGTCGAGCTGGACGTGGACGGTGAGCTGACCGCCGTACCGCAGCTCGTCGGCAAGCGCCGCCCCGCCGTGATCCTGCTCAACGACGACGACCTGTCGTACGCCAAGGTCCGCCTCGACGAGGACTCCCTCGCCTTCGTCACCGAGCACCTCGGCGACTTCGAGTCCTCCCTGCCGCGCGCCCTGTGCTGGGCCTCGGCCTGGGACATGACCCGCGACGCCGAACTCGCCGCCCGCGACTACCTGGCGCTGGTGCTCTCCGGCATCGGCAAGGAGTCCGACATCGGTGTCGTGCAGTCGCTGCACCGGCAGGTGAAGCTCGCCATCGAGCTGTACGCCGACCCGACCGCCCGCGAGGCGCTGCTGACCCGCTGGACGGACGCGACGCTCGCCCACCTGCACGCGGCCGAGGCGGGCGGTGACCACCAGCTCGCCTGGGCGCGCGCCTTCGCGGCGACCGCGCGCACGCCGGAGCAGCTCGACCTCCTGGAGGCGCTGCTCGAGGGCCGCGGGACCATCGAGGGCCTCGCCGTCGACACCGAGCTGCGCTGGACGTTCGTGCAGCGGCTCGCGGCCGTCGGACGCTTCGACGAGGCGGAGATCGCCGCCGAGTACGAGCGCGACAAGACGGCGGCCGGCGAGCGGCACGCGGCCACCGCCCGCGCGGCCCGGCCCACGGAGGAGGCGAAGGCGGAGGCGTGGGCCTCGGTCGTCGAGTCCGACAAGCTCCCGAACGCCGTGCAGGAAGCGGTCATCGGCGGCTTCGTGCAGACCGACCAGCGTGAGCTGCTGGCCCCGTACACGGACAAGTACTTCGCCGTGGTCAAGGAGATCTGGGACACCCGCTCGCACGAGATCGCGCAGCAGATCGCGACCGGCCTCTACCCGGGCATCCACATCGCCGAGGAGACCCTCGCGCGGACGGACGCGTGGCTGGCCTCGGCCGAGCCCAACGCGGCCCTGCGGCGCCTCGTCTCGGAGTCCCGCTCGGGCGTCGAGCGGGCCCTGAAGGCGCAGGCGGCGGACGCGCGGGCCGCGACCGCCTGACCGGCGGACGCGACGCGTCGCACGAGAACCCGAGGGGGCGGGCACCGGTCGGTCGGTGCCCGTCCCCTCGGGCGTTCGGTGGACCCGGGGGTCAGCCCTTGAGCTCGGCCGCCACCAGCTCCGCGATCTGGACCGCGTTCAGCGCGGCACCCTTGCGGAGGTTGTCGCTGGAGACGAACAGCGCGAGCCCGTGCTCGACGGTCTCGTCCGGACGGATGCGCCCGACGTACGAGGCGTCCTTGCCGGCGGCCTGGAGCGGGGTCGGGATGTCCGAGAGGACGACACCCGGGGCGCCCGCGAGCAGCTCGGCGGCGCGCTCGGCGGAGAGCGGGCGGGCGAAGCGGGCGTTCACCTGGAGGGAGTGGCCGGAGAACACCGGGACCCGGACACAGGTGCCGGAGACCTTGAGGGCGGGGATCTCCAGGATCTTGCGGGACTCGTTGCGCAGCTTCTGCTCCTCGTCCGTCTCGTTCAGACCGTCGTCGACGACCGAACCCGCGAGCGGGAGCACGTTGAAGGCGATGGGGCGCTTGTAGACCTGCGGCTCGGGGAAGTCGACCGCCTCGCCGTCGTGGGTCAGCAGGTCGGCCTCACCGACGACCTTCAGGGCCTGGCCGTGCAGCTCCGCCACACCGGCGACGCCGGAGCCGGACACCGCCTGGTAGGTGGCGACGACCAGCGCCTCGAGGCCCGCCTCCTCGTGCAGCGGCTTCAGGACCGGCATCGCGGCCATCGTCGTGCAGTTCGGGTTGGCGATGATGCCCTTGGGGCGGTCGGCGATCGCGTGCGGGTTCACCTCGGAGACGACGAGGGGTACCTCGGGGTCCTTGCGCCAGGCGGAGGAGTTGTCGATCACGACGGCGCCCTGGGAGGCGACCTTCTCGGCCAGCGCCTTGGAGGTGGATCCGCCCGCCGAGAACAGCACGATGTCCAGGCCCGAGTAGTCCGCCGTGGAAGCGTCCTCCACCGTGACCCCGTCGACGACCGTCCCGGCCGAACGGGCCGAGGCGAACAGACGCAGCTCCTCGACCGGGAAGTCCCGCTCGACGAGGATCTTGCGCATGGCTGTGCCGACCATACCGGTGGCTCCGACGATTCCGACCCTCACGGCGACTCCCTTGACGTGCGTTCTACGTGGTCCAACGCTTCCATCATGCGTCTGACCCGGGCCCACGTGTCCAATCCTTTCGCCGCGCCGCTCACGACGTGGGACGCCGGGACACGCGCCGAGGTGCCCGATCCTGCGGCGGCCGGGCGTCCGGGTACGAGGAAATCGCCCGGCGACGCGGGGTGACCGCAAGCCGTACGGTGCGGGCGCGGTCACGGCACGGGCCCGGTGTGACGTACGACTCGAACCGGGCCGAACGTTTTGGCCCGCACCGGCGTCGTAGAGGGGACGCGGGGAGGGGAGGGGTGCTGTGCTGCGCAGAAGGACACGTCGGGCACCGGGGGCGGACGACCCCCTGGACGCGACGCAGGAACGCCGGGTACGGGCGGTGCTCGCGCTCGGAGGCGTACCGCAGGCGGACCTGCCGGACGGGGTACAGCAGGTCCGGCTGCGGTTGCTGGAGCGGGCCGCCAAGGGGGACGAGGCACCGCGGGACGTGTCCGCCTGGGCGGCGGTCGTCGCCTCGAACCTGGCGATGGACTGGCACCGGGCCAAGCGCCGGCAGGAGCGGCTGGGGGAACGGCTCGCCTCGCTGCGCCAGCTGGAGCAGCCCTCGGACGAGGAGTCCAGCGTGCTCTCGCTGGCCGTCGCCCAGGGACTGGACGAACTGCCCGACCCCCAGCGCCAGGTCCTCGTCCTGCGGTTCTACGCCGACCTGCCGGTGCGGGACATCGCCGACGAGCTCGGCATACCCGAGGGCACGGTCAAGAGCAGGCTGCACACGGCGGTCCGCGCGCTGCGCGCCCGCCTGCACGAGGACGAGGTGGTGTGACGTGGCCGAGTACGAAGGTGTGGACGCGCTGATGGCCGCGATCACGGACGCCGAACCGCCCGAGGGCGCGCGCGACGACATCGTGTTCATGGCCGAGCACCGGTCGGCCGTCGCGGACGTGGACGTGCTCCGGGAGCAGCTGGTCGTCATCGGTGACGCGCTGGCGGACGGCGGGCGGTCGGCCGGGCCGGTCCGGGCGTCCCAGAAGCCGGGGAGGTCCGGGAAGTACCGGGGGGCCGAGGGGCCGCGGGCGTCCGGCGGCGGGCGTCCCGGCGGCGCCCCGAAGAAGCGCTCCCGGTCTTCGCGTGCCTTCGCCGTCGGCACGCTTGCGGCGGCCGCGGTGGCCACGCTGGTGGTCGGGATGGGCTGGCTGGCCGCGACCGGGGGGGCGGACGTGACGAGCGGCAACTCGGCCGCCTCCGACGACAAGGCGCAGAACAGCGGCGGCTCGGGCTTGCTCAGCGCCCCCGGCTACATCGCCTGCTCCCGGCTCATCGTGGAGGGCACGGTCACCGACGTGGTCGCGGTCCCCGGTGCCGAACAGGACCGGATCACCCTGGACGTCTACCACTACTACAAGCCGGCCACGGGCGCGAAGAAGGTCACCTTCCTGATGGACCGGGCCGTCGACCCGCGGCTGCACCGGGGCGACGAGGTCCTGATCGGCATCCAGCGGCACGCCTCGACGCCCGACATCTGGACCACGGGGGAGCAGCAGATCGCCCGCGACCGGTCCTGGATCGTCAAGGCGCTGCCCGAGTCCCGGGGGATGAACTGCGGTACCGACGAGCGGTGACCCGCGGTCCGGGCCGTGCGGCCCGGGAACGGACGGCGGGCCGGCGGCGGCACGGGAAGGGCGGTCCGGGCACGGGGCGGGGCGGTCCGCGGGCGGGAGGCACGCGAAGGGGCGGGCGTCCGTTCCCGGACGCCCGCCCCAAGTCCCCGGGCCGCTCGCGCGGCCGGGCGTCACACCGCTACGGCGTGACCTTCTCGATCTTCACGCTGCCGAGGCCCGCGACCGTGCCGCGCGCGTTCACCAGCTGGACCTGACCGAAGAACTCGCGTCCCTCGGGTGCCGCCGCGGCGGCGGTGACCGAGCCGGACACCGTGGCCGAGGCGCCGGTGGCGAGCTTCACCGGGGTGGAGTCGTCGACCGTGACCGTGCCGAGCGCGCTCGAGAAGAACACGTCCTGGTAGTCGTACGCCGTCGAGCCCGACGGGACCGCGTAGCCCGCGACCTCGATGGTGTACGTACCGGCGGCGGGGGAGGCGATGGAGACGGCCTCCTCCGAGTCGCCGTCCGCGGACTGCCCGACGACGGCCCCGGCGGCGTTGTACACCGTCAGGTCGAGGTCGGCGGCGTTGTCCGAGACGTTCCCGATGGCCACGTCGAGCGACGCGGCGCCCGCGGGCACCTCGACCGTGGTGGTCTGCGTCGCGCCCTCGGTGATGGTCGGCCGCGCGTTCTTGGAGGAGCCGAGCGGACCGCCCCGCAGCTTGCCGTCGATCGCGGCGAAGTTGTTCGTCACCTTCCAGGAGGCGGTGGCCGGGGTGCCGACCTTGGCCTCGGGGACGGTCACGACGGCCGGGTCGAAGGCCGCGCCGAGCACGGCGACGTCCAGCTTGTACGGGTTGTCGAGCAGCGGCGAGGTGCGGCGCGCCTCGACCTCGATCTCCCAGACGCCGGACTGCGGGTCCGCGTACGAACGCACGTCGGGCTTGCAGCCGTTGCCGTCGAGGTAGTTGTTGTAGCAGTACGGGGTGCTGGTGTTGTCGACCGGAACGCCGTACGGGTGGATCGCGATGAACCGGGTCTGGCTCTTGTCCTTCAGCCCGCCGATCGCGACCTCCAGGGACTTGGCGCCCTCGGGGACCGTCACGAAGTACGAGGTGGTGCTGTTGCGCTGCACCGAACTCGACTTGCTGTAGGTGTACTTGAGCGGCGACGAGACCACGACGGTCGACAGGATCTGCTTGTCGACGCCCTCGGTGCGCGGGTCGTCCACCTCGAGGATCGCGCTCTTGAGCCCGGCGGACTCCGGCGCGGCCTGGACCTTGACGGTCACCGGCTGGTTCAGCGGGAGGTACACCTCGTCCTTGCCGAGGATCCGGAAGGTGCCGCCGGCGTTGTTCTCGAAGGAGAGCTCGTGCCGCACCGGCCGGTCCGAGCCCGACGTGCGCGTGACGGTGATGTCGTACGTCTTGCGCTGGCCGGCCTTGAGGCCGCCCTCGCGGTCGTACAGACCGGTGCCGAAGCCCGGCGTCTTCAGCGCGTAGTCGATCGCGGTGTCGACCGGTGCCTTGACCGTGTAGTCGTGGGCGGTGGCGCCGTCCTTGATGGAGTCCCAGGCGTCACCGATGTTGATGAGGCCCGCACCCTCCTCGTACGCCTGGACACCCTTGATGTGGTCGGCGGTCGAGGTCAGCGCGGTGCGCAGGGTGGCCGGGGTGAGGCCGATGCCCTTCTGCTTCGCCGCGCTCAGCAGCAGCGCCGAGGCGCCCGCGGCCTGCGGGGACGCCATCGAGGTGCCCTGGAGCATCGAGTAGCCGGCCGGAAGGGTGTAGCCCGCCTCGGCGACCGGGGAGCCCGGCAGCCAGGTCTGGGTGGAGTTGATGGAGGCGCCGGGCGCGCTCAGCGTCGGCGTGAAGCCGCCGTCCTCACGCGGGCCGCGCGAGGAGAAGGGCAGCATCGCGTACTTCTTCTCCACCTGTGAGCCGTAGTTGGCGGCCCAGGTCTCCTTGGAGATGGTCGCGCCGACCGAGATGACCTTGTCGGCCAGGCCGGGGTCGCCGATCGTGTTCGCGCCGGGGCCGGAGTTGCCCGCGGAGATCACGAGCTGGACGCCGTAGGTGTCGATGAGACGCGTGTAGAGCTCGGAGCGCGCGTTGTTGCCGTCGTTGAGCGCGGGCAGGCCGCCGATGGACATGTTGACGATGTCCACGCCGCGGTTGGCGACGAGGTCGATCATGCCCTCGGTGAGCGCCACGTTGGTGCAGCCGCCGGTCCAGGTGCAGGCACGGGAGGAGACGATCTTCGCGCCGGGCGCGGCGCCGTTCATCTTCCCGCCGAACAGGCCGTTGGCGGAGGTGATGCCGGCGACGTGCGTACCGTGCTCGGACTCGATGACGCCGATGTTGACGAAGTCGGCCTTCTTGCCGACCCAGGTCCCGCCGTACGGGTCCATGGGTACGTCCTTGCGGATCTCCACGACGAACGGCTGCCGCTCGACGACGTCCGTCGCCGGGTTGTCGGTACCGAAGTAGCCGATCTGGAAGCCGTCCTTGTACGGCTTCATCGGCGTGTCGTCGGTGAAGTCGCTGTTGTTGTTCAGGTCGACGGTGACCGTGCCGGCCACCGGGTCGTAGAGCACGCCCCAGACGTCGGTGGTGTCACCGTCGCGGTTCGCGTCGCCCGCGGCGTCGCCGCCCGCCGTCGCCGACTCCCGGAACGTGCTGATCTCGTACGAACCCGCCGGCGCCGTCCACGTCTTGCCGCCGTACGTGAAGGTGGGCCCGGCCACGGGGGTGATCATCGGGCGCCAGGTCGCGTCGCTGTCGAGGATCGGGTCGGTCGAGGTGACCCAGTCGACGATCTTGCGCTCGCCGGTGGTGGTCTTCTGCAGGGCGGGGTGGCCCAGGTCGACGCCGGAGTCGAGGATGCCGATGGTGACGCCCCGGCCGTCCGCCTTCGGGTGGTCCTGCACGAAGTCCACGGCGCCCGTCTCGAAGGACGGGTTGTACGGGTTCTCGGCGGGGGTCTTCTTGCCGGGGCCCGGGTAGGTGGCGGCCGTGGAGGCGTTGCTGCCGTGCTTGGCCGTGTCGGCGCTCGGGGTCGGGTCGTCCAGCGCGATCTCCTGGCGCAGGTCGATCCCGTGCACCGAGGAAAGCTTCGCGGCGGCGGCGATGGCCGAGTCCGCCCTGCTCGTCGGGACGGTGGCGCGGACGTAGCCGAGCTTGTCGTAACTGCGGCCCACCGAGCCGCCCTTGACCGCGTCCAGCTCCTTGGCGACCTGCTCGGTCTGGCCGGGAGCCGTCGCGATCATCATCGTGACGTTCTTGTCGCCGTTGGCCTTGGCCTCGGTGAGGAGGTCGGCGTCGGTCGAACCGAGTTTGGCGGCGGCGGACTTGGTGCCGGGGTCGGCCGTGGGCGCGTCCGTGTCCGCGGAGAAGGCCATGGGTATGGGCCCGGCCGCGGAGAGCGCGGCCACCAGGCCCGCTGCCATGGCCAGGCGGGCCACGCGTCTCGCGCCCGATATCGGGGCGCGCTGAGGGTCGGAGGTCATCTGCATCCCTTGGAGGTAAAGGAACGAGCGTGGAACGGCCGGTTCCGGCGGTTCTTGAGGGACCGGTCGCATCAGTCCGGAATGTGAACCCGGATGACCGCTCAGCTTTACCCAAGGGGTAGTTGTTTGGGGAGAGTTGACCGTGGCGGGATACAGCCATGGCGCACTTCCGCCATGCGTCACGTCGGAGATCGTGCGCTATAGGCGGACATCCAGGACAGGGTGGATGTCTCTCTTTGTCGATTCAGCTCTCTTTTGTGCGCGCGTAGTGGCGTGACGCCTTCGCGCGGTTACCGCAGGCCGCCATCGAGCACCAGCGGCGGGTGCCGTTCCGTGAGGTGTCGAAGAAGTGCAGGACACACGCCTCGTGGGCGCAGCGGCGGATGCGGTCCGGAGCGGCCCGGAGCAGTTCCAGGTAGTCGCGCGCGGCGAGCCAGGCCGGGCCCCAGGCGGGGTCGTCGAACTCCGGTGTCCCGCCCGGTCCGCGATCGGTCAGCGTCAGGCGGACGCGTCCGTGCGCGAGGACGGCGTCGACGCGGGCGGCGGCCTGGGCCGGGAACGGGGAGCCTTGCCGGCCGGCCTCGCCGTGGGGGGTGTCGACCGCGGCGCGCAGGGCGTCGCGGGCTTCGAGCGTGTGCCGCAGGACGGTGTCGTCGGCCGGGAAGTCGAGCCCGTTGCCCGCCAGCCACACCGCGAGGCCCTCGGTGTCGGACAGCAGGTCCCGCACCTCGCCCTCGTGGACCCAGCGGGTGTTGAGCAGGTCGAGCGAGACCGGCTCGCCGGTGAGGGGGCGGGGGTCGGGGCTGGTGGACATGGGTCTCCCTTCGCGGCTAACCCCTCAAGGGTAGGTCACCGGTTGACGCTCTCGATTCTAACCCTTAATGTGGATGACAAGGGTTAGCCTCTCGCCGGGGCCGCCACCGGCGGAAAGGGACTGTCATGACGCCGCGTACCGGCCACGCCGGCCTGAACGCCGAGGACCTCGACCGCTCGCTCGCCTTCCACCGCGAGGCACCGGCACCGAACGCGTCCGCGCCCGCCCGCGGTTTCCTCCGGCGCCCGGAGTCGTCATGACGTATCACCCCGGCTCGCGGGCGATCCAGGACCGTGTCGGCGTCCGGGACCTCGCCGATCACGTGGGCCGGTCCGTCGGCCAGGGCATCCGCCCGGTGGTCGCCGCGTTCCTCGAACTCCAGCCCATGCTGGTCGTCGGCGCGGCGGCCCCCGAGGGCGGGACGGAACGGGACCGCGACACCGGGACGGCGGGCGGCGGCGGGGTGTGGGCCTCGCTGCTCACCGGGGAGCCGGGATTCGTGCGGGCCACCGGGGCCCGTCGGATCTCGGTCGCGGGCGGCCTTTCGGCGGGTGATCCGCTCACCGTCGCGCTCACCACCCCGGGCACCGCCGTCGGCACCATCGCACTCGACCCGCGCACCCGTCGCCGTGTGCGCCTCAACGGCCGGGTCGGGCCGGCCCCGCGCGGCTTCGCCGTCGAGGCCGACCAGGTCTTCGCCAACTGCCCCAAGTACCTCCAGAAGAGGCAGACGTACGAGACGGTGACCGGCCGGGCGCCGGGCGCCGGGCGTTCCCCGGCGTGGCGGCGAACTCACCCCCTCCCAGCGGGAGTTCGTCGAGGCCGCCGACACCTTCTTCCTCGCCACGGTCCACGCGCACGGCGCCGACGCGAGCCACCGCGGCGGCAACCCCGGCTTCGTGCGTGTCGACGCGCCCGGCGAACTGAGCTGGCCCGACTATCCCGGGAACTCCATGTTCCTGACCCTCGGCAACCTCGCGGCCGATCCGCGCGCCGGTCTGCTCTTCCTGGACTGGGCATCGGGAACGGTGCTCCAGCTCACCGGAACGGCCCGCACGGAGTTCACCCCCGACGGCGAACGGACCGTCCGCTTCACCCTCGCCGAAGCCGTCGAGACGTCCGCCGCCAGCCCGCTGCGCTGGTCCGCGCCCGCGTACTCGCCGGCGAATCCGTGAACGGCCGGGCGTCGCCGTGAACGGGCGGGCGTGGCCACCGGATCCACCTCCCCTACCCCGCAAGATGAACGCGGAGTGACCCTCCACCGGCCGTTCGGACAGGACTCCATGGACGCCCAGGGTGCGCGGAGATCGACGTACGGTGATCGGCGTCGCCCGTTGCCGTCCAGTTAACGCGCAGGTCATCCCCAGTGCCAACGATCCAGTACAAGCGGGGAGTTCGCCTGTCGAGCGCCCCGCGGCCACTGCCGACGCGTTCGCACTCGGGGAGACCGCGCCATGCCGCGCATACGCTCTGTCGCCACCGTACCCGCCCTCAACCGCCGCACCCTGCTGGCCGCCACCGGAGCGGTGTCCCTCTCCGCGGGGATCGGCCTGGCCCTGCGCCCACAGTCCCCGGCGCACGCGGCGACGGCCGCCCAGGCGCCCGTCGCCGACTCCGTCGCCCACGCCGAGGGTCGGATGGCCACCACCGGCCCGAAGGCTCCGGCCGCGCTCGTCCCGTACACCCGGGGCACGACCCTGGGCTCCGTCGCCACCCCGCGCTCCGGCTCCACCGGGTACCGCAGACTCGGTGACGGCGCCGGCTGGAAGCGCGTCGTACGCGACGAACTGGCCGCGGCCAAGACGGGCCGAGCCGACCGGCGCACCGCGCTCGCCGCGTTCGTGCAGCTCACCGACCTGCACCTGATCGATGCCCAGCACCCGCTGCGCCTGGAGTACCTGCGCTCCCAGAACAAGAGCGCCTGGCGCCCGCAGGAGACGCTGACCGTCGCGGGCGCGGTCTCCCTGATCGAGCGGGTCAACTCGCTGCACGGGGCCCCCGCCACCGGAACCCCGCTGCACTTCGTCATGACCACCGGGGACAACACCGACAACAACTCCAAGACGGAGCTGGAGTGGTTCCTGAAGGTCATGAGCGGCGGCCGCATCACCCCCAACAGCGGTGACCCGCGGCACTACGAGGGCGTCCAGGCCAGCAACCTGAAGACCTACTGGCAGCCCGACGCCGCCCTGCGCGACGCCGACAAGCAGCTCGGCTTCCCACGCATCCAGGGCTTCCTGGAGGCGGCCGTCCGCGAGCTGCGCAGCCCCGGCCTGAAGCTGCCCTGGTACTCCACCGTCGGCAACCACGACGCGCTCCCGCTCGGCTGCTACGGATCACGCGGCGACTCCTACCTCACCGAGTTCGCCGTCGGCGGCAGGAAGCTGATGTCACTGGGCTCGGCGGAGGCCACCACGCTCGCCAAGAGCATCAAGAGCGGCAGCAGCCCCAAGGGCGCCGCGTTCCACGACCTGCTCAGGGCGCACGCCCGCGAGATGCGCTCGGTCACGCCCGACGAGAAGCGCGCCCCGTTCACCCCCGCGGAGTACGTCAAGGCGCACCTCGACCCGGCGTACACCGGACCGGGCCCGATCGGCCACGGCTACTCCTCCGCGAACCTCTCCGCCGGCACCCAGTACTACACGTTCCGGATCGCCGAGGACGTCATCGGCGTCAGCCTGGACACCACCGACCCCGGCGGCCACTACGAGGGCTCCATCGGCACGGCTCAGCTGCGCTGGCTGGAGAGGACGCTGCGCGAGAACGCGGACTCGTACGTCATCGTCTTCAGCCACCACACCAGCAAGACCATGCGCAACACCCACGCCGACCCGGCCCACCCGGCCGAGGCGCGGCACGGCGGCAGCGAGGTGGTCTCCCTGCTCGCCCGCTTCAGCAACACGCTGGCCTGGGTGAACGGCCACACCCACAAGAACGAGATCATCCCGCACGCCGCCTCCGGCAACCGCTCCTTCTGGGAGATCTGCACCGCCTCCCACGTCGACTTCCCCCAGCTCGCCCGCGTCATCGAACTGGTGGACAACAAGGACGGCACGCTCTCGCTGTTCACCACCCTCATCGAGTCCGCGGCCCCGCACGCCACGGACTTCTCCGACCTCACCCAGACGGGCCTCGCGGCGCTGTACCGCGAGCTCTCCTTCAACGCCCCCGGCGCCCGCACCGACCTGTCGGGCACCTCACGCGACCGCAACACCGAGCTGATCCTGAAGAAGGGCTGAAAAGGGATCAACCCGCGCTGTCCGGGCAACCCGACGGTGTGCCCCCGGGTCCCTCCCCCCGACCGAGTCCCACAGCGAGACGGGGAAGACATGAGGGTTCGTACGGCACTGGTGGGGGCGATCGCCGCGGGGATCGCGGTGACGCAGGCGGGCATCGCGGCGGCGGCGCCCGCGAAGGACGGCCACGCACCGACACGGCAGGCCCTGGAAACGGCCGTGCGCGACGGTGTGCCGGGGGTGACGGCGACGGCCGTGGACCGGCACGGCACCTGGTCGGCCACCGCGGGCGCCGGAGACCTGAGGACCGGCGCACCGCGGTCCACGGCCGACCGCTACCGCGTGGGCAGCATCACCAAGACGTTCATCTCCACCGTCCTGCTCCAGCTCGAGGCCGAGGGACGGCTGTCCCTGGACGACACCGTGGACACCTGGCTGCCCGGCGTGGTGCGCGGCAACGGCAACGACGGCACCGCGATCACCGTCCGCCAACTCCTCAACCACACCAGCGGGATCTTCAACTACACGGCCGACGACGGCTTCGGCGCCACCTATCTCACCAGGGACGGATTCCTCCGGCACCGCTACGACACGCTGACCCCCGAACAGCTCGTCGCCGTCGCCCTGTCCCACGAGCCGGACTTCGCGCCGGGCACGTCCTGGAACTACTCCAACACCAACTACGTCCTGGCCGGCATGGTGATCGAGAAGGTCACCGGCCGTTCCTACGCCTCGCAGATCCGCGACCGGATCATCAAGCCCCTCAACCTGCACGCCACTTCGCTGCCGGGCGCCCGGGTCACGCTCCCCTCGCCCAGCAGCAGGGCGTACTCCAAACTGGCCGAGACCACGACGGGACCGACCTACGACGTCACCGCGCTGAACCCCTCCTGGGCGTCCTCCGCGGGGGAGATGATCTCCGACAGCTCCGACCTGAACCGGTTCTACACCGCGCTCCTGCGCGGCAGGCTCCTGCCGCGCGAGCAGCTCAGGGAGATGCGGACGACGGTCGCCGTCGACGGCGTCCCGGGCATGCGCTACGGCCTCGGCCTCCTGGAGGGGGAGCTGAGCTGCGGCGTCCGTGTCTGGGGCCATGACGGCGGCATCCACGGCTCGTCCAGCGTGGCCCTCACCACCGCGGACGGCCGCCGTTCCCTGGCCTTCAACTTCAACGGCGACTGGGCGGGCGACGCCGAAGCCGTCGTCGAGGCGGAGTTCTGCGGGAAGCGGCCGCCCGCGACCAGCCCGTCCCCGGACCGGTCCGGGAGCCCGTCCCAGGGTCCGTTCCAGGACCTGTCCGACAGGCTCTAGCCGACGGCTCGGGCGGCGAAGCTCACCTTCGCCGTCTCGACGGTGTCCCCGCGCCGGCCGGGCGCGCGCTGCTCGTTCCAGTACAGGTTGGTGTGGGCGACGACCTCGGCCGGGGCGGGGGCGCCGTACGCGGTGAGGTCCTCCGTGGTGTGGGCGTCGCCGACCAGCGTGACGTCGTACCCGCGGATGAAGGCGCTGTGGAGTGTGGAGCGGACGCACATGTCGGTCTGGGCGCCGGTGATCACGACATGGCCGACCGCACGCTCGGCGAGCAGGTCCTCCAGGTCGGTGGCCTCGAAGGAGTCGCCGTAGTTCTTGTGGACGACGGGCTCCGCGTCCTCGCGGACCAGCTCCGGCACGTACTGCCAGGACTCGCTGCCGTACTTCATCTGATCGTCGGAGTGCTGCACCCAGATCACCGGCACCGCCTCGGCGCGGGCCCTGGCGACGAGCGTGCCGATGTTCGCGATCACGGCCGCGAGATCGTGGGCGCCGTTCACGGCTCCGTGCTGCATGTCGATCACCAGCAGCGCTGTCTTCGGGCGGTCGGGCAGGGTCGTCATCACGCTCTCCTGTCGTTGGTCCGGTTCGTCGGGGCAGGCGCGTCCGGCCGGGCAACTCCTGCCCGCCCCACAGTAGATCGGGGCACTGACAACGCCACCGGAACGCGGGAGGGGGTCCCGCGTGAGCGGCACGCGGACCCCCTCCCTCCCCTCCGGGCACGGCCCTGTCCGTCACGACCGGGGCAGCACCACGACATGCGCGGCCGGATCGCGGTCGTCCGCGGCCATGAGCGCCGTCCGTACGATCGTGGCCTGCTGTTCCATCGCGTCCCTGAGCTTTCGCGGGGTGACGTGGACGACGGTGATTCCCAGCCGTTCCAGGTGCTCGCGCCTGCGGGCCTGCTCGGATCCCTGGGCGGCCGCGTCCTGGAGCGGGGTCCGGGTGACCAGCTCGACCGCCACCGCCTGCTCGGGCCAGTACGCGTCGAGACCACCGAGGTGGGGGCCTCCGGGCAGCCGCAGGTCGACGTTCCAGACCGGGTCGGGCAGTCCGTGCTCGAAGACCATCCGGTACAGACGGTTCTCCGCGATCGCCCTGCCCTCCGCCACCAGCGAGTCCACGGCGTCCACCACGTGCGGGCGGTCCATCAGCCGGGCCGCCGTCAGTTCCTCCACGACCGAACGCGGTTCGCAGTAGCCGCGGCGCACCGCCTCCGCCAGCAGCTCGCGCACCGCCTCCGCGTCGGTCAGCTCCACGACCGCGTCGGCCAGCGCACGGGGGACGGCGGCGACAGGGACCCCGGCCACGAACGTGGGCGCCGGCAGCACGGTGGTGCGCACGATGCTGACGCAGCCGGTCGAGCGCACCCGGCGCAGCCGGGGGACGAGTACGCCGATCGTGCCGAGGGAGGGCAGCGACGGGACGCAGGAGAAGCCGTGCAGGGCCAGCGCCGCCCGACCGGTGATCAGCGCGTCCGCGCAGGGCCGGTGGCCGCGCGGTTCCTGGGAGCCCGGCTGGACGGGGACGCGGGGTGCCGTGCGGGCGGAGGGGGGACGCGCGGTGTAGAGCAGCGCCGCGTGCAGCCGCTCCTCGGGCGTGGGAGGGCCGGGACGCAGAAGGAAGACGCCGGGAAGGATCCGCTGCCATGGACCGCCGGGCCGGCACCGCTCGTCGGCGTCCGCGGCGGTCACATGGCGGTCGCGTAACTGGGCGGTGGTCAGGATCCGGTGCCGTACGGGGGACGAGTGGTGCGGGGTGCGGGGGGAGTTGGGGGTGCTGTGGCTCATGGTCCGGGGTCTTCCGCCGGGGAGCCGTCTTCTAACCGCTGTTACCCGCTCGTCGACGAATCGGGACGAATACGCCTTCCGGTGCGGGTGTTCGACTGCCGAAAGGCGCTGGTCCGCAGGCGGGTCGGCAGGGGGCACGGGTCTGGATACATGCATTTCGTAACCAGTGTGCGCATCGGATCAGCCCACCGCGATGAGCATCGGATCAGCCCACCGCGAAGAGCGTCGGACGTGTCCACGGCGAAGAGCGCCGGGCGTGCCCATGGCGGAGGGCGCCGGACGTGCCACCGCGGAGGGCGCCGGACGCCGTGGCGCCGGTGCCCTCCGCGGTGTGGTCCGCGCGGTGCGGGTGATCAGCCCGCTGCGGCGATGTCGCGGGCCTGCCCCCGCAGCGCCCGCGCCAGATCGTCCCGGGACTCCAGCACCAGCCGGCGCAGCGCCGGCGGCGCGTCCTCGTGCGCCGCGAGCCAGGCGTCCGTCGCCGCCAGGGTCTCCGGGGAGTCCTGGAGCGCGGGGAACAGGCCCCTGACCACGTCCATGCCGATCTGGATGGAGCGCTCCGCCCAGACGCGGTCGATGGCGGCGAAGTACTTGGCCGCGTACGGCTTCAGCAGGTCCCGCCGGGACGGCCGGCCGAAGCCGGAGATGGTCGCCTCGACGAGGGCGTTGGACAGCGCGTCGGACTCCACGACGGCCGCCCAGGCCTGGGCCTTGACCGCCGCGGAGGGCCGGGCGGCCAGGCAGCGGACCTGGTGCCGCTTGCCGGACGCCGTGTCGTCACGGGCGAGTTCGGCGGCGAGGACGGACTCGTCGGCCACGCCCCGCGCGGCCAGCGGCTCCAGGAACGCCCAGCGCAGCTCCTGGTCGACCTCGAGGCCGTCGATCTTCGCCGTCCCCTCCAGCAGGCCCTGGAGCAGCTGGAGGTCGGTCTCGCTCGACGCGACGTCGGCGAAGAAGCGGGCCCAGGCCAGCTGGTGCTGGCCGCCCGGTTCGGCCAGCCGCAGCTCCTCCAGCGCGCCCTCGGCGAGCAGCGCCTCGCCCTGCTCGCGCCAGTCGGGCGCCGCGTAGTTGACGAGCGCGGAGTTCGCCCAGGCGTGCAGCATCTGCAGGACGCCGATGTCGGACTCGCGGCCCGCGAACCGCAGCACCAGGGCGATGAAGTCCCGGGCGGGCACGATCGCGTCGCGCGTGAGGTTCCACAGCGCCGACCAGCACAGCGCCCGGGCGAGCGGGTCCGTGATCTCGCCGAGCGCGTCCCGCAGCGTGGCCAGCGAGCCCTCGTCGAAGCGGATCTTGCAGTACGTGAGGTCGTCGTCGTTGACGAGGACGAGCGCCGGGGCGTCCGCGCCCGCCAGCTCGGTGACGACCGTGCGCGGCCCGTCGACGTCCACCTCGGCGCGGGCGTACCGCACGAGCGGGCCGTCGCCGTCCTCGCGGCGGTACAGGCCCACGGCCACGCGGTGCGGGCGCAGTTCGGGGTGGGACTCGGGCGCCTCCTGGAGCACCGCCAGCTCGGCGACGCGTCCCTCCGCGCTCAGGATCACCTGCGGGGTAAGGGAGTTGACGCCCGCGGTCTGGAGCCAGGACCGGGACCAGGCGGCCATGTCCCGTCCGCTCGTCTCCTCCAGGGCCGACAGCAGATCGCCGAGGCGGGTGTTGCCGTACGCGTTCCGCTTGAAGTAGCGGCGGGCGCCCTCCAGGAAGGCGTCCTGTCCGGCGTACGCCACCAGCTGCTTCAGGACGGAGGCGCCCTTGGCGTAGGTGATGCCGTCGAAGTTCAGCTTGGCGTCCTGGAGGTCACGGATGTCGGCCGTGATCGGGTGGGTGGACGGAAGCTGGTCCGCGCGGTACGCCCAGGCCTTGCGGCGGTTGGCGAACGTGATCCAGGCGTCGGTGAAACGGGTCGCGCCGACGTTCGCGAACGTGCCCATGAAGTCGGCGAAGGACTCCTTCAGCCACAGGTCGTCCCACCAGACCATGGTGACGAGGTCGCCGAACCACATGTGCGCCATCTCGTGCAGGATGACGTTCGCCCGCGCCTCGTACGACGTCTGCGTCACCTTGCCGCGGAAGATGTACTCCTCGCGGAAGGTGACGAGCCCCGGGTTCTCCATCGCGCCGAGGTTGTACTCGGGCACGAACGCCTGGTCGTACTTCCCGAACGGGTACGGGTAGTCGAAGTGGTCGTGGAAGAAGTCCAGCCCCTGCTTGGTCACCAGGAACACGTCGTCGGCGTCGAAGTGCGGGGCCAGACCCTTGCGGCACATCGCGCCGAGGGGGATCTCCAGCGTCGTACCGTCGTCGAAGACACGGGAGTAGGAGTCCGTCACATAGTGGTACGGGCCCGCCACGACCGCCGTGATGTACGTGGAGATCGGCTTCGTCTCGGCGAACCTCCACACACCGTCGGCGAGTTCGCCGACGCCGTTGCTCCAGACCGTCCAGCCCTCGGGGGCCCGCACCTCGAAACGGAACGGCGCCTTGAGGTCGGGCTGCTCGAAGTTGGCGAAGACGCGCCGCGCGTCGGCGGGCTCGTACTGCGTGTACAGATACACCTCGCCGTCCTCGGGGTCGACGAAGCGGTGCATGCCCTCGCCGGTGCGGGAGTAGGCGCACCGGGCGTCCACGACGAGCTCGTTCTCGGCGGCCAGGTCCTCCAGCCGGACCCGGGAGCCGTCGAAGACCTCACCGGGGTCGAGGTCCCTGCCGTTGAGCGAGACGGCCGTCACACCCGGCGCGATCAGGTCCGCGAAGCTCGCCGCGCCCGGCTCGGCGCAGCGGAAGCGGAGCGTGGTGACCGAGCGGAAGGTGCGGGGCTCGCCGGCCGCCGCGCCGGGCTCCGGCTCCCCGACGGCCGAGCGCAGGTCGAGGAAGACGTCGTAGCTGTCGACGGACAGCAGTGCCGCCCGCTCCTGGGCCTCGTCGCGGGACAGATTCTCTCCGGGCACGACTGCACTCCCTCATGGCGTCATAGACATGTGCGAACAGGGCCGATCCTGCCATGCGCTCCTTACGGCGGGCGCTGCGACGACACAGACACAGGGGAATCCCTAGGACCCGTCGGAATCGCACGGACCCACGGGAATGACGTGGGCGAGTGCCGGTGTTGCCACGGGAAACACCGCGTTCCGAGGAGAGCCATGCCCGAGCAGACCGTTCAGACCAGTCCCGGCAAGACCCCCGTCGACTTCTGGTTCGACCCGCTGTGCCCCTGGGCCTGGATGACCTCGCGCTGGGTGCTGGAAGTGGAGAAGGTCCGCGACATCGAGGTCCGCTGGCACATCATGAGCCTCGCCGTACTGAACGAGCCCAAGCTCGACGAGCTTCCCGACCACTACCGCGAGATGCTCGCGACCACGGCGTGGCAGTCCGTCCGGGTGGTCACCGCCGCCTGGCAGAAGCACGGCGACGACGTCCTCGGCCCGCTGTACACCGCGCTCGGCACCCGCTTCCACAACGACGGCGCGGGTCCGACCAAGGAGGCGATAGCCGGCGCCCTCGAAGAGGTGGGGCTGCCCGCCGACCTGATCGACTACGCCGACCAGGCGGACTTCGAGTTCGACGCCGAGCTGCGCGCCTCCCACAAGGAGGGCATCGACAAGGTCGGCCAGGACGTCGGCACCCCGGTCATCGCCGTCCCCGGCTCCGACGGCGAGCAGCTCGCCTTCTTCGGCCCCGTCGTCACCCCGGCCCCCAAGGGCGAGGAAGCCGCCAAGCTCTGGGACGGCACGCTCATGGTCGCCTCGGTACCGGGCTTCTACGAGATCAAGCGCACCCGTACGGCGGGACCGGACTTCAGCAACCTGTAGGCACCGCGGACACCGGGCCCGGTGTCCGCGCGGACCGGACCCTGCGGGACACGTCGTGTCCCGCAGGGTCCGGGACTTTCCGTGGCGCACCCCCGGGGCCCGGCCCGACCTGGATACTGCGGCCTCATGAGTACAACGAGCCGCAGTACGACCCTCCTCCTGGCCCGGCACGGGCAGACCGTCTGGAACGCGGAGAACCGCTACGCCGGAGTGAGCGACGTCGACCTCACCGAGGAGGGCCGCGCCCAGGCGGAGGCCCTCGGCCGCTGGGCCGCCGCGCACCCCGTCGACGCGGTCTGGACCTCGACGATGTCCCGGGCCGTCGCCACCGCCGAGCCCGCGTGCCGCGCCCTCGGGCTGGTCGCACGGCGTGAACCCACCCTGCGTGAATGCGACTTCGGGGTGCTGGAGGGCCGCACGTTCGCCGAGTTCGAACGGGAGAACCCGGCCCGCGCCAAGGCGTACCGTGCCGATCCGGTGTCCTACCCCTTCCCCGAGGCGGAGGATCCGCGCACGGCGGCGGCCCGGGGAACACACGCCCTGCGCCGCATCGCCGAGGCCCACCCCGGCGAACGCGTGCTGGTCGTCGCCCACAACACCCTGCTGCGCCTGGTGCTGTGCACCGCCCTGTCCATCCCGCTGGGCGAGTACCGCCGCGTCCTGCCGGGCCTGCGCAACGCGGCGGTCACCGAACTCCGCGTGGAGGACGGGTCGGCCGCCCTGCTCTCGTTCAACGTGCCGTGCGGGATCTGACGGGACGGCCCCCGCGCGGGGGATCCGCGCGGGGGCCGTCGTCGCCCGTCACATGAGCCGGGACGGCGTCACGCGGCCACCGACGTGTAGTGCGAGGCGTCGCCCGTGATCGAGTGGCTCTCCTTGCCCTCGATGCCCACCGGCACGTCGCCGGCGACCGTCACCCGGTGCAGACGGCGCGGCAGGCCGTCGTAGTTGTCGATCGCGTAGTGCTGGGTGATCCGGTTGTCGAACAGGACGAGCTGGTTCGGGGACCAGCGCCAGCGCAGGACGTTCTCGGGCCGGGTGACGTACGCCTGGAGCAGGTCGAGGATCTTGCGGGACTCGCCGACCGACAGCCCGGCGATCCGCTGGGCGAACCCGCCGATGAACAGCCCGCGCTCACCGGTCAGCGGGTGCACCCGGACGACCGGGTGCACGGTGCGGAACTTGATGGACGTGAACTGGGCTCGCTGCGCGGCCTGTTCCTCGTCGATGCTCTCGTCCGGCACCGCGTAGTCGTAGTCGTTGGTGTGCTCGGCCCACAGGGTGTCGGCGAACGCGCGGAGCGGTTCGGGCAGATCGCGGTAGGCGGCCGCGGAGTTGGCGATGAGCGTCTCCCCTCCGTACGGCGGGACGGTGATGCTGCGCAGGGTGCTGGCCTGCGGCGGGTTGAGCACGAAGGTCACGTCGGTGTGCCAGTGGTTGGCGCGGCCCCGCTCGCTGTCGACGGGCAGCACGTTCGGGGCGCCGTCCACGGCGGGCACGGTGGGGTGCGCGGTGGTGAGGTCGCCGAAGTGGCGGGCGAAGGCCTGCTGGCCCTCGTCGTCCAGGTCGACGTCGTCGAAGACCAGCGCCTTGTGCTCGTTGAGGGCGGTGCGCAGGGCGGCGGCGGTGATGTCGTCCAGGGGCTTGGAGACGTCGACGCCCAGGACACGGGCACCGATGTGCGCGGTGACCTTCTGGATCTCGATGTCGGACATGGGTACGGGTCCTCTCGGTTCGGCGGTTCGGGGGTTCGGGCAGGTGTGAGCGAGGTCAGGCGAGGGCGGACGCGATCGCCGGTGCGGGTGCAGATGCAGGTGCGGGGGGCGTGGGCGCCGTCGTGGGCACGTACCGGTTGGCGGGGCGCGGGAGGCCGTAGCGCTCCCGCAGGGTCTGCCGGGGCCCGTACTCCCGGCGGAGCAGACCCCGGTCGCGCAGGATCGGCACCACGTGGTCCACGAAGAGGTCGAGTCCCGACGGCAGTACGGCGGGCATGATGTTGAATCCGTCGGCGGCGCCGCCGCGGAACCACTCCTCGATCGCGTCGGCGACCTGCTCGGGTGTGCCCGCGAAGGTCAGATGGCCCCGCCCGCCGCCGAGCCGGCCGATCAGCTCGCGGACGGTGAGCCGTTCGCGCCGGGCGAGCTCCACGACGAGGGTGTAGCGGCTCTTCGCCCCCTCGATCGCGCTCTCCGGCGGCAGGTCGGCGGGCAGGTGTGCGTCGAGGCGGAGCGTCCCCGGCTCCAGACGGAGCAGGTGCTCGAGCCGGTCCACCCCGTGCTCGTACACGATGTGGTCCTCCAGGACCCGCTCGTGGGCGCGCGCCTCCGCCTCGGTCGAGCCGATGACCGGGACGATGCCGGGCAGGACCTTGACGTGGTCCGGGTTCCGGCCGGCCTGCTTCGTACGGGACTTGAGGTCGGCGTAGAAGTCCCGGGCGTCCGCGAGGGTCTGCTGGGCGGTGAACACCGCTTCCGCGTACCGGGCCGCGAACCGTTTGCCGTCCTCCGAGGAGCCCGCCTGCACGAGAAGCGGGTGACCCTGCGGTGTGCGGGGCACGTTGAGGGCGCCCTCCACACTGAAGTACGTCCCCTTGTGACGCGCGGGATGGATCTTGCCGGGGTCGCCCCAGACTCCCGCCGCCTTGTCGGCGACGACGAGGTCGTCCTCCCAGCTGTCCCAGAGCTTGAGCGCCACGTCCAGGAACTCGGCGGCGCGCTGGTAGCGGGTGGCGTGCGCGGGCTCGTCGTCGAGACCGAAGTTGCGGGCGGCCTCCGCGCCCGCCGTGGTCACGATGTTCCAGCCCGCGCGGCCGCCGCTGATGTGATCGAGGGAGGCGAGTCTGCGGGCCAGGTTGTAGGGGGAGTTGTAGGACGTGGAGGCGGTGGCGATCAGGCCGATGTGCTCGGTCGCGGTGGCCAGCGCGGTGAGCAGGGTGATGGGCTCGAGCGCGCCGGACGGGCGCTGGCCCACGCTGTTGAAGAGGACCGGGCCGTCGGCGAGGAAGAGGGAGTCGAAGGTGCCGCGTTCGGCGATCCGCGCGAGACGCACGTAGTGGGCCGTCTCGACGTGGGCGTACGGGTCGCTCTCCGGGAGCCGCCAGGAGGCCTCGTGATGGCCGGTGTTCATCAGGAAGGCGTTGAGGTGGAGCCGGCGGGGGCTGGTCACAGGTGCTTCTCCTTCCGGTGCGCGGACACGCCGTGCCCGGCGCCGCCCTCCGCCGTCGCTTCCGGTTCGGTCGCGGTGTGTGCCGCCGCCCCGGGTTCCGTCCTCGCGGCGGTTCCTGTCACGTCCTCGGTCACCCCGAGGGCGTTGAGCAGACGCTCGCGGTATTCGCCGAGCAGCGGATCGCGGTACGAGCGGGGGTGCGGGCGGTCGATGGTCAGGTCGACGCCTATGCGGCCGTGGTCGAGCACGAGCACCCGGTCGGCCAGCACGATCGCCTCGTCCACGTCGTGCGTGACGAGCAGCACGGACGGCCGGTGGCGCTCCCACAGTTCGCGCAGCAGCACATGCATACGGATCCGGGTGAGCGCGTCCAGTGCCCCGAACGGCTCGTCGGCCAGCAGCAGTTCGGGTTCCCTGACGAGCGAGCGGGCCAGGGCGGCGCGCTGGGCCTCGCCGCCGGACAGCTCGTTGGGCCAGGCCCGTTCGCGTCCCGCGAGCCCCACCTCGGCGAGGGCGGAGCGGCCCTTGTCCGCGGCCTCCCGGCCGTCCGCGCCCAGCAGGACGTTGTCGAGGACGCGGCGCCACGGCAGCAGCCGTGAGTCCTGGAAGACGACGGACACCCGCTCCGGGGCGGTGAGCTCCCCGCTCCCGGCCACGCCGTGGTCGAGGCCGGCGATGGCGCGCAGCAGCGTGCTCTTGCCGGAGCCGCTGTGGCCCAGCAGGGCGGTGAACTGGCCGGCCGGGAGGTCGAGGTCGACCTGGTCGAGCACCGTGCGGCCCTCGAACGACCTGGTGAGCCCGCGCAGTCGGACCGTGTGGGAGCGGGTCAGCTGCTGAGTGTGCGTCGCCACGACAGCACCTTTCGTTCGATGAGACGAACCGCGCTGTCGGAGACGAGCCCGAAGATGCCGTAGATCAGCAGGCCGACGAGGATGATGTCGGTCCGGCCGTAGTTCTGGGCCTGGAACATCATGTAGCCGAGGCCGCTGGTGGCGTTGATCTGCTCCAGGACGACCAGGGAGAGCCAGGAGCCGGTCACTCCGAGCCGCAGCCCGACGAAGAAGCCGGGCAGCGCGCCGGGGATCACGATCTCCCGGACGAAGCGGAGCCTCGACAGCCCCTGGACCTCGGCGAGTTCCACGAACCGGTGATCGATGCCCGACAGGGCGGAGTGCAGGTTCAGATAGATCGGGATGTAGACGACGATGGCGATGATCGCGATCTTGAAGGTCTCGCCGATGCCCAGCCAGAGGATGAACAGCGGGATCAGACCGAGGGTCGGGATCGCCCGGTTGAGCTGCACGGTCCCGTCGATCAGCGCCTCGCCGACCCGGCTGAGCCCGGACGCGAGGGCGAGCAGGACGCCGGCGGTCAGGCCGAACGCGAACCCGTATCCCGCGCGCTCCAGGGACGTCGGCACGTCGGTGGGCAGCGTGCCGTCGGTCCACAGGTGACCGGTGGTCTTCAGTACCGTCCAGGGCGCGGGGATCGCGCCGGGATCCAGTTGTCCCGCGGCGGACGCCACGGCCCACAGGGCGAGGAACAGGGCCGGACCGATGAGCCGGGAGGCCGGCAGCCGCTTGCCGGGCGCGAGTCCGCGGCGCCGGGCACGGGGAGCCCGCCGGAACCGGCGACCGCCGGTTCCGGCCTCGTCGACGGCGTTCGCCTCGAGTACGTCCGCCTCGAGTACGTCCGTGCCGGCCGCTTCCGTGCCGGCCCCCTCCGCCCTGCCCGGTACGGCCGGAGCGGTGGCCGGCGGCGATCCGGTGCCGGTTCCGGCGTCGATCGCGGTGCCGTCCGTGGCCGTGGCCGCGGTCGAAGGCGAGGGGAGGGTGGTCCCGGCCGGCGGCGAGGGATGCGGGGCCCCGGTCGCGGTCCGGTCCGTGGCGGTGGTCGCGGTCCGGTCCGTGGTCGTGATCCTGGTCGTCATGGCCGTCACCTCCGGTATTCCGCGGTCACGGCCTTGGCCGCGATGCCCTCGAAGCGCCGGTCGAAGAGCGAGTCGACCTTGAACCCCTTCACGAAGCCGCCCTCCGCCAGCAGATCGGCGGTCTCCTGCTCCCACTTGACGGCCTCGTCCCAACTCGGCGGGAAAAAGGGCTTGTTGGCGAGCTCGGTGATCGACTGGGCCTGCGCGAGCGTCAGGTTCTGCGTCTTGACGTAGAACTCCTCGTTCCAGGCGTCGGGGTGCTCGTACGCCCACACCTGGCCCTTGGCCCAGCGCGGGATGTACGCGGCGACCGCGGCCGCCTTCGCGTGGTCGGCCAGCACCGACGACGGCGCCCAGAGCAGGTTGAGCAGGTCCACCACGTCGGTGTCGATGGTGTGGGCGCCCTTGGACCCGTACTGCTTGAGGTAGGCCGGTGCCTGGCTGTTGGCGAGCGGGGCGATGTCCACCTGGCCCGCCTGGAGCGCGGTGAGGAACTGGTTGCTGGTCAGCGGTACGAGGTTCACGTCGTCGTAGGCGAGGCCGGCCTGCTTCAGGGCGCGCAGCAGCACGACACCCTGCGCCTGGCCCTGGGAGAAGGCGAGCTTCTTCCCCTTGAACCCGCGTACGTCCCGGATGTCGCTGCCGGGCTTGGTGGCGAACAGGTAGTTGGGCTTGCGGGTGATGTTGATCGCGACGATCTTCGCGTCGAAGCCCTGGAAGTGCGCCTGGATCGGCGGGATGCCCGCGTTGTTGCCGACCTCGAGGGACTTGGAGCGGAAGGCGTTGATGACGTCGGGACCGGCGCCGATGTTCACCCAGTCGGAGACGGTGAAGGGCAGGTCGGCCAGCCCCGCCAGCTTGAACTGGAGTTCCTGGACACCTTGGTACGAGGCGATCGTGAGCTTGGTGCCCTTCGGCACCTTGCCGGACAGGGGCGCCGACAGGTCCCCCCGGGACCGGCTGCCGGCCTCACTGGCACCGGCGCATCCGCTCAGTCCGGCCGCGGCCGCGACACCGATGAGTGAGGACAGGAACACGCGCCGGTCGACACCGGACGCGGACAGGGGCGAGGAGGGGCGCGTTGACCGTGCGGACAGTGGTGGCATGGGAGGACTCCGGAGATTCCAAGTGACGGGAGAGCGCGCGAAGTTCCGGGCAGGGCGAAGCCGGAAGGGACGCAAGCGCGCCGAAGGGACACACGCCGGTGGCGTGGCGGAGGAGACGGGAGACCGGGACGACGACGGCGGACGGCCCGCGTGACGGAGGGCGTCGGCCGGCCGGCCCTTGGCGGGGCGGTGCGACACGTGAACGCGTGACGACGGCCGGGAGGCCCTCGGGTCGAAGGCCGCGGATCACACCCGGGCGCTTCGGCGGACCAGTCGGAGAAGAGGCCGGCCGGAGAAGGGACCGGCCGGTCGACGGATCAGCGCGTCAGCGGATCGGCGTCTCGAAGGATCGGTGACACGGTGCCGGTGACGAAGTGTCAGTGGCGGCCGGTCAGCGACAAGGGGTCAGCAACAACGTGTGCGTGCGACCCGCATCAGGTCGACCACACGGCACTTGGTGAGCGGAACCTGCACCCGCGCGCTGCTCATGCCCATGATGCTCCTGTCCGGGAACGAGGCCTGTCAACATTCCGACTTTCTGAATTAATTAGCGCCTGGTGGGCAGTCCGAAGGGCCCGGCCGCGAGCCCGGGGAACCCAGCGGATCGCGGTACAGGACGTCGAGAACGACCGACCCGCCCGCCACGGCGAGCACCGAATCGGGGAAGCTGGTGGGGACGACCGCGGACGCCCGCTCCGGTCCCACCGCCTCGCGCAGCGCGCCGAGGCAGTCCTCCCGGTGCATGGCCCCTATCTCGGTGACGACGACCGTCTCCGGGTTGAGCACGTCGAGCAGCAGCCCCGCCGCCCGCCCGACCATCCGGGACCGATCCGTCAGCAGTCCCACGGCCAGCGGATCGCCGGAGGCGGCCGCGGCGACCACGTGCATCGGATTCGAGCCGTCCGTGACACCGCGCTCCCGGGCCCGCCGGCACAGCGTCCGTTCGCTCAGCTCGGCCTGGAGGCACCCCGTCCGGCCGCAGTCGCACCGCTCCGACCCGCCCGGCAGGGGCAGATGGGCGATCGAGCCGGCCTGCGAGCGAGGTCCGTAGTGCACCTGGTCGTTGGTGGCGAAGGCGGCGTCCACCACGTTGCCGACGAAGAGATGGAGCACGCTCCGGCTGCCCCTTGCCCGCCCGAACAGCCGCTCCCCGTTGACCAACGCCCGCGCGTGGCCGTCCACATGGACCGGCAGCCCCGTGCGCGCGCCGACGGCCTCCCGGACGGCCACGTCACGCCAGCCCAGCAGCGGGTGCTCCACGATCGTCCCCGAGTCCGGGTCCACCCAGCCGCCGGCCGCCACACCGATGCCGAGGGCGGTACGGCCGGGGACACCGGCGAGGAGAGCGGTGATCGCGTCGGCGGCGTTCGCGAGAACGAGGCCCGGCTCGGTGCGGTCGTGCCGCAGACGCTTCTCGGCGAGCACCCGTCCGCGCAGGTCGAGCAGCGCGACGGTCGTGTACGGCACGGCCACGTGCACCCCGCCGACCACGAAACGGGAGCGGTCGAGGTCGACGGGGAGGTGCGGCCGCCCGACCCCGCCCGACCGCCGGGGCGCTGCGGCCTCCCGGATCAGGCCCCGCTCGGTGAACCGGGCGCAGTAGTCGGTCACCGACGCCGGGGAGAGCCCGGTCAGCCGGGAGATGGTGCTGCGGGCGACCGGTCCGTGCTCCAGCACCGACCGCAGGATCACGCTGGCGCTCGCCCGGCGCCGGTCGAGGACGGGGGAGGGAGAGGGAATGGATGTGGAAGGGGGTGCCACCGTACTGGCCATGGAGTTCTTCCTCGGGAGCTGGTCCGGCCGAGCGCCGTCACGTACGCCATGCCGCAACGGGTGCGGCGTGCGCCTGGTGTGGTCCGCTGTGGTCTCGTCCCGGCGGGCCGGATCCGCTCCGTCCCGCCTCAGGAGGGGCGGCGACAGGTGGCAGTGCCCTGGCGTCGCAGGTCGACATAGCGACGCGACGCGAAGTTCAGGGCCTGGGGAACCATGGGGTGAAGGGTAGGGGTTGGCCGGGGGACCTGCCAGGAACGCCCAAGGACCGGACACTCCGTACACCCGACGACGCGACGCTCGATGTGGCCTTTGGTGAGTCTCCACAGTCCCGGCCCCGAACCGTCCCGTAGCGCAGACGACTTCACCTCAGTGACCAGCATCACCTTCGGGCAGGTGTACCAGGCACTCTTTGTAAGGAGCCCACCAAGCCCCGGATCCGCGCTTTGTCGATCGCTGACGGTGATCACCCGTGAGCCCCTGGGATAGCGTCGCCGTGTTCCCACCTGTCCTCCCCCCGGGCCCTCCATGGGCTGAGGGGGTACCCCTGTTCGCCGGAGTCCTCATGAGCACCGCTGTCGCCACGCCCTCCCGACCCGGCGAGGTCCTCGCCGACCTTCTTCCGGCCTCCCGCGTCCGTGACGCCGCCCTCGTGCTCGGCGGTGCCGCACTCACCGGGCTCGCCGCCCAGATCTCGCTGCCCGTCCCCGGTTCCCCGGTGCCGGTGACCGGCCAGACCTTCGCCGCGCTGCTCGTCGGCACGGCGCTCGGCGCGCGCCGCGGCTTCCTCTCGCTCGCGGTGTACGCGCTCGTGGGCATGGCCGGCGTCCCGTGGTTCGCGCAGGGAAGCTCCGGCGCCTCGGCACCGTCCTTCGGCTACATCCTCGGCATGCTGCTCGCGTCGACCGTCGTGGGCGCGCTGGCGCGCCGCGGCGCCGACCGCTCCGTGCTGCGCATGGCGGGCACGATGCTGCTCGGCGAGGCGATCGTCTACGCGATCGGCGTTCCCTACCTGGCCCTGGCCACCGGCATGTCGGCGAGCGCGGCCGTCGCGGCGGGTCTCACCCCGTTCCTGATCGGTGACGCCCTCAAGGCCGCCCTGGCGATGGGCATCCTGCCCGCCGCGTGGAAGCTCGTCGACAAGAAGTGACGTCCGCGCCGGTGAGGCGACGCCCTCACCGGCCACGACGTCACCCGCCCGTCGGCTGACGTCACCGCCCGCCCGACGCTCGCGTCCGAGACGTGGCGGCCGCGCGTACGAGGCCCGCCGGGCCGGTTTCCGACCGGACCCGGCGGGCCTTCGCGCGTTCCCGGCGTGTGCCGCGCCCGGCGGTCAGGCCTCCCGCCGCGGCCTGCGGCCGGCCCACCACAGCCCCGCCGCTCCGGCCGACATCAGCGCCGCGCCCGCCATGCCGAGCGGCACGGCCTCGGTCCCGGGGCCGGTCCTCGGCAGCCGGTCGCCGCCCGGTGCCACCGGCTTGTTGTCGGTGCCCAGCAACAGCGGGGTCGCCGGGGCGTTCGGGGACGGATTCGTCGTACCGAACGGGACCGGGCCCTGCTGCCAGTACGTCTTCTTCCCGTCGCTCGTCTGGACCGGGAGACAGATCCTGCCGCTTTCCAGCACATTGGGATCCTAAGCTTAGAATTCCACGTGGACAAGTTGTCGCG
>JADMIO010604039.1_pt1 | contig 43045 bp, 38 predicted proteins | sample 8958161 | NCBI WGS metagenome assembly JADMIO01 (sample SAMN16585339, study PRJNA669376) | soil metagenome | isolation source: Crop rotation soil | place: USA: Cullars Rotation, Alabama | collected 2011
GGCCGCGACTTCAAGTCACGTGAATTCCAAGCTTCGGATCCCACTGTGCTGGAAATCTTGTCGCTAATTGAAGACTCGTTTCATTAAAATCGGATGAGTGGGCAGTTGGCTTCTTTGTCTCGAGTGCCTCCTCATATGACAAGCCTTGCATCTTTCCGCGACTGGCGATTCCCTTGGCCCACACATACAACTTGCCATAGCCAAGGCATTCGGTCCCCGAGGACAGACATTTGTTACAAACAGGCAGCGAGCGATCGCACTTCCAGCGACGCTTCCTGCAGTTGTGGCAGGCTTTGGTGGGGAGTCCAAGGTCCGAGGGCATTAGATAAGTGTCATGCGCAGAGTGTCGACATATGGCTCGATGGGGTAGCTGGCTAGCAATGCAAGAGATACGCAAACGGCGGTAGAAGGGGGAGGCGCTTTAGAAGAGCTGGGGCACGTTGCAACCCATTGACTGGATTGGTAATAGTGGCGATTCTTAGGTGAAAAACGTCTAAGCGGCTACCCAAGGCAAGGGAATCTTCTTGCGCAGGAGCTCGGAAACTGCCGGGCGGTGAGAGAGTGCTTGTTAATACCTTGGACAGGCTTATCTTATTGCTCCCGAATTGTCGAATATTCTATTCTCTCGCATGTCTGCCCCGCTGCTCTTAACCGAACTCATGGAGAGGGCCTAGATGCGCTAAGCTCGTTCAAGAAGCCAAGAGACAAAGGCTGCATTTAGCGTCCATCACGACGACGTCTTAACCCCAACGTCACTGACTCCGCCTTTGGCGCCCTGTGACTCTGAGTTTTCGGCATCATGTCGGCAACGTGCTATTTGTCCTTGAAGGCGGACTCTGCGGGTTCCGGCTGTCATGTTATAGATAAATCATGGCCTGCTCTGAGACCTCCCAGTGCATATTTCATCAGTGTACATATTTCGTCATCCTGCATTGTCTTTGAACAAAAATTGCGTAAAGGTTGAATTGGCTAGACATTTCATGTCTGTTTGCCTTCCCATTTTATTCATTTCCCTCCTAATCCGATCCAACCACCATGTCCACTCCAAAGGAATTAGAGGAAACCACTCCGCGTGGGCACTACACACCATCGGAGATTGAACGTCTGGGACGAGAACGACCCGACGCCTTCAAGTCAATATGGATGGAAATCGGTTTCTGTTTCGCGCTTCTCGGTTCCATGTTCGTGGCTGAATACTTCGTCTCTGGATTCAACGTTCTCCTTCCATCAATGTCCGTTGCGCTATCAATTCCATCACAGGCGGAGACATGGCCTGCAAGTGTTTTCTCTCTGGTCACCGGTGCGTTTCTTCTGCCGTTTGGTCGACTTGCAGACATGTTTGGTGGATACATCGTCTTTGTGACTGGCTTGATGTGGTTCGTGGTCTGGTCTGTCATTGCAGGGTTCAGCCAAAACTACATCATGCTCATATTTTGTCGCGCCTTGCAAGGTTTCGGACCCGCTGCATTTCTTCCCTCTGGAATCATGCTTCTGGGTAGCATAGTAAGTCTTGCTAGTCGGAAGATCAGATCGCGGCTAACCACATACAGTACCGACCTGGTCCACGAAAGAACCTGGTGTTCAGTCTGTATGGAGCATTCGCACCCGTTGGCTTCTTTGTAGGTATATTCTTTGCTGGCCTCACTACGCAACTCATTACATGGCGATGGTTTTTCTTCTTGGGATCCATTATACTCGGCATCGTTGGAGTTGTATCTTTCTTCTGCATCCCGCGGCACACAGACGAGAAACATGGAAAGCAGGTCAAGATGGACTGGCTGGGCGCGATCACGATCATCCCCGCACTAATTCTTATCGTCTTCGCCATCACCGACGGATCCCATGCGCCCAATGGATGGGCTACCCCATACGTACCTGTCACTTTCGTTCTTGGATGGATTTTCCTCGGTGCATTCGTATACGTGGAGGGATGGGTTGCCGAGCAGCCATTGCTTCCTGGAGACATGTTTAACGTGAAGGGCATGAAACCTCTCGCTGTCGCACTGTTCTTTCAATACGGCGTCTTCGGCATATTCCTATTCTATGCAAGCTTCTAGTAAGTAGCAGCCTCGTCCTCGTCTTTACTCTAAAGCTTACAATACCAGTATCGAAGAGGTTCTGCATGCTAGCCCACTTTTAACTAGCGCATGGTTCACCCCAATGTGTGTCGGAGGTCTTGTCCTTGCCACCGTGGGCGGCTTCGTCTTGCATTTACTCTCCGGCACAATGTAAGCTTTCCCGACATTATTTCAGTCGCTAGATCTAACCTTCTACAGGCTTCTGATCATAAGTGGAACAACCTACATCATCTCCGTCCTTCTCTTTGCTCTTATCCCCGAACATCCAAACTACTGGGCCTGGATATTTCCCGCCATGCTCTGCGAAACCCTCGGCATCGACGTAACCTACAACGTCAGCAACATCTTCATCACAACCAGCATGCCCAAAGCACGGCAAGGGCTCGCGGGCGCTTTCATCAATTCGCTTCTATTTCTGGGTATCTCGTTTTTCCTAGGTTTCGCGGATTTGGCGGTCACGCAGACGGCGGATCGGGGGCCGAGAGAAAGCTACAAGGTTGCATTCTGGTTAGCGACGGCGTTAGCGAGTACTGGTTTGGTGATTATGGTATTGGGAGTGAAAATCGGGAAGGCGAGCAGTGAGTTGACGTTGGAGGAGAAAGAGGAGTTAGAACGGGAGTTGACGAGAAGAAACACGAACGAATGAGGAATGACGAATCATATGGTACGGCAGAAGATTATACCCATTTTCTTATGATATTATGCATATATAGGGGACTGTAATGATTGTTTACTTTACTTGAGAGGCCTATGAAAGTACCCTTCTGGTGCGTTCAATTCTTGGTATGTTCGCTATTGCTACAAAGAAATCTATTACTTTTATTGATATACCTGATGTCATGGGATATGGGCACTTCAAATGGTGGAATGGATTTTGCTTCCTTTTCACTTTCTCGGTCCGGTTACGAATGGGCATGGGAAGCTTTTCAGGCCTTGATCTTCCATATTGGCGCCTTAACTCGGGCTCTCCATGTCAACATCTTCTCCCGACTCATCTTGATCATAATCGCTATCATGGCCCACTGTAAACATGAGGTTGATATGTCCACCTTCATCGCACCATGCCGTCACACTCTCTATGATAGCATGCTCGCCAAAGACGTGTTTGTGTGTAATGAGTATCAGCGCAGCACCCCGACCGTTCGGGCTTGCAATCAATGCACTGTAGGCCTCTTCATTTACCTGAAAGACTCTTTTCTTCGTAGGCGATATCATTTCGCAATGCTCCGGAAAACTGAGGCCTGTTGCTCGCTCGAGAAGGCCCACGGTGTCAGTATTCAGAATATCGGAGGAAATTATGTAACGCAAGTTCCTAACATCCTTTTGTTCTTGTTGCGCGACCTTCTGCCATTGAAGAAATGCAACGTCATGCCAGTTCTTCAACTTAGGGAGTGTTGTTACCGGTGGGTCTCTCAATGCGCCCTCATGTTTCGGACCATACTTCAACCACGCTATTAAAACGCCGTCATCAACATTGACAATGGTGCGAAAATGTGCTTGGGTTTTCTATCATCATTAGTGTGCTGATTTTGCGATTAAGAAACTTGAATCAACTAACCCTATAGAGCACCCCATCATGTACTGTATCGAGATCATGTATTGCTCCGAGGGCCACGTTCGGACCGCCCTTCTCTGCATATCTAGAATCAAATGGCAGGACTTGGTGGAAGAGATCCAAGAGGTCTGGTGTCCATAAATTGCCCCATTCTCCCTTACTATCATCATCTTCGATGTACCCCCAGTCCCTAAAAGATTCTACTTCCATTAACTGCTGTTCATTCTATAACACCCGTAAGGTCAGCTAACTCACCATAGCTTGTGAAGGGACTTTGCGCACTATCTTGTCGCTCAGCGTGCGTCCAATACGAGGCTGTTTCGTCACCGGCTGACATTGCAGCAAGGAGATTGCAACCTCTCGATTGAGCCTCGTCCCATTCCTCATCAGTGGCGGCTCGACGGTTCAGTGAGTTGATGCGATTGGTGTGTGGAGTTCTGTATTGATTTGCAAAATTTGTATCGGTATTGCTGAGGAGGTGAGAGCGTAATCCCAGCCCTAGGAATGAGAATGCCTGGACATGCGGGAATACCGAAATGAATAATAAAATGATGTAGAGCATGTTTGCAGCTCGCAGCATCGCTGTAGGTGTTTAAGTGCAGAATTTGAATAAAGTTTTATGGTTTATATAGGGACTATTGTGGCGCTGTTGCAGTCATGGGGAGTGAGTAACTGAAGGTGATATATCTGTAAATATGAGTCACTTGAGCGGAACAAACTTCGTGAACACAAGTGTAGCAAAGAGAGAAACTAAATACTGTTGAAACAGTCAAACTCAAGTGAAACATTTCGGTCGCACTTTTACCTTCATGCAGCACTTGCATTCTTTCTTCTTTCTTGTTCGCTTCCTCCTCGATTCCCCGTTGTCCTGCCACGTCCTTCGAAATCGAGGTGATAGTATTTGAATATGAATGTGACCGCGATATGGAAAGTTTTGGTGATCTAAGCTATTTATTATGTCCTTCTGCTAGGCTTTGCTAACTACAGTTATCCTCATTTGCTAGCTCGTCCTTAAGCGTGTATAGAGAATGGTGGACATTGAAAAAGCAGGAAACGTGAGTTCAAATTCTTTCAATTTGGAAACTAACATCTGCGGTGTATCAAGACCTTTTTCTTGGGCATCGCAGTGTACAAACAAAACCTCAGCTCATATATACCCACAAACCTGCAAAAGTTTTATCTTTTTCACCTCCAGGCATCCAAATACTAGATACTTCGGCATGATTAAGTAGCAAAGTTTACTCGGTGTAGAGTCAGGTGTCTATGTTTGCATGTTGCGGCTTGTCAATCATAAGTGGTTCTTGTCGAGCTATGGAGAAAATTTACCACATCAGCTTTAGCGTCACATAGCATGACATTATCGCTCAATAGTCTTGAAAGATTCCATAACTTTGGAAGTTCAAATTTTCCGAATGCTGGCCCTCTATATGCTATTTCGAGAGTGCAGGATATTCATCATGATGAGAAAGTGCGACATTTTGATAGGCAGGTGTAGAGACGATGGCTTAGATGCTCAAGAACGGCAACAATACATGCACGCCCTAGGGCCCTATACTATATATAGAGTGTCTTGTAACAAAGCCACTGTTGCCGTGCTTGTCCAAGACTGTCAGCGCCGCTACGCCGCGCTTATGTTTTGCCCTCAAACCGGTTTAGTTGGGACGATCTTCCCAGCAACAGTAGTGCACTCTGTGCATCCAGAGCAATCTCACTATATCTGACTGCGCCTCAGGTTTACGTTTGAGGCTTCATGCAGGTACGCGCTGCCATCAAAGTAGCGCTGACCTACGCCAAGTTGCCTGCATTTATCGATGCTAGAAATAGCTTCTGGTTAAAAGTTAAGGAAATGTCTCATCTATGTCTAGGAATGTCTAAACAAGCATCATAGTACTGACATTCAGGCATACTGGAAGACTGTCCCCCGATTCATAGTCTGTCTGCGACAAATCTTGTCTGCCTTCGTCGCTCCTCTTACGTGTCATCTGTTCAGGCGTCATTCGAAAATTATAATAATCATTCTTTGCATCTTGATGCGATCTTTTGCATGAAAAATCAGCAGTTATTGAAAACACTCAAGCCTATGTTAATTACTTCAAGGACGGCTACGTACACACTGTCCAATGTTGTGCAGGGAACAGGCAACAATCCTAAACATTGACCCCATTGATCGATTATGTTTCGGGAGTGGACATAGACAACCTAATACAGATTTCAATCACTGCCATTGGATGTCGGTGGTACCAATCTGCCCGGCATTACCATTCTCGATTCAGGTTTTGAGGGTTATTCCCGCGTCGCTATTATACCCGCCAATCAACATACGCAAATCAATTCCGTAGATGTTAGAAACCCGACCAAAGGACGGTAAACCCCCCATATCTTGGACTGGATAGCGAATTAAATAATTGCTCCTGTAGTTGAGGAATTAATTTCTTCGGAAACTTCTAAAATGAGTGATAGACCAATGGGGAAATCTGCGATGACGTCGACAGAGACTTTCATGGGCTAATGAGTTGCCAGCATGTGATATCGAGGGATAATATTGCTCCCGAGTCAAACGTATTTAATATCCAAACATCATAACGAAAATTTAGTTGCGATGCTTCCTATATAACCTTTGCTCTTTGTCGAGCTCCATAGAGGAATTTATTATGTAGACTATCAATGCTATTTAAATCAATTCGGGAATATGCAGAGGCCGTTTCTGAGACTGCTTAAATAAGATAATAAAATATTGCCTTGAAAAGACAACATGTATAGCTGTCTAAGAGACACTAGTAATGTATAATCATCCGGATGGAAGTAGATATTAGACATAATGAATTATACTGCGAAATCAGGCACAAGCTGTGCACATGGTCCACTTATAAAGCAAAAGGCTCTCCAGCCATCTATTGTTCTTTGATTGTCTTACAACATACATTCGAAATGTTGTTGACAACTCAGTTCGGACTAATCAAATCACCTAAGGAGACCCTCAGCATCGAGGGGCTATTAAGGTTACTCTTCGCCAATCGTGAACATAAGATGGACTTCAGTCATCGAGCAGAAGACTGTTACACTCTGAATAATGTTGCGCTCGCCAAAGGTACTTTTGTGCGTAATAAGTAATAATGCAGCCCCCCGGCCATTCGGGCTTGCGATAAGTACTTGGTACGCCTCTGTTTCCGGAAGGAACTCCTGCCTTTGAGCCCATTGCATCTTTAAACAATCTTCTTTTTCATAAGGACTTAGACCAACGGCGAGCTCAATAAGTTCTTTTGATTCGTTGTTAGATATCATTGTTGAGAAAATGTAGCGCAAATTCTTGATGTCTTTGTTCTGATCTTGAGCAACCTTTTGCCATTTAAGGAAAGCAACATCATGCCAATTCTTGAGCTTGGGGAGTGCGGTCACTGGTGGATTGAATATCGAGCCCCTGTATTTCGGACCATATTTTGTCCAAGCGACTATAACGCCGGCGTTGAGGTTGATGAGGGTTCTAAATTCGGCATTCGTGGCCTGGTCACTGTTAATGGAAATAGTAACTGGAGCGACAAGATCTGGAAACAAACTGGGTATTTCAGTCCTTCATGCAATGTTTCTTCAGCGTGAAGGAACCCAATTGCAGCCGTCGAACCACCGTCCTTTGTCAACCTAGGATCGATTCCTAGGTCCCTGAAACAGTCTACAAGCTCAGGTCCCTCATCTGCGTAATCGGTTTCGGTAAATTCATCTTTGACATACCCCCATTCTTCAAAGGCTTCTGTTATTTGTCAGCCTCTATTCTTAGCCTAGAGCCTGTGAAATAGTCGACTAACTATACTCTGTGAAAGGGCTTGCCGCTGTTCCTGCCTCTTTCCCACGCACCCATTCTGCAGCTTTCGAGTCAATGGATGACATTGCGGCGTAAAGATTACAGCCGATCTTGTTAGCCTTGTCCCACTCCTCTTTGGCTTCCTCGGGCCACTCATTCTTCCCATCGCCGTCCGCCCGACGCACTAAGTCGCGAGTGAATTTTGGATAGGAAGCGTTGAGCGCATGCTTGGTGTTGACAGCAAAAGTATCGAAGGGGGGAGTGTGCCGCGCTAGTCCTGTGATGGCAAACGCACGAACATGCGAAAGCACTGAGATGAACACAAAAGCAATGTAGAGCATTACGGCTAGAAAGACTGTAGTGTGCTGAGAGTTTGTAGGTTCAATGAGTACCAAAGCATTCGGCTTGTATAATTATTCTACATATCAGTGATATAGTTCTGGTAACCAGATATTTCGATTGGGTAGGAAACCACTTGAGCAACAACTTGTGCCAGTGAAAGCACAATTTACACAAGGACCTGGAGCAACGTTGGGAGAAACGTGATCTGAGCTGTACTCTTTTTGCATTCAGAAACCTACTATATCAACAATGATCACGAAAATACCACTTATTCCCCTTCACGAACGATCTCACTCTAGAAAATCTAGAGATTTTCCAACAAACTGCTGTTCACCGCCTCCGCCGCATCGAACCTTCTTTAAGGGACTCTGGTAAATATCCTTCTGACTTTGAGGGCTGATCTCAGCTACTATTGTTACAACTTTGGAGCCCAGCCGCAGAGTTAGCTGACTTCTGAGCAACGGAAGCATGCCTAATTCGGGTGACGGTAAACAGTCAAATTAGTTGTCTATGCAAAATATCAGGTACTGAACTTGAAGTCTGCAAAATCTTAGGAGGATCCTTCTTATGAACATAAAACTCATGGTTTAGTGTTTGATGTGTAGGAGGAGCTCGATTGCGGTGCATAGGCGGTCTCCCTCAGACAACCATACTTTTCTAACTTAACAGAATATGAGTGGAATACATATATTAGTTGAATGATATTTTCAGTATCTGAGTTGTGCAGAATCAAATTTGTCATGCCTTTCGAAAAAAAAGGAAAGAACGTAGATATTTACTGTATTTTCCGTTTCTGCATGTCTATACAGTTTTTCTCTCGGACAAGATTTTCCCCTCGATTCCTTCCATATCGTTTGCCAAACATGGCCAGTAGGAGATATAATTATTCCGTTATCGATGACTGAACGGTGCATATTTCTTTCGATGTAATAGCAAGCTTTTGTATGTACCAAAAAAGTAGTGTGATATTGCATTATAAAAGCTCGCATGTTCATTGTTTCCCCGTAGACATAATGTATAAGCGTACCCACCATGCGTTTCTAAATAGCGCCCGTCCGGGCTCATATTACGCTCCTACAAATTTCTTCTAGAATTTAGTAAAAGGTATTATTTATGCATGAGATTTCTCATCGATCATGTCACATGAGAGCTTTACAATGCACTTTTTGCTCATTTCCTGTATGAACGTAGTCTTTCGTCATATTGTGGCCATTGTGATGAGAGTATCTGACACATGTGAAATTATGACTATAGTATTCAATAGGCTTCGAAATTGTTTTTATACAAGGTAACATCATCGCTACGGACAGCTGACGTTACGATCTAGGCAAGTTTCAGAGCGCTCTTGTGTGAGTGAGCACATCAGAAAAATCTGCCCCTCTCTTATAATATCTGGGTCCTCATTTATAATCTGTTCTGCAGTTTTTAGACCGTATCGTGATGTACTCATATTGTATAACGTTGCCTTTTATTAGTTCTATTATATATGCAATGGGAACAAGGCATGCTCAACCTGCGTTAGTGTTGATTGGAAAGCTGCTAAATTGGTTTACCAGATTTCATACACATTGAAAATAGACTTTCATATCTTTTGAAATACGTCAACGTACACATTCCTACATCTCATATTGTTCAGTATCAATTTAGCGTGCGATATCATCAAAGTACTTCCAAGCCATCTACAGTCTACTACGCAGTTCTCAGCCCATTCTGTGTAGTGGCAGCTGCGAGAAATCTTCATATACCATGCTCGCCATCTTTCACCGCATAATCGAGACAGCACAATTGCAATCCATACTATGATCCAACTAGCAAAGAGTTTAAATCATTAATCATTGATCATGAACCACCAGTAACACCTGCGTTTGGAGTGAATTGGCCTTCCAACGGATTCGACGAATCAAAGCTTGCGTAAAAAGGATTACCAAAGATGGGAGGCATGTGTAAATTTGGTTCTTGCGCAAAGTATCCATCTGGTAGATTTTCTTCGAAATCTTGCGCAGGACGATGTCCCCACAAAGGAGTATTATATTGGGTGCCGAGATCCTGGGTAACAGCGGGGTGATTGGAGGATGGCGTTTCCCATCCTGACTGTGGAAAGAGACCTCCTTGATATTGAGGAAATACCGAATTCCCTGGAGGGCCGTATGGAGAGAACGGCTCGCTCAGGTTTGCCTTGCCTTGTGCCAAAATCTCGGATATGTCAATGTGAAGTTGCGGTGCCCCAGTGCTAATAATGTCCATTACTACTTCGTGCGCACGTCTAGCAACGGTGTTGCTGACACTCATATACTCGAGCCATCGAATAAGCTTCTTGATGCTCTGTAAGATGGTCCCATCAGGATTGGCCATGTGCGTTCTCCCAAAGGACAATTCGAGAAGAAAAACCGCAATGGCCTGCATGATGTTGTGTACGATGCACCACCATGGACTTTGCTGGTAGATGAAATTTTGATCAGGTTCGTCAGGGAAAAGCCCTGTCACCGCCTGAGCTGCTTTAACGCATGCTTCAGCCGTCTTCTGATTGAAGTCTACCGAAGCGTCACTCTGACCCACGATACGTCGCTCGAGGCGGCAAAGACATGGACGATATATAAGAAGTTTGGTACTGTGATACTGAAAGCTAAGCAACAATCGCTCGCGGTGGACATGAGTCTCTTTAACCGAGTTCACTGGTTCGAGTCCTGCAAGCCGTGCTGCTGCAACCCATTCATCCAATTCTTTTGACAGCGTATCAATTTCCTTCTGTATCTGTTTCCAAGAGTCATCGAAGGTTTGAGGTGAATACAGCTTTGAGAGGGCTTTTTCTATAATGGCAGCAATCGTTACACAAGCCCCTAGAAACGAAGCCCGTGTGGCAATCTCTGTGTCAGCCCTGCTAGATAGAAGTTTGCTTGTAGGTGGAAAACTGTTACTCTCCAGGTGATTTTGATTCCTTAGCATAGCCGAACCTTTGTTTTCAAGTGATCTCCCGGACGGCATTGTGGGTAGAGGAACGGTGCATTGATCCTTGGGTATTACACAAGGCCGACCGATTAGAGTGCACAAGAGATTCTCAATGGAATTCAAACTCCACCAGGTTCGAATTAAATGTTCTTTCTTGCTTGGTAAGGCGGACTGATCGTCGTTTCTGAGGTGGAGGCCTACAGCAAGAGCAAGTCGTAAAGACACTCCTATCATCATCCAAGCCCTAGAGCAAGTAGGTTAATCGTATGCATGGATAAAAATGCGGCCAACCCTAACTCACCTACTAACTTGGCCAATTGCCAGATAATATATCGATAGCAAACCGGTACCCTAATGACGATAAGAGACTGTCAAGAGATGAATGGGCAGACACCAACCCACCTGAATTAATGACAGCGTGGGTTTGGAGAAGGTGGCGGTCAACTTGTCTAACCCGAGCAGTCTAGTCGCCCGTGTCATATACACAAGGTGGTCCCTTTCGTCAGATCGCCATTGTGCATGTGCTAGATGTGAATATTGCGCTCCTATTGCGAATACCAAGTTCAGTGTAGCTTGCCAACTTTCGGGTATTTGGTATGGTCGATTTCGTTTTATCGATTCGTTATACTTGCGGAATTGGGCTTCGAATGTGTCTGGTAAAATGGGAAATGAAGGATGGACGGTGCGAATGTAGCACTCGAATAACGCCTCAGCTATCTCTGGTGGAGGCAGTTCATAGGGATCTACCACGGCGTCTACCTCGAGGTCGTCGGCGTCGAGATAAAAGGTAGAGTCGGAGACATGGAAGATGTTGCGCGATTGGAAAGGCTTATGCTGAACGTGCGATGTATCTACAGGTTGCGCTGTGGCCCTATTAGTGTTGCCCAGTAGAGTATAGGATACCGGGTTTGTTGGTATTGCTGGCCTCGGAGTGTTCATTCGAGTCTTGAGACTACGAAGCCATTGGACTTCGGAATTTTGGCCTACGAAACCAGTGGCTCTCGATTCGCGACTCCGAAATAGATCTTCGTCTACAAGATCAACGTCGCCGTTGGATCCAACGGATCCAGCAACTCTAGCTTCAGGGTTCGGGTCCCCGCTCTCTTCGCTGAGCGATAATCTTCTCTTCGAGTGTGTTCCCACGGTTCCTATCGCTATGCTCGACTCTGAAGCATATTCGCCAAGCTTTGTATGTTAGAATAAACGTCTCTCGGACCTAGATACACATACCGAGACCAGAAGTTCATCAATCTTTTGCTGACCGTCATTATCGACATGAGTACTTAAGTCCTCCAGAAGACCAACTAGCTGACTGATACGCTCAGTAGCGCTGCTTAAAGTTAGTGACGCAAACCCAGAGTCGGGGAGACGAACTCCTTCAAGCGATCCTTCCGAGCCTGCGGATAGGTGCAAGGCATGGACTGACTCGCACAATTTTGACAACACGGCTGCTCTCCACTGCATCTAACCTTTCGAACTCGACAGTTGTCGCATGCTTTTGGTACCCTTTGTTTTCCGACTTTACTCGGGGTGATTTTGCGGTGTGGGATGGCCACCTTGGATGGGCTAGGCCGGTCGACCATGCCGTGAAGCGGTCAAGTGCAAGACAGTAAGGTAAATGTGACAGACTAAGGCTTGATTGATGATGGTGATGTTCATTGTGGTAGTCAACAGGCGGAATGGTGTGGGGGAAGGGAGGCTGTGAAAAAGACTGATGATTGGCTGCGGAGTGCTCTTCCGAGACCTGTTTCCATTCTTTCCTCACGCGAAAATGTGCCCTGCTCATGTCCTCGTATTTGGACCCGATGGACAAAACCCAGTCACTCTGCAGCATATAGATATTGATTTCACCTTCCTGTGATTTATGTAGACGATAGGTGATCGACACGATTACGACGTTGATTGGTTGAAGAACACAACGCTCGAATCCACCAGCCGAGATCTACATCTAGCCCGCGCATGAGGAGGATGTAAAAGAAAAGTTACACTTTCTACTATAGGGCCATCATCTTGAAGGCTGGTCATTTTCTACAGTTGTTTGGACATTCGCGAATATAATTTGTAATATATTCTACAATCTCTACCGTTTCGTTTCAACGTTCGGTATACGTGGAAATTATGTCGATGGACAGGAGGGGTCCTCGTTCCACAAATGTTACCTAACATTGCGGGGATCGGAAAGAGGGCCAGAAACACGGGCACAAGATCAACCAAAGAGAGCGCGGATATTGGTTACATCCGAGACCTGTTGCCTCCGCAACATGATGGTTCCAGCGTCAACCCGTCAATCCAAGTAGCCCGAAGAAGTTTACTAATTATATAATACGGCAGTCTATTAGCAGATACCGTGAACAAAAAGATTTCGTTTATCGAAAGATTAATCTTTCTTAAACCTTTGTATACTCATCTTAGTAGAACACCTAAAGATTTAATATTATATAACAATTTACTTATAAATTATCATATTGAAATATCTAGTATTCAAACGCTATCTCTGCCTTAGTATGTAAATATGTGTGCAAACTTAACAGCAGCCACTTTTTCTTCTTTATTATCTAGCATGACTAGAGGCCGATAAGCAGCGCTAGCTAATCGATAAGAAAGCGCAGGCACGGGTTCCAATAACGTGACCTATGAGATCTGCTGGCCTTCGCCTTTGCTAGCTGAGCTAGAGGTAGTGTCTGCGACGCAGATAGAATTCTCGCAACTAGATAGCTACAGATAAGACTCGCACCACTCACCTACAGAACGAGATTCAATCCTACATTTTGATTAGAAAAATTTTGTGCAACCGGGCCAGAGCGGTGACACGGAGAGCTTTATGTTTTCACATAACCTTTTTATTCACGCGTTCAACATGACTTTAATCAGGGTTACTAGAAAAGATCGTGCCACTATATTGTTCTCCTAGGAAATCACTAGTGTTGAAGGTTCTCGTAAACCTCAAACTTCTTTATCAAGATGGAAGGAACGGCTTGAATCTAATATTTCACTAGAGTGCAACTAATGAGGAATGTTATAAAGTTAAGCATCTCATCGGAACAAAGGAATATCCATATACTACCCTCAAAGAAATAGAAATCCGTCTAACACTTGTCTAATTGTAGGGCACAGAGCAAACAGTTAGCAATATCTATATAATACATTCTATCACTCTAAATCAAGCAAAGATGTGCAAGACCAGTAATCCCCGTCGCTTTCAAATTCCTCTATATACACTGCTTTGATCTGAACTGCACTTTCGCACCACCCTTGTAACTTCTAAACACGTCTAATAACAATCAACCATGCATCGTTTCTGTCGCGTAGCTTAAGCTTATGCGGTTTCCCACTGTAGCTAATGCTAAGTTCGACGCAGGGATATATACCATGAGAGCCCGAGCTAGGGATACGGCACTTTGAAACATCCTTATACAGTAAGTTTTATGCTGGTCTTCAATCGAGTAGTCGTCTATACCAAAGATCATTTGAGCACCTATTTCCTAGCTTTCTTTTCTACACCACAGTTTCAAACCCTCAATTCGATGACCGTAAGTTCGAATTCGGCGGTCGTACAAATTGTACGCCATAGTCTTTCAGAGTAGCTTCGAAGATTCCTTCTTGCTTTTGTGCAAGCCACTCCCATTGCTCCGTGTTAGGTTCATCGACTTTTGAAACTTCTGATGGGTCTTTAAGCAATGTTTTGAAAAATCCCTCCTTGAGCTTCTTGTATTCACGTTTACCCTGAAGCCTTCCTAATTCTTTCTCCATATTCGATGCCAGGTCCTTGTACATTTGCTCTCGTTTGCCTGGAATCCAGTCCTCGAGTGCTTCTATGTATCGTCGTGAGGACATAGTAAGGCCTATATCCCATTCATAGAATGTAAATTGGGGCCTATGTGTGGCTGTGACTGAGGCAGGTGACTGGTGTCCAGCGGGCTTTGATAACTTCCGAAAACCCGATGCTATACGCCATTATAAGCCTGCAAGAGCCAAAGATTTCGAATTTGAGAATCTTACATGAGAGCATTGGATCGCGCTTCAAGAGTTCATCTCTCTTCTGTAGCCCCAGATCTTGTTCATTGTTCAATCCAGACTGGTGTGCTGGGAATCATTAGGATACAGCTCAATGCCACTGGCCAACCTTAAAGACCCTCTCGATGAAGAACGTACTGGGGAGCCCGAATGCCGTACTCAACAGACTGCCAATAACAGCAAGAACTAACACTTGGCTCTTTTTGAGAATCATGATGATTATCGACGCCGAAAAGCAATAACGTGCAATGAAGAAGATCAATGATCTACACACATCCATCACATATATATACTCCACCCATCATACGTACTAGGAACGCCTTGGTCTCAACCAAGGCTGAAAAGTAGAAAATCCGAGTCTCGCTCATTATTCGCGCTGCCAATGTCCGACATACCACACAGGCTCCGGGCGGACTTTTTTTTACATCGTAAAATCGCTCCTCAAGAATGAAGAAAAAGTTACGTCCAAACTCGCACGAGAAGACGGTGATGAAAAAAACGCAGTCCGGATGCGACACGGGCCTCACGGTTACTACGAAATGTTCCTGCATGAAAGTCCGTGTTATAAAAACAAATTTACAACGTTTGGAGCCTGCACTCAACTCGAACTTGAACAACTAAAGTGCAAAGTGCTATAGCGTCGGATACACCTACACTACTCACGATATTTATGTTTTATGAGACTATGTTCGCCTCATTGTGCGCACTTGTTTGCGGGCGGACATGGCAGCACATTTTCTCAGCTCAACACACAACATATACCGCAAGACGGCTCGCACGAAATGTACAGACATGAACAAAAGTGGCTCAACAGATCTGCATTTCTGCCGCTGCCTTTTCCTCCCTCTCAAGGTATTCTTACACCTAAAGTACATATATCATACTCTGTTCCGTCTTCCATTTTTTATCTTAAGCAGCAGCAGCAGCTATGGATTTTCAATATTATATCTGCTCGCCCAGCTCACTGTGATCATTAGCATTCCAATTCTAGTGCTTTCCGCTCCCGCTTCATTGCTTATCGCCTGTTCTACAGATCTCGACGCTTCGGGTCTTGCTTCTTCCGACCCATCCCAGCGAAATTTTGTACTCATTCCTCGAGATGCCAACCCCATATTTGAGAATCTTCATGCTTCATGAACTACCAGCATCAATTCCTCCCAGTCTGCAACCATCATTCAGAAGACTCGCGACTCACGAAAGATCACAAAATCCAACCCTCCCACCGACTAAGAAAATTAAGATTGAAGCGGCAGTGGAGAAATTTAACGGTTTCCAATCCTAAAAAAAGGACATTAGCCCTCCTCATCACTCTTGACTATTCTTTGATAATGTATCGGGTTAGATACATGCGTGCTTCGCAATGATTAATGCGCTCTGAAATCTTTCACACTAGCAAGGGCTCGTTTCGAGCACCTGACATCGCAAAGTTCTCGCCGGCTATGTCCATTAATTCATCGTTCTAAAGATCACCAGTCATCTCAGAGGACAAAGCCTTCACCAGAGTACCTAAGCATAGGACAAGTCGTTCTATAATTAAGAGTACTACGTTGCCCGTAACACGCTTTAAAGCTGCTTTGTAATGAATTTTGAGTGAGGATGTTGAGGATGTCGTTCACAGTTTGGCCCTCCTTACTCGAATGAAACAATTTTCAGAGGCCTATTTACTTCCAATGTGCAGTAGCCGTCAGAACAGCCTGCAGTTCTCAATCTTGCAAAAGACCCGCTCTTCGCGGAGAGCATACAATGTATCAGCGAAGTCGTATTTGACAGTTTGATGAACTCCGGCTCTTTCGTCTCTGAGCATTGTAAATGGTTGTTCACGCGCGTCAGGTCAGGTTATATGCTTTCTTTTAGATAGTATGATTTTTAACTTCGCTCTCAGATCCTCATCGTAAATCAAGTGTCCAAAATGACTTCGTTGAATACATGTGCAGCGGTAATGGTTTTGCTTTAGGTCATCGTGATTCCTTCCCATGGGGTTGACTGCCGGCGGAACATATTTTCGAGGACCATCGGATTAACCGTCCCAGGTAACTCTACTCCTCAAGAATCATGGTAAAGTGCTCGAACCTATTCGATAATGTTTATCCATCATCCATGTTATTATGTGTGGACTCTTTATCTAATCCTATTTTAGAGTTGGAAACATCTTAGCGTGCCCTCTACGTGCCGTATACCTTGCCAAGTTATTGTTAAAGTTCGCATACATGCATATGAAGCTTGAGCGGACTATGAGCGTCAAGTGCCGAGCCATAGTTACTACTCATCGCACCAGCGACATCTTGCTGATATATGTTTGGTTCGCAAGATTATTACGAGCGTTAGTAACCGCATTAAGATTACGTGAGACTGGAATACAATCCCGTATTGAGAAAGACCAACAGGATGATTGTAGGATTGTCGGTGATATTTTCCTAGATAAGCTTTCGAATAATTGCTAGAGACTCCTCTGTCTAATCTTGGTAGGGGTTCGAAATTGGCTGGAGGTTTAAATATTTACCAGACCTATTAACCTACTATGGAAGAATCTTGGGATATCAATAACACGGAGGTGGTGCTCAGTACCGGAAAACCGCTTCTCAAGGTCCTTTAGGTACTCGGTGATTGGACCCAGTACTCCCATGCATTATGCAGCCAGGATCATCTGTATATTTACCTCTTTAGTTTTTAATCAAAGCAAACCTCGTCAAAAATATTTTGAAACTCCTTACTGTCGAAGTTCTTAGTTAACACTTCTTGCTTAGACCGAAGAAGGCGAGTCTTAATTTTAATTGACTGAGCGCTAGGATTGGAAATAATCGTAACCTTTACTCCCACGTCCTCGTCTTGCGCCCGACGAAGTACAATCTGCGTTGCGAAACGCGTACAAAGATCGCTAGCAATGGAAAATGACAGCCCGGTAAGCTTTTCATGGAGGAACGACTTCCTAGTGGACTGGTCTCCGATAATGATGAGCTTCTGATGAAATTGGGTACTCGATACTAGCACCACTAAGCACGGACCTGAGGTAGAGGCACATTCTCGCTGACTCCCCATTCGCGGATCCAATCAACAATGCGAAGAACGCGGACTTGCTTCTCGTTGTCGAGATCAGAGACGCTTGTATGATTTAACATTTTCTTCTTTATTTTGCTTAGAATTAGTGGTTGGCAACTGGGATTGTGAGCTCGATGCGGCAATTTTTGACTGAGCGCGAATGTGGAAGTATATGTCGGGGATTCTTCTCACATGTATACCTACCTATATGCCAGTCCAAGTAAAAATTCCGAACAGACCAATAGGAGCGAAAGTGTATCCATAGGCGGAATGATAATTGTCACTCTACCGCATCGATATACAGGAACATTAGCTGCAACATGCCACAAACATTCCAATGCGATTAGCAATCTGAAAAACCAGTCCTTCTAGGAATGCAAACTATGTTACGCGAAACCCGTGCATATAGAACGAGCGACCACGGCGGGTACAACCGTAGGGGAGTGATGTTCTAGATAATGAAAGAAGGATAAGAATTAGAACAGAGTTGGTTGGGAGGTGATGTGATTTGACTCAAAGCAATCAAGAAAGAGGGTGTAGTTTAAATTTTTCAGTTTTGAGTTTCGTTATCTAAGTATCATCGGCTTTCAGAAGGATTTTCTATCGCGCAAACGCCAAGAAAAGTTAAAGGTGTAGAAGCTCTCCATAGGGTTGGATGCTTAACACTTTTATCACTCACGCGCAGAAAATTCGATTTGAAAGCATATGGTATAGTTTTCCATCTTTGAGAAGCTTAGATTTGGAGGCGCTCAACCTTGTCCTATGGAGAAAACATAAATTAGCAAGATATTCTCATGGCTAGATTTGGAGGAGACGTACCTTCAAGCTACGGATCTGGCCCATGAGGTCAGACGCCTCGTTGGTTGTGATCGAACAAGCGATGACAGCCCTCGCAACTCCGCAAGCTCTACCGAGCGCCATCTTGCTAGGAACATAGACATACTAGGCAGGTTAGCTGAATCCATTCTGATGAGATGGTACTGCCAATGTCCTGAAACTATATTTTCGAGGTCTTTGGATGTGAGCTGTGGAAATGGTACATACCGGGACGTTCTTGTCCTAGACAGAGAAGTTAGCATTTGGTATCCAGCAGGAATAGGTATATTGGTGTAGCTTACCTCGCAGAGAAGGGGAAGGTGCAGCAGGATGGCGAGGGCTACGATCAAGTCAGCTCAAACTCAGTAGCACGAGTCGGATCTGTGAGCAGAAGGTATAGGACATACGCGAGGTGTCGGCCGCGAGGATGACGATCTCGCTGATACCGCGGTTCAGTGTCTTGGTCGCCTCGTTGGCACCTTTCTTCAACTGGCGGTAGTGTGTCGCTTGTTGCACGAGATCGAGAATTTCCTGGCTCAAAGCCTGGTCGGCTTGGGGCCATGCGGCAGAGGTATCGTCGGCCATGGCGATTGGTGAGAAGTGCGGGTAATGTGGTGGAGTGCGGGTGGTGAAGTTCTGGGTTCACGGTATAGCTCGCCCGAAGGAGGGTTCCTGTAGACTTTAGTCAGTCATAATCTAGCCTTTCCTTTCAAGAGGGATGCATACACTGCCTAACTCGCCCTTGGTTAGCAAAAATTGTTGTGTTGGGGTGGTGGTCGCGAGACGTTGAGGCTGCAAAGAAATTATGTGCACCCACCGAACTTTTGAGTCTTGGCATGCACTAATGACATCACGTGCAGAGCTAGCGCGGTTCCAGCAAGGCGCGAAGCGAAGACTGCAACTCCAGCCATCGTCACCACTCACCTCGACACCACCATCGCCTTCCTACGTCCGCTACAACACCCGTCCATCTCGATCTCGATCTCGATCTCATCCCAGATTTCATTCTACAAGTTTCGTTGAATACGCAGACGACTATCGCAATGGCCACCGACGCTTGGTAAGTGTGACCGGAGCTCTCTTCTGGCTGCGCAGGCAGCTCCAGCTTGACGCCAAGGCGATGAGCTCGCGCCAGTCTGTATTTGCAGGCCTCTAGAAGCTTCATAAATGTAATTCTATCTTTTGGATCAGTGCTAACCCAATTGTTATAGCCCCGTGTATGCCGTAAGTCGCCCACCTGTCCGCTTTGCCTCCTGGCCCTTGTCAGCACCATCGTGACCCGTTGCGTCCATCTCCGTCCTCCCGCTTTGAACATGATGTATACCACAAGAACGCCATGCTGATATCTACTAGCCCTTCTTTGGTGCGATGGGCTGCACGTCTGCCATCGTCTTCACATGTTTCGGCGCTGCCTACGGAACTGCCAAGGCAGGTGTTGGTGTCTCTGCTATGGGTGTTCTCCGCCCGGATTTGATTGTCAAGAGTGCGTCCTTCTTCCCTGACTCTGCACGCCATTTTCTTCTCTGTGGACCCGCAACCGCAGCTTCCTACACTGTTCCGCGGAGCATGCGCTAAGATATACTATAGACATTATCCCCGTCGTCATGGCTGGTATCATCGGTATCTACGGTCTCGTCGTGTCCGTTCTGATCTCCAACGATCTAAAGCAACATTCATCTCTCTTCACCAACTTCATCCAGCTCGGCGCCGGTCTGTCCGTCGGTCTTGCGGGTATGGCTGCCGGATTTGCCATTGGAATCGTCGGTGACGCTGGTGTGCGAGGAACTGCCCAGCAGCCCAGGCTGTTCGTCGGCATGATTCTTATCCTCATTTTCGCCGAAGTCTTGGGTATGCATTCGATTTCATTCACAACAAAAGCATGAATGCTAATATCGCTACCAGGTCTCTATGGTCTTATTGTCGCTCTGCTCATGAACTCCCGAGGCAGTGACGCTACCTGCTAAATGTACCCATTCCGCCTACTGTTGCAGCGCCCGACAATATACAACTGCAACTACAAGTATATCGGCATCGGCACTATTTGAACGATGTGTTTTGAACGACCGCTTGGATTTCGCATGACGCATACACACGCGTCATGCTGTATGTCTACATTTGTGTATTTTCTTAAAGGTGCCGGCATGGCTGGAAAGGGGGTTAGTTTGGAGAGGGTGAAACGATGAGCATTTGGACAAGGCTAAGGTGGCTCAAGTAGATAATGGCAATCGACCCCCATTGGTGGGTAGAATGTGATGTGATCCCATTTGGTGGATAGTGTATTCTAGGTTCATCTTGTTTTAAGTTTTTGAGTGGCTGCAGCTTAGAAACGGAATGCATTTTTCCTCTTTTGAACTTTTTCGTCGTGACAAATGTATGCACGATGAACTTTGTCATTTCCGTCATTTTGAAAGCTCCTAATTCACGTAGTCTTTCAAGATGCTTACGAGGAGTTGTTCGTGACGCTGATACTGTTTCCTCTTGTGCAGCTTTGCTATGATCCGGTAAGATCAAAAGTTTGAGATGGATATGTTATTGTTCTCGCAAGAAGCTTGCTAAGTAACCGCAGAGTGTCGATATGAGTATCTCAGTGAGACGATGGCGTCGTCCATCTCCCATACGCTTTCTCTCCTAACACTTTCTTCTCCCCATCCAGCTCCCTTCATTAATTTCAACACCGCTTCAGTCCTAACCAACTTGACCCCAAATTCAGAAAGCATTCTCTGTCAGCATTAATTTCTTGGGCCTCGTCTCCTGTGCATCTACCCGCTCTTTCCAATACACTATCCGTTCATCTACGTCATCCATGGCTTCCATCTACTTGTAAATCGACCATATGGTTGACACGACAGATCTTGCTTCTTCAACAGGTCGGATGATATTTGCCACAAACGGACCCATTCGTCCAGTAGGATTTCTTGGTAGCCAAGAAGGGACTCCGGTTTAGGGTACTTTAAGAAGCCTAAGAATCAGCTTTTACTTGGGACGTGTGAAAGAGATGTGCACAAGTCGTGTTCGAAGAGATAAACACGATAGTGATGGGCGAATGAAATAGGTGCAAAACCTGTTCGTGAAAGCAAGAAACGGTTGATAATGTTTATTTGAGGTATTATTTTTGGGAACTCCTTCCATGCTTATTGTTAACGTTTGTGTTGTTAGGTGAGCATACGTGCGAGAAGGAAGAATAAATGCGGCAATGAGGCCAGCCGATTCCGTAGTTTACTCTTCGGATTTATGCAGTACGAGAAAAAGCTGGGCAGCAAGTATATCAATATGGTATATCTACCGAATGCACATAGTCTGCTAAAACTATTACTTTAATGCGAAGTTGTGCACATTCTGGATTTTTTATATCTATGTTCCCCACACGAACCATGATGCGGAATAGACGCTTGCGAATACTTCTTTTGAGAACATTTGTTTTTTTCTGCATCGCAAGTCTTTTATACAATTTCCCTTGTAGCAGAGAAGATGTACATGGCAGGACACATAAACGAACATTTCTTGCTCCACGTCATGCCCTCCCGGAGCCCGTACCTAGATTCCATGAATTTTTCAACAAGTTTACTACGGCAAACCCAACTCCAAATAGCAGCGCAAAGCAAAAAGAAAGGGAAAGGGACAAGGAAAAGCAGGAGCAACGGCAACGAAAGCGCCAAAAACAAAAGGAAAAGGAAAAGGAGAAGGAACCGCAGCAACAAGATAAAACAAGCCTTCTATACCGTCTACGCTCGCATTTCCCGCAATCCAAGACCCCTACAACGGTCGCTAAACCGATAAAACCTCTAGAGAAGCTAGTAAGTCACAAATACCCGCCTTTCCCCCTTATACATCAAAATACTCCTGCTAAACCCTGCGCCAGCGCGCCGAGGAATGGACCTTACAACGCGTGCTTCTTGAGAACGAACCTCCCACTTCCTCATCTAAAGGATGGATAATTTACAAAGATATAAAATACTCATTGGACGATCCACAGCTGCTCATCGCTTTGTCAAAACTCAAAAGATGGCCGTACCCGCAGTACGGAAAGTGGGTTACTGAAAACGGAGTACTGAACTGGGCGTATCCACAAGATGCAGAAAGACGACTGGCACGGGATGCGAGAAGGGCTGCAAAAGGCTCTGGTAGTGCTGGAAGGTCCTGATTTTGGGTAAACCTTTTTGTCCCTTCAGAAGGGGTTTTCCCTTTTATTCTCTCGATCCTTTTTATATCGTTTCGTTGTTGATGGGAAGGTCTAGGAACTGGCTTTGATAAAATGAGGTTAAATGAAGTTGGCGGAATACTTGCTAAGCTTGAGTTGAACTTCGGTTGTGATCAAGGTCATGGTTATGGTTGATCCTTATCGAAGAGGGACCTCTTTGCGTCGCCATATACCCCTAGCATCCACACGCAATCACCTTTCCTACTTTGTATATGGTTTTTTATTTTAAAAGTACCTGAGCAGAATCTATTGCTTTCTTTCTCGTCTCAAAACGCGTAGACGCGTACGCCACGTCATCGAACAGAAGGTACTCGTTTGTGCGGGCATGAAAAGCGGAGCATAGCGGAGTAGCGCCTAACTAGCGTAAATCTAAGATATGCAAGGATTGAGCTTAGCTTTACTAGAAAGAGGTGAAGCAAGTGTAAAAGTAGAAGGATTGTTTAATTTAGTTTGCTGCACACAGCACAGGTACAGAAAATACAACTGTGAAGATAGAGAAGAGAGTAGCAAGGTACATCCAAGTATACGCAAGAGATAATGAGAACCTTTATAGAATAAAGTTTGAGCCTGGTTCGCGTTCAGCTGAGGGGTTTTTTCTGGAGTAGTTCTCGTTCTGTTTCCACTGCAAAGCAGCATTGCTATCGGTAAGCTTGAGAAAACGAGTAGTGGAGATAATTCGGAAGGGTGAATTGATTCTAGTCAATTGGCTAAATACATTATGATTTGACAACGAATGTATCGTCCGAAGCCCGAAAGGTAAGCATGTGTTTTGCACTTTACGTGCATATTGGAGACCACATAAAGAAACTTCAGTCGACTCTGAATAACTTACACCAAGAAATCAACAATTGAGAAACCTAAAGGGATGGAATACCATTCCAACAGCCAAAATGAAGAAATGCAAAAAGCCAGCCGAAAAACAACATTATGCCAGTCCATACGATCCGTATCAATACGCTAACAAGAATCACAATGGCGATCTCGCGCGAATCATCCTTCCACATATAAAAAAATCTCTGGACCGGAATATCGACTTTACCCAAGAATGATCAATAGCATCAAAACCTACAGCTCCCGGGCTAATAACCGCACAGTAGCACAAAGCTTTTACGGCGCAATACCGCCTTTTCGCGCGAATTGTTATACAATTTGAGTGAGTTTACTATGAAGCGATTTTTTTTTTCTGCGTGAGAAAGGTAGAATGTTATAGCAATCAATATGCTCGTTGAAACTTCAATATTAGGCAATGTTGGTTATATACCATTTTCAATATCTTTCACGGACCTTTATCCTGCGAGTCTCCGAACTACTTGTTTTCTGAAACCCTCCATTTCCATGGTTACTCTCACTACAGCTCAAAATCCAGCACCGAACCGAGCTTTTTCTTCTGCCGCTAAATAGTGTGAAAACGGATTCATCAAATGGATTCTCCACCTTCTTGACTTGTACTTCCTGGTAGGCATGTAGACTGATAGCGTTGTATTTGTCAGAAGGTAAGACTTTGCCATATCGTAGGTCGATATTCGCTAGTTTCGTAATTAACGTTCAATTAGATATATACTTTATTCAAATCGCTTTCGAGAAGGGGAATCTATCTGCTTTTACCCACAGTATATTTTTTTTATTCTCCTCGCTCTTGGTATCTACTAGAATCTACCTCCTTGGTCAACCCCGTTACATCAGAGATAGAACTGCAAAAAAAAAACCCCCGAGAAAAATAGAGGGTTTGGAAAGCAAAGCGATGACACCACACAAGCCATTCACTTAAAAAGTCCTCCAGAACGAGTCGCAGAAAACGTAGGGTGGACTTTAATTAATAAGTATATAATTACATCCTAGCAAAAAAACCTCAGATAAGAAGGATCAAGGAAACAGTAGGACTTTAACGAAGAAGAGCAAAGATTATTTATGTATCGACAGTAAACATGGATGCATAGAATTACATAACCTAAACTATCCAAGAATTCTGTGTGCATATAACACATACGTTATATTTCATCTACTCTTAATTGCTGACCTTTTGCTCTTTTGCTTCTATGTGATATTAGTTATTCTACAGCGAGTTGTAGTCAACACGAGGACAATTTGGAAAGAGCACCTGGCTTTGGAGAGGATCAATGAATGCGTGATTGACTAGTTGAACACATGAACAAATCTTTGGACGCCGAGCAATAAGCATACATTCTGAATTCTCTTTCGAACTCTACTCTGCATTATTCCAAGTCTCCCTCTTCCCTTTACAACGCAGAGAATCTTCCCCAACTATTTCTCCCCCGGAAACAAAAGTCCATTATCCCTCCTAACCTTCTCGGTCACACTCAACACATCCCGACTATGTCTCTCCAACACCGCCGCAGCATCCCAATCCTTCTCCCCAATAATCCTCGCAAACTCAGCCGCCTCCTCCTTGAGATTCAAATCCTCCTTCTTACCCCCGAGCTCTTCCCTCGTCTTCGACCTCGGATCCCAAAACGTAACCTTTTCAATATCAGTAATCGTAGGCACGATAAGCGTTCCCTTTTCTCCATACACCTCGCTCGGCGCATCCGAATTGTACAATTTCGATCCACACAAGTGGACCGTAAAATTATCGTAAGAAAGGATGAGTTTCCCTCCACCATCCGCACCAGTCTTGATAATAACAGGATAATACTGGGCGTCTTTCGGAGCACCAAACAACCACACAGCAGCGGCAACGGTATACACGCCCAAATCGACCAGCGCGCCACCGCCCATTTCGAGATTAAAAATATTCGGCACCTCGCCTTGCAGAACTTTATCGTATCGGCTGCTGAACTGTGCGTAGGTGATGCTCGCGCCATACACGGCGCCTAGTTTTTCTTTGATTGCGTTTTTGAAAATGGAGAAATTGGCTTCTTGGATGTGGCGCCATGCTTCGATGAGGAAGACGCCTTTTTCTTTGCTTAGCTTGAAGAGCTCGTCTAGTTCTGCGCTGTTGGAGCACGAGGGCTTCTCAAGAATAACGTGCTTTCCTGCGTTAAGCATCTTCTTTGCATGCTCGAAATGTAGAATGTTGGGCGAGGCAATGTACACTGCATCCACGTTCTTGTCTTGCGAGAGTGCGGACACATCGGTGTAGAGCGCGACTTTGTTGTCTGGGTATTTTGAGGCAAACTCCTTGGCTGTATCTTCCTTTCGGGAGTATACGGCAACGAGATTCCATTTCCCGGTTGCGTGGGCACACTCAATGAACGAGTGTGTGATCCAATTCGTTCCGATGATGCCGAAGTTGAACATTTTGGCGGCTGCTGGTTGCAAGGTGAAGATGAGATGAAGGTAGATGGGAGGAAATACGTAAAAGAAGGAGACGTAGGTTTCTTGCGCGAAACTGAGTGGCTGGGTATGACTCTTGTTTATGTACCTCAATGACTTTTTTCTGTTGGGTGATGTGATTGCAAATGCCCCGCCGAACTAGGAAAGAAGCACCGTGATGTCACCGAGGTAGCGGGGAGATTTTCTGCTTCTGGCGGGGCAGCCGTTTCGTCAATACACTTACTATTTTGGTACACATGGGCTGGTATCAGGGTTACATGTGCACTGCGTCGCATTATGACTACTTCACGGCAATAAAAGTAAGACTGGGATTCAGGAAATATTTGCATTGAGGATGCTCCAAGTTTCAGAGCACTTCAAACTCATCAGACCTCCCATAATCCATGCCTGGGTCAAAGAACCCCATAGGAAGGGTATCACGCCATGTACTAAAAATGCTATCGTACCAAATGCTTGTAGTGAAGGAAAGAAGAAGAAAAGTAAAACTCATGGCTCGTGCTCGTCATCGTTTGTCCATCCACCTGGTCAGAGTTGGTTCACCTACTCGAGGCAGAGTAATGGAACGAAAGAACCACCGCTCGATAAGAAACTGCGCCTAGGCTACCACAAAGCCTGACAAAACCACCCAAATAAACTCCATATAATGCTGTTAGTGAGTCGCCAATTAACAAAACGCCTGATGATGCATAATACAAGGGATAGTACAGCAAGCTGCCCCCTTCCTCAGTCTTCCCAGATGGTCTCCAAGTCAAGGTCTCCACGCCTTTCGGCGCCACAAACACTCCATCTCTTCCTAGAATCCCGCTTTCCGAACCCCAGGGCACGGCCGCTACCACCAGGTACGTCGAGACTTGAGCGTCTGACCCCCTCGGTGCCTTCCTTCTCGCGGTCTGCTGCGGCTTTCAATCGAGCAATCCGGTCCGCCTCAATCGCTTCGGCCTCAGCGTCAGGAGTATCGGGTATGGTCTCGAGGGACGAGATGGAAGGACTGCGAGAGCGCATCGAGGTCGGCGTGGAGGGTACGGATGAGGAGGCGATGGAGGACGGGTAATTGGAGCTCAGGCCAGGAAACGGCTCATTGAATTTGGCCGCCGAGAGCAGGGGCGATAAGGAGCCCGAAGTCGGTGTTCGCACTAGAGGCGCACCGACTGAGGATCCGAACGAAACTTGGTGGAGTGGCGAAGCGGGCCGCCTCCTCCTCGACAGCGAGCCAGTGCTGCTGTACAGACTCGAGAGTGGCGAGGGCTGCAACGCACCCGGCTTGGGGGTGAGCTCCAGCTCAGCGTCCTCTGAGATATCGCACACGCTGGGCGCTCCGTTGTGTGCATACGAGTCTTCGTGGAGGAACGACTGGCTCCGTGGACTGCGGGTCCGTTTGGGTGAACGAAGCGGGGATGATGGGCGGGCGGGCACTGGGGAGGGAGATAAGGCGAGGTGACCCGAGGGGTTGATGACGGCAGGGAGGGAGTGGGCTCGCATCATGGGCGGGGCGCTCGGCGAGCTGGAGCCGCTGAGCGAGCGCAGGTGGGAGCGGGAGTATGGGGAGCGGTTGCGCGGACGTGGGTGGTGAGTTGGGAGCAAGTCGGCAAACGACGGAGAGGGGTCCGTTTGCGCACGCGGAGTCGAGGGACGTCGCTCCTCCACACTCGAGGTAGTAACTGCCTTGCCCATGGTAGAGGAATCAATGGTCGGTCTCTGCGTGTGTTGGGACGGTGTTGGTCGCTTTGTAGAGCCGTCAATCGAGCGTCTCTCGGGGATTGGCGTGCAGTCAACGTCTGCGAGATTGGTGAGAGAGGTGGTAGGAGAGGTGTTCAGGGAGGACTGGTGCGAGTCTGGGGTAGCGTCAAAGGCGTCAGGGCTCGTGGTCATTGCCTGGAGGCGCGGGATGAGGCTGTCGACGGTCGAGTTCCTCACGAGGGAGGAGGAGAGGGCGTCGGAAGGGTGTGAGGCGGTCATGGCGAAGGGGATAGGGCGATCGTATACATAGTCCAGCCGTCAGGGACAGTGGGGTGCTTGGGGATGAAGCTAAGGAGTGGTTGGAGCTTGTAGCGTGGAAAGTGTACCAGCTCAAGGACGCACGTGGGACCATGCGCGTGTTTCAGCCTTCGGGATAGCGGGCAGCGGGCGCAGCGACTGGTCCACGGCGCTGCTGTTGTTTGAAAGGAGAGCTCGGCTCGTCCGCGAGGCGACGCAGCGTGTGCGAGGGTGCAGGATGCGACGGTCGGAACTCGAGGGCGCGCCTGCGATGTTGTTGCACTGATGCTGTACTGCGACCGAAGGCTCCTTCCTGCTGCGGCGTGGTTGGCTGCCGGGAGGGTTGATGCAGCGACGTTGCACAACCAAGAGAAAGAGACACAGACACTCGACAAGGCCACTTGGATGCGGCGTTTTGTGATTTGACAAGCCTTTTAATGATTATGCACGCGCAGCTGCTATATAGCTGAGCATGCCGCCGGCGCGCACCTGTAATCGCTGAGGCAGCATCATCTAGTCGCCGCCGTCCAGCCACTGTCGCCCACTAGCCGCGGGCTGCCCCGCCAGCTGGACCCTGGGACTACCACGGCTGCCGATTGCCTCGAGCCCACTCGCCCCTTTCTTTTCCCACCGAGGCTCAACAGGCTCCAGCCAACTGCACGCCGTCCACGGGCAATTAATCCTCCAGAGAGGCCAATCAGCGCCGGGGATTAACAAATGGACCCCTGCCCTAGCGCAGATTGGCCATTTCGCTTCCGGTAATGAGCCGCATTCATGCCGTCACCATTCCGCTCCACAACGCCCCCGCAATCACCGCCAGCAACATGGCCAGTCGATGCCTTTAATCTTATACTTGTTTGTTTCTCCGGCCATGCATGAAATGTCTTTTATACATTAAACATTCCGGCCCGCCCAATGTATTCGTGAACCACATGGAAATGCGGCTAAGGCAAGGGAATGCTGACTAGACGGCTGTCATGCACGGAGAGTGTCGCCTTCCTACCCGGCTTGCGGGTCCGTCTACCACAGCGCTTTGACGGACTCACAGCTATCACTGCCACTTCCCACCGGCTTTGGATGTTTGAACCTATGTTAAATGGCGCCGACGTCATGATGGATTATGTCCAACAGACCCTCACAAACGCTGCTACAACATCCACGGTTATCCTTCCGTCAACTGAGTCCGACACAGCGCCGCCGCACAGATGGTCACTTGGACTTGCCACATGTGGCTCTTCTACTAACGAGGCAGCCGTGTAGCGCAGCGCACCACAAAGAACGGCATCGCGTTGAAGCAACAACTTTGTACATATATGCTTGCATCTGCATATATTACCGACTTTGGAAAAACCTGCCAAAAGTGGCTGAGAGATGGTGCCTAAATGCTTGCATGCCAGCGGTTTACAGAGAAGTAGCGAAGCGGGCGCACCTTCCTTACTTTAAACGGTAAGCAGTCTAGGCGTCCAAAGAAGAAGCAGCGCATCATGCGCACCTTCCCGTCTAACGAAAGCTAGCATCTTCCGTGTGACACTCTAATGGCTTGCCCATGCGGCTTTATAATGAACGACGGACGCTGAAAGAGCGCCCACATGACCTTTTGCAGGCACCCATGAGTCAGGGCCAACCGTACTCGCACCGATCTTATTGCTTGGATAGAACACCATACCTCGACGACACAGCAACCAATTGTAACAGATTTGTATATCATTGAAATGCCAAATTCTATTTTTCTTTTCTTGGTTCCAGTTAGCTATCCGATGAATTTGTTCATAGCGAATTCATACATAGCTACTTACCATACAGCTTCCCAAGGAAAGACCATGCCAAATCAGGCTAGACAGTTCTTGTCGTATATCGGAAGTTACAAAAATATAATCAAGCCTCCCATCTAGCTAGCAAAGGTTTACGGTCTTCTGCGAAGGAGCACTGCGTCAAACCTCGTGATATTCTAAATGGCATAGAATATTCGCAGACAGAGAGATTGCAAAGCGGTGTACGGATTGTAAAGATACAGATTGAGCTGAAGTGTAGGTTGGAGTGTAGGGTAGGATAGAATAGGATGGGTATGAGGTAAGATCACGGTGCGGTACGAATGGCCAATATGAGTAAGAATGTAGGTTCATTGAAATAGTAGGGTACAGAAATTTCTCAACTCTTTTTCCTGTGAGCCAATATAGTAACGAGCATGTTAGCTTGATTTTATATGCCTTGTTCTATTCGTTGTGTGCATTGGGATTACTACACCTATGTAACTCTTAAGTTCTCTTCTATATTTTGTCCGCTCTTTGGAAGAGTGCTGGATTAACAGAACTTGGCAGTCTAGTAGTCACGCTATGCAATAATTCGTCCTATGTTAGATTCTATGTAGAAATTCGCATCAGTTCAGAAGATTTGAACGCGTGACTTCAAGAATCGGCATATCTTTCAGCCACTTCAGTTATATACACAAATTCTCAATTGTTTTCCCACGAATAGACTTCCTACACTCATATAAGACGGACAGACGTCAAGAACTGTTCCAATATCGGACCGTATGTGTTTTGCTCTATTCGCTCTCCCTATCGTACTAGATCTGGGCACCGAAAAAGCTACGTGTCTTGTTTATATGTCAATGCCTTGCAAAATGACACACTGAGTATATGTGCGACGAGCGGAACAGCGTACTCGAAGCGGGATGTTAATTCTTTCTTTAACTACCTTTTCTGGTGACGATTACGGATTTCGGAGTTACCTTTCATTCATTCGTCGTTATTCATGCTAATGGCCGCAGGTTTATCCCAGTTGGCTCTGAGTGGACTAATCGTCCAACGGGAAATTATTGATATAATGCTGTCGAGAATCGTGTGTTCATGGGGTCTGTTGCAACTGTAACTCTATCGTTATTTGCGATTTATTGTTGACGTGCATATACACTTATGACATGAGACTTTGAGTCCCTAAAGACATTTGTACGGAGACTTGCCTCGGTGCATTTTCCGACGAGAGGATACCTCTCTAGGTAACTCGGTATATACTACACGTGGAAAGACGATTTGCTTTTGCACGCATTCCTCATTTCTTCCCTCTGTTACCGCCCACTTTTCCGCCCACCATGCGATTCCAACAGCCGCGGCTCTGCTTCTAACGCCGGGGGTTTCTCCTCTACTAAGAGCTGTATTTGGCCTTCCTTTTGTGAGCAGTGTGAGAAAAATAGTGTTGATATGGTAGATGCAACTACTCCCGCTGACGTCACATCGCTGATGAACCTAGCAGAACCAGGACTTGCCACACGAAATGTGGTCGGTAGCTCTCGCAATGGAGAGATAGGAGAAGAGGGGATTCGAAGTCCTAATCCTAGTGCAGGATCTAGTGCAATACCTTCCTTATATAAGATGGGGTTCTGAGACATGACTTTTGCTAACGTGCACAAGTCGTCGTTAGGAGAAATGAGATAATCGAAACATAATATGCGCCCAGTTTAGTCTATGCCAGATGAAATTATGCAAAGACCGCAAGGAAGTCACCACCCCGAAAGTGTACGTTTCATTGTGGTAAAGGAAGCTGGGCCCTGGAAGTATATTTGCCATTTTAGCATGTCTGAGAAAGCGTGATCATATATATTAGTAGTATCTGGAGGAACCGGGTTTATTTGCGTATGTCTAGAAATGAAAGGTATTAAGGAGTGGTTTGACGCTGTGCCGAAAAAAGAGGGAGAGAGACATTGATAGCTCGATCGAACTCATAACTCTCGTATCCTCAAGTGTCATGGTTCATAGAACCATTATTGAGAGAAAGGTTGGCTAGCTTTTTTCTCCTGGTCAGATATCTCCTAGTAAATCTAGCTGCCGTATGAATCGCACCTCCACGCTTGTCATTGGTGGAATCTTTCCTACTTTTACACTTTGCCGAATCAAATAGTAGATGGGGCTTCATTAAAATGCAGCTCGATTTCTGCTATCTGATAGATTAATCACGCGAGTTTTGTCACAAAAGCTAACACGATCAAGTATGCCCAAGTTATTGTAGGTAGTATATGTTTTATTCAGGGTAGTCTATTTTACTTCTGCTCAATAATGTAACACAAAGTGTTCGTCATAGAAATGTCCTGTCGCTGACAACAAAGTTTGCATATATACTGCGTACATAAGATTTTGAACATATCGTTGCAAAATGTTACGGCCTTTCACCTTTTCGATCATAACGTGCGCTTCTTATTGTGATGTATTCAACATACGTACACCACTTGAGGCGACTTAAAATCCTTTATTATATTGTACAGGAAATCTGTGTAAAATTTTGATTTAAAACCGACAATGAAATATCTTTGAAGCGACATCAAACATGAAAAGATCGTCCAGGAGAAAATAAGACCTATTCGTCCCCAATACAAACACCAAGAAATATCGCCTCGCCGGAGAAATTTAGCCCTTGTAGCGAGAACAACAAAGCCGTTGTACATAGTTCCATCTTGATCATACGAATTATATGGTACAGGTCTAATTTCAACCTTGCGGATATACTAGATATTCCTCTACAGGATGAAAGTATCCAAAAATAGCACACGAGCAAATATAGAGTACTTAGGATTCAAAAACGCCATGCGAAGTACGATGACGAGAACTCACTAGAGAAAGATGTTAAATGTAAGAGTTTGGCTGAACAACAAATGTTCCAGTCTTGCATCACTGAAAGGACGGTTTGGGTAGTTGATCAAGAACCAACTCAACATTAGAAGGCTATCAGAGAAGTGGCTTTCTACACATGTACTTCTATAAAATTCTGCCATGCAATGATATTTAGAAAGAATGTGGAATCCCTTCTTAAGAATGGGCTTATATGTAGCGTTCAAGATCTACACGATGAATTATCCAACCTCTAGTAGGAACCTATAAGCACGAAGTCTTGTTTTGTTCTTGGTTTCTTTTTAGACAACTGAGTAGATAACACGAAGACTTATACTGTCTTTTCACACTGCATAGACAGCATACATGAGGAAAGCAAAGGTTCCAGAGTCAGTTCAAACACCCTCAAGCGGATATATGCTTTTTGGATTGCCGACAAAAATATCCAGCCAACTGGGGTCCAAAGCTCCGCGTGACAAGGGTCGATCCCTCCCACGTCAATCGAATTAGAAATTTTCAATCCTGTTTCGAACATACCACACGCTACAACTGCGCATACCTACTTCCACAGCGATCTCCAGGATTCTGTTTACAGCACTGGGTGGCTTTTACATGATTTTTGCTGGAGACATAGAAGTGTGCAAAATTTTGCTGAATCGAAAAATGTGAAACCGGGTTTGTTTCTCTTCATATCTACGTCACAAGGCGCAGTACTATTTCGAAATACGGAACCAAAGTTTCTCCAGGGTAGCTTTAAGGCACTGATGGTTGTATGGGTAATGCTGTCGAGTCTTTATTACTGCGAAAACGTAAGAAGATTTTCATGTGTGGTAGGGCATGTCTGATAAGCGGATATAGTTAACAATTACCAGGTGTAACGACTCAAACCGGCCTTCTATCTCAAAATGCCTATCTCAAAGGCCTGGAGTCTGAACATCTTGGAAACAGTGATAGGCAAAGGATTCTATTCGCATATTATTTTTGCAAAAGGTAAGATCAGATTTTTCCAGGCAACCCAAAGATTAAGTTGGAACCGGAAAGCGTTTAGTCCATAGAGGTATCTGGACTCTTGCTAGATCTGGGAACTATTCTTTACGCTTCCTCAATTCTTTTTGGTCATTTTCTATGTATATCGTATGCGCGTCACTCTCTAGTTTGGCCCGTTTTGTCTACTTGAACCAGTTCCTTGGCACATCTTATGTCGTCAAATAATTCGTCTCATAAGCCACCAGCATCTCACATATGATCGAATTAAGGGTCACCATACACATAGTAATGGCGAACGTCAACGAAACACAACCGAATCTTCGGACAAGGTTAGGACCTATGAGAAAGGTTTATATTGCGCAAGCGTGCTCGATATTGTTGAAAGGAAGCCAAAATACTAGACGAGGATTTTGCAGTAATTTTTTTATGCGAAGAGTAAATTCTACTACCATTCTAGCTAGACACGTATAGGTGATTCCATAGCCGCAATCTACCTGTAGAACTGATTTGAGATCTATCCTAATATCATTTACGTCCGTCGTTTGATGTTCACAATGATATCGCTCTGCTTGTGGAACCACAAATCTTCCGTCTTCCACGGTCGATCATGCGCCATGCTGATATCGAAGTGGCGCAGAATCTCAGGAACCAGCGTATGGATCTCAGTAAGCGAGATATTCTTCCCAATGCAAGTTCTTGTGCCCGCTCCGAAGGCCAAAAACGCTTTCTCCATCTCCTTGCTCTTCTCTTCCAATTCGAGCCATCGCTCTGGTCGGTATTCTTCTGCGTCTTCTCCGAAAACTTTAGGGTCATACTGCACGATACAAGGATTGCAGCCAACATGCCAGCCAGGGGGGATGAAATAGCCAGACAGTTCGATACCTGTAGCAGGAGAGTGGCGCTGCATGCTCAGGCCAACACTGGGGAAGAGACGCATTGCTTCTTTAATAGAGGCAGCCGTATAAGGTAGTTGGGCAGTAGATTCCGTGTAGCGCACTGGGGAGCTGAGGGTTGCGCGATGTTGATCGATCTCTTCTCGGCACTTGGCAAGCTTTTCGGGATTCTTCATGAGATAGTAGAGAGCAGCACGAAGAGCGATGGCAGTGGTGTCGGAGCCGGCCAACCTATAATACTAATATTAGCCTCTGAAACGCTCATGATGGTAAAAAGTTGAAAAGTCAAAGAATTCTAATGACGTACATAGCAATGTATCCATCCAGAGTCACTTCTTTATCAGTGAAGTTGACTTTGGAACCCTTATCACGGACAATCTTGCTGAATTGCTGCAACATATCGATGCGATCGGCTGTACCCGCGTCAATCTCCTTTACGCGCTTGCCAACCACGTCAATCGCCGAGGTGGCCACACCCTCAAATGACTTCAAGGCTTTGTAGACATGCGGTAAGAGAATGGCTGAGATCATGATGAACGGCCGGTAATACGTTGGAGCAATAGCAGCCACGCATGGAACCGGCATGAGCACGTCAAGGCCAGCGATCCAGCCACCAATATCCGTATTCTTCTCCATAAATCCAAACATGTTTCCGAAGGAAAGTTCTCCGACAACGTCGAAAGCGTACATCTGCAGCCAGTGGCCAATATCAACTGTCTCACCCTTGTCCGCGAACTCTGTCATGCGTTCGAGGAAGAGAATAGTGCATTTTCCAATGTGGTCCTCGTGTTTCAAAACATTTGCAAGCGAATACACAGGCGCGACGATCTTGCGATAGCGCAGATGCTCTTTTTCATCGATGCAGGTGAACTGATCCGGATGGCTTGAGATCTGAGGCGCACCCCAGATGGGATAGAAATCTGTCTTGAGGAGCGGACCATTTAGGCGATAAATCTTGGGGATATCAGCCGCGTTTGCTGAAGAAACCTCATTGGGCGGGATACGAATCAGAGGACCATATTGCTTGTGCAAGGCCCGCTGCACTTTGTCCATATTACCCAAATAGACTTGTCGCATGTACCAAAGTCGAGTAACTGACGCCCAGAAAGGACCTGGCACTTTGGCAAAAGGATGCAACGTCACGGCGTAGACCATCCATAGCAGTGTGTAAAGAACAACAGACACTGGTAACACTTTCAACACCCAGGTTGAGAGCGACAGGCCCAGAATCGATTCCGGGAGGACGGACATGGCAAAAAGAAAGAGCGTCAGTCAGCGAAGAAGCAAAGTGGGTGATGAAAAAAGATACAAAAGAAACAAGAGCAAGAGGCTCAGCAGGCTGGAGAACATGGGACGAGCAAGGTCTAAAAGGTAGACGTTTGCAGCCGTATAGGGATAGTTCCAGGAAAGACTGTAGTAGCACTCGTGTCTCAGCCTCAAAGAACTTCCGACGCCAGGGTCTAGGTGAAAGGTCACCATGTAATAGGAGACTCAGGCACGCATCATATGAGCCGTCACTGGCACTTCAGAATCGACTCCATACCACTCTTGAATAGACACTTTTACCGCTTTCATTAAAACACTTGTCGGGATGATCCCCCCACACAACGTACGAAGTCTGGCATTTTGCTTTCCGACCTAACCCGGACTGTGCCGCTTCCATACATACAAGATGCATAACGCTTTCAACCCCACGAAAATTGGTGTCACCTCGAAACAGTATCTGAGAGTGATGACACCTCAGTAGCGTGCATATTTTTCTTCTCGTTATGATTATTGTGGAGCGTGCATGTCCCACTCTGCTCGTTTTTGTTCAGGCCCGTTCTTGTCCACGGACCACAACGTTGGACTATGGGGATGCTAGGGGCTTAACGGCTGTGTCCTTGTGTATGAAACACGGCTGCATCAATCTCTAGTGAGAAACCGGTGTTCTTTCCATCTCCACGGGTTCGGGATCCATGTCTTGCACTAGTGCCAATCAATTGAACAAGCAATTCGGCGCTTCTGTCGCCGCGATGCTAGCTCACTCAGGTACGAGAGCGGGTGCGCGTTAGACTACTCTTCAAGGTATTAAGCCAATCACATAGTACCTCTTACGCCAGAAAGATGGCCATCGTGCACGTTTGTCCAAAAAGATATTACCGTGTCCGTGCACCTCGGGCACGGTTTCGGCTGAGGCACGATTTGCAAAATCAACGTGTTAACTTTACCTCACTATTATTCAACAACCACAATACATATAGAGGCCGCGCTTACAGCTATTAAGAGAAGAGAGCTAGGCGAAAAAATTGTATATTAGAAATATGCTAATAAATATAGTGTTAGGCGCACGGCGTTGTTAAAGCGCCACTAAGGTGTTATGCGTACACGACGTAACAAATATATTAACATATTAGCACTCCACCCATAATAGGAAGCTGAGCTTATAAAATATATAAAAGACCTTACTAAAAGATGTCTTCTACTTATAAGAGCTATAATATAATTATACGCATTAAAACTAGCTAAAAAGGATATCTCTAAGAGCTAGGTTACACACTTCCTGGCGCGTAATAAGGATAACTTAATATCTTACTAGATACCTACTATAGATTCTATACAGCACAACGCTAATTCCTCTAAGAAATATAGCTTATATTTTTAACTACTTTAAGAGAAAATTACTAAGTATAAAATCTAGCCTTAGGATACCTATAATATAGATAAGAAAGGCTTTATAATTAGAGTACTTATAAAGTTAAAAAGAATCTTTAGTAAAGAGGCCTATATATATAGGCGTATAAGTACTACTCTTTAAGATAGCTCTTATAAGTAGATAACACTATTAGTGTTAATTTACACTAATAGCACTATACTACTACTATCTATTATATATCTAGCTACTTCTAGAGATATATAAGCTAGCTAGGTTAAGGATATTAAGCTAGGCATCTATATAGTATATTTTATAACTTCTCTATTAGGCTAGATAAATAATAAGATAGGCTTTATATAGCTTAAATAAGTTTTTAATTACTATATAAAGTAGAAGGCATAGCAGAGATAGTAATTACTTATTATTAATAGGCACGGTAGCTATATAATAACTAATTTTATTAACTTCTATAATAAGAATAGGATACTACTCTATATCTTTCCTCTATATTTAACTTATACACTATAGCTACTAGATATTAGATACTTTAGTCTACTAGTATTAAACTATAGTTAAGAGCTTATAAAACACCTCTATATAATATATAGATAGATCCCACTTAATAAGCGCTACTTCTTCTTATTATTCTAGAGTGCCTAGAGCTCTATATTTAATAAGAAGCTAATACTTAGCTTATTTAAAGCTACTAGTATATCACTACTTAATCTAGATAGGATACTTAATAGGTTTAAGCTATTAATACTAAATAGCTTAGAATTATTAAGATTATCTACCTTAGTCTACTTAGGTAGTAATTGGTAGAAAATAGAGACGTTAATTAATAGATCTATAGAGGATATACACTCTAGAAAGACGCGTAAAGTAATAAGAACTCTTTACTACCTTATTATCTAAAATAAGCTTCTTGTTACGATCCATACCTATTAAAGGAAGAAGGTGGTTAAGTATAGAATATAGGAAGCACAAGGAACAGTAGATAGCTACTAGAACTACGCATTAGCGCGTCATATAACCTAGTTATATAAAGTGCTTAGTAGTACGTAATACTAAGCACTTATATAAGATACTTAGGCGCTTAGCTCTACTAAGCACTAAGCGGGATAAGTATATAATTACTATAAGAATCCCTTATAGATTCCCGTATTTAATCTAAGTTATCTAATATTAGGAACCTACTTAGTAACTTAACTATTAACCCCTTATAATTATATTAAGTATACTATACTACTTTATACCTCTACCTCTATAACCTAATATCTTACTATTAATAAACCTAAGTCCCTTAACTAGGCCTTAATATTTTAAACACTAATCCTTTAAGATATCTAATAGTAGAAGTAAGTCTAGTATTTCTATTATTACACCCCCACCGAGGACGTATTAAGGAAAAGGACCTAAGGATATTATAAAGCTAGACTACTATAATAGAAGTTAATATAAACTTTTATAATAGCTCCTTTAGATAAATCTTTACTTTACACTTATAAGGAATAAAGTTACGCTATAAAATAAGGTTATATTTATAGTTATATACCTTAGGGGTAAAGTAGGAAAATAGATCTAACCCTTCCTTAGTAAACACCTTAATAAATAATATAACAACTAGGGTATTACTATAATATTTAACAACTAGTCTTATTTTAAGAGTCTAATAAATAATAACTTCTCCCTAGCTAAGGAATAAGCTATAGTAGAAAGATATATTTAAGAGCTACTCTAAACTTAATCTACCGTAGAATATATAATTAAATTCTAATCTTACGCTATATATACTAGATAGGATAATAAAGCCCTAATAGCTATATATAAGTAGGGATTAAAGAGTAAAGTCTATATAGAACTTATATAATCTAGAGTAAGTATATAGACACTTAAAGACCTTTAGGATAAAGTAGTTAGGATTAACACTAATTTATTTAAACTAGATTAAGAACTATAAAATACTATAACTAAGACACCCTAATATAAACTAAATAAGAGCCGGTCTTACCACAATATTAGAAAAGAAAAGATAGGGATATACTCTAACCTATATAGACTATAGTTAATAGATCTAAGTATAACGATCCTAAAAAAGGGAAAAATAACTAGTATAGAAAAGAAGAGCATAACGTACTACGCCTATAGGAAATAAGGATATATAGCTAGAAATTATTAAAGTAAAGATAAAAATAAGAATAAAGTATTTTAATAGCTTAATATAATAGCTATAAAAGGAATAACTAAATCTAAAGAAGAATAGACAGTTATTTAGGAAGGAGATATAATAGAAGAAGATAAACCTACTTCTTTAGAAAGTCTAATTACAGAAATAAAGGGATAGGATAAAGACACTATTATAAACTACCCTAGAATCTAAGTAGAAGATTACCTAGTTAAGGAAGAAAAACCTCTTATAAAAGATAAATAATAAGTAGAGGATAATTCTAATAAAGAAAACTAAGACTCTAAGGAACTAGCTAACTAGTAGCAGAAATAAGGAATAATTCTATACTTTAAACAAGAAGTATACACACAAAATAGAAATCTTATACCTAAGCTATACTAAGATATATATTAATAACTCTAGGAACAACTAAAAGCTATTAACCTAAGAGAAGCTAAAGAAGAATATATAAATAATAATTCCTATTTAAATCTATAAAGAAGACTCTACTAAATAGATAAGCTAGAGGAAGTAGATAACAAATATAAGGAAGAGGACCTTAAAAAAGATAAAGAAAGTCTTAGGAATTATAAAGAAAGTAATAAAGAACCCTAAAGAAAAAAATATAAACTTTAACACACTAGACTAGAAGACCTATAGATAAAGCTATATAGTAAATAAGTAAATTAGGAATTACTACAGCAACATATAATTATAAAAGATAGACTTAACCTAAGATACTACCTAGACTATCGCAACAAGAATTACATATATATTAAATAGCAACTATACACTATAGATAAATATAAAATATACTATAATATAAAGACTCTATATAGCCTATAGCCTAGGAAGAGAATAGAGTGTATATATTATTTCTATAACTATACTATAAAATAGTATAAAGATCACCTATATAATAAAAGGGAAAGAAGATACTTCTTAGGATATAAGGATCCTACTAAGTAAATAGTGTTAATAACACTAATAAATAGCAAATATACCTAGGAAATATAGTAAATATACCTAAATAAGTAATATAAGAGACATTAGTAAGATAAATAGATTTAAGAATTTAAGATTAATAAATCTTTTTTAGATAAATAAGAGTTAGCTCTAGGAATATTCTAAAATCCTTAGCTATAACTAACTCTAAATAACTAGTTCAACTACTAGTTATAGTAAATAGAAAGAGACTAAGAGTAATAATTAATTCTAGAGCGTAATAAAACTATATCTTAGATAAAGGAATAAAGAAAGCTAGACTTTCACTTTAGGAAATAGAACTATATAAGATAGGAGTAATTAATAGAGTAATAATATAAATAATTAGATTTTAAGCCCATATAATAATAGAGATAGGAGGAATACTATTAAGTATCTATATAGACTATCTTAGACTAGCTACCTATAAATTAGTCTTAGGTATAAATTAGCTAATAAATGCTAATCCTTAAATAGATTAGAATAAGAGAACCCTTAAACTAAGAGATACTAGAGATATTATAGATATCTAGCCTACACATCCTAAGAAAGGGATAGTAGATAAGTAAGCAAGTATAATATAACTTAGAGCGATAACAATAAACTTAAAAGAGGTAGTTAACTATACTAAGAATAAGCTAGTGACGGATAGGGAAGTAAATAAACTTACCTAGCTACCTAAAAAATAAAAAGATACTAAGGTACCTTAAGAATATAATAAATAGAGTTATCTATTTAAGGAAGTGGTAGATAACTAAGTATTACTAAAGTATTAACCCTAGGACTATATAATAGTCCTATAGGAAGGAAAATAACTAAGAAAGGAAAAACTAAGACTAAGATTAGAATAAGAACTCTAATAATAGAAAGAATTTATTAAGAAAAACCTTAAGAAAGGATATATAAGAGAATCGGAATTAGAAGTAGAATATAAAATATTATTTATACTAAAGAAAGGAGAAAATATACCTAACTAACCCTATATTAACTACTAACACCTAAATAGTATTATAGTAAAAAATAGCTATCTGCTACCTAATATAGTAGAATTATAGGATAGACTAGGAAGAGTAAAATATTTTACTACCTTAGACCTAAGGGATAGATACTATCTAATTAGGATTAAAGAAGGAGATAAATAGAAAACAGCCTTTAGAACTAGATTTAGATATTATAAATATATAGTTATACCTTTTAGACTTACTAATGTACTAGGAACATTCTAAGTACTAGTTAATAATGTACTATAGGAATACCTAGATATCTTTATAACCGTATACCTAGATAATATAATAATCTTTTCTAAAAACCTAGAAAAGTATATTAAATATATATAGAAGGTACTTATATATTTAGACAAATACTATTTATAACTAAAACTAGAGAAATATAAATTTTATAAATAAGAACTAGAATACCTAGGATATATAGTTAATATAGAAGGAATAAGGATTAGTAATAAAAAGATTAAGAAGATAAAGAGCTAGCTAGAACTAATAACTATAAAGGAGATTTAAAAATTTTTAGAATTCTATAAATTCTATTAAGAATTTATAAAAAACTATTTAGATATTATAAAACCTTTAACTAATTAAATAAAGAAGATACCTAACTCTAAAGACCCTAACTATACCTTCTCTAATATATTCTAGAAACTAAAAAATATATAGATTATAGTACTTATACTTATACACTTTATATTAGAAGATCCTATAAGATTTAAAACTAATGCCTCTAGTAAAGGATTAGGATTCTATATAAAATAATTAAGATTAAAGAAATAGAGAGTAGTAGTGTATAAATTAAAGGCTATAACCCCTCTAGAAACAAGATATAATATATATAACTAAGAACTATTAGTAATAGTAGAAGTATTTAAAAAATAGAGAAGATATATATATAGTTATAGAGAACTTAAAGTCTATACTAACTATAAGAACCTAATATACTTTACTACTATAAAAGAATTAATTAGATAATAAATTAGATAGGCTAAATACCTTAGATAGTTCTAATTTAAAATCCTATATAAACCTAGGAAAGAAAATATAATAGTAAACACCCTAAGTAGAAGAAAAGACTTAGTTAGAGAAAAAGAAGTTATAAAAGAAATAATATTAAAAAAAAATAAGGATAGATCCCTTAAACTATCTAGAAAAGAAATAAACATAATAAATATCTAAGAAATACTAAAAATAGAGGAAGAAAGAATAATATAATAACACTATAATAACCTATTATATAGACACCCTAGAATTAAAAGAATAATAGAAATTATCTAAAGAAAGTATAACTTCCTAAGGATAAAAGAAAAGATTATAAAATATATTAAGATATATAGAGATTACTAAAGAAATAAATATAATAGCTATACCTTATATAGATATATATAAGCTATTAAGATACCTAATAAACTCTAGACAAACGTTATAATAGATTTTATTACAAGACTACTAAACTCTAAAGATCTAGTTATAGGAAAAAGCTATAATAGAATCTTAGTGATTATTTACATATTTACAAAATATATAGAAATAATTCTATTCTATAATAAATTTATAGTAGAAGACCTAGTATAGATTATACTAGATAGGTTAATCTAATATTACAGAATTCTAGAATTAATAATTAGTAATTAAGATAAACTATTTATATTAAACTTCTAGAAAACACTTATGGCATTAATAGGAATAAAAAGGAAGCTATTAATAGCTTATTATCCTTAAATA
>JADMIO011409305.1_pt1 | contig 43037 bp, 69 predicted proteins | sample 8958161 | NCBI WGS metagenome assembly JADMIO01 (sample SAMN16585339, study PRJNA669376) | soil metagenome | isolation source: Crop rotation soil | place: USA: Cullars Rotation, Alabama | collected 2011
GGTTTGTCATGTACCTAAAAACAAAATAGATGAGTAAGAAAGCACAAGTAAAAAAGGATGTTAAGTCAGAAAAGGAACTGGCACAGGCTAAAATTTCGGCTATCGAAAAGAAGGAAACGGAGGATTGCGCCAAGAAGGTTAATGATGTACTGAACGAATTCGGGTGCATTGCGGTTGTTAGTGGACAGTTCATTAACGATAAGATCGAGACTAAAATAGCTATCGTAAAGAAAAAGTGATAAACCTATTTATTCCATATTATGAAGATTCTGTTTCTGAAAGGAGAATAGAGATAAATGCGTGCCTAGTAAATAACATATCGAATAAGTTAATAGGGGCCATTTATTTGATAATTGATGATGCATTATTGATGAGTAGTCTTCAGAAACAGATTCACCCGAGTAATAAGGTGAAACTTATTTTCGTTCATGAGCGACCCACCTACTCAACAATGTTTGAGGTAATTAATGGGATAACAAGCTCTGAAGATTGGAACATACTAATAAACTCCGACATCTACCTAGATGAAACGATAAGATACATTCACGACTTTAGCTCAGATTGTTTCCTCGCCTTATCTCGTTGGGATGTGGATAAACAAGGTAACTCAGTTCACTTCAATAGATGGGACAGTCAAGACACTTGGGCATTTAAAGGGAAATGCAAGAACATTAAAGCTGATTTCTTTCAGGGTATTGCAGGATGCGACAACGCTATTGCTGATCGTGCCGAGGTAGCCGGTTATCGAGTTGTGAACCCATCAAAGACAATCAAGACTTATCACCTGCATAATTCTGGTGTAAGAAATTACAACCCACAAAATAGAGTTCCGAAACCATATAAATTAATCACTCCACACGAATGAAAATATCTTCATCATTAATATATGCCTTTGCGGCCACGTTAGCATCGTTTATTATAAGCCCTCAAGTAGGATTGGTTCTTAGTATTTTAATTTTTGGTAGGGCAATTGAAAAAATGGGAAATAAATGAAAATATTGCAAGTTTCTTTGGGGCAGCAGTATGACATCCGGGACGCATTAGCCGAACACGGAGAGGTTATGTATTGGGATTGGACCAAGGATAAGCACGATTTCAATAGATCACTCACATTGCTTGTTGATGAGTTTAAGCCTGATTTTGTTTTCATGCAGATTCAAACCCAAGGCGTGATTAATGTAAAAACGGCAGAGGAGCTATCAACTAAAACAAAGCTTATCAATTGGACAGGGGACGTGAGATCTCCAACTCCTCAATGGTTTATTGATATTGGAAGGGTAATTCATTTAACCCTATTCACAAATACACACGATGTTGATTATTGTAAAGGACAGGGAGTTAAAGCTGATTATTTACAGGTTGGGTTTCCGGATAAAATATTCAATCCAAATGGACCCGTTGCTAAAAACGCTCCTGAGATCGTATTCTTTGGAAATAACTTTGGCGGCTTTCCCCTTAGCCAATACCGGATCGATATGGTTCGCAAGTTGAGAGAGCGATATGGAAATAAGTTTGGATACTATGGAGGCGGATGGGGATTCGGAGTTAAGGCTATTTCAGATCAGAAAGAAGAGGCAAGTATTTACCGGGGCGCAAAGATCGCTATTAACCTTAGTCATTTTGAATATCCGCGATACACATCGGATAGAATGCTGAGGGCAATGGGATCTGGGTGTATGGTTTTATCTCATCATTATGAAGGAATAGAGCAAGAATTTAAACCCGGAATTGATGTTTGTACATGGAATAATTTTGAAGAGTTGGCTGAACATATTGATTGGTTTTTAAGCAACCTGGATTCTTGTGAGTTGGTTTCAAATGAAGGGCGTATTCATGTTCACAAAAACCACACGTGGTCAAATAGAATAAGCGAATTAATGAAAATGATATGATTAAAGAAGAGGTTTACAACTATAATAAAGAGCAATTGATTGATTGGCTTCGTAATGAGGCCGGCAGTTCAAACCCGGATTATTTCCATGCGAAAAAGACAGGTGGACTAAAGCTTCAGCAAGTACCTGAAGAGTACGCTCAGTTGCTGTTGTTGCTAAAGGAAAAACAACCAAAAACATATCTTGAGTTAGGGATTGGTAACGGCGGATCTTTTGCTACAGCTTGCTTTTTCATGCAAGAGTCTTTAAGTATGGCTGATGCGGTTGATTGTTTGGCTTATAGAAATATGGGTATCGGGCAATGTGAGGAAGAGATAATGTCATTCATTACTCCGCTTGTTTCAAAAGGATATGATGTTAAATTTCATAACGCCACTACAGATAATTATTTCAAACGCAAAATTGATGCTTACGGATTTGATATCATATTCATCGATGCCGATCACTCTTACGAAGGAGTTAAAAAGGATTTCGTAAACGCTCAAAAGCACATAAATGATGGTGGACTAATAATCTTCCACGACATCGCATCACAAGCGTGTCCTGGCATTATGAAAATATGGTCTGAGATCAAATCTCAATCTCAGGAAAGATGTATCGAATTTATTCACTCGGAAACCTGCGGAATAGGGGTTGTAAAATATTAGTATATGGAAATTAAAAGTAGGTTCAAAATAGGCGATAAAGTTTGGTTCATAACGCCACTATGTAAAGCAATGGAAGGAGTGGTCGTTGAAATAGAATGCAGGCAAATAGGATATAAGGTGGCCGATACGGATGAATATCGTTTATTATCACAAGACCTATTCTATTTTATACAGTCTAAATCGTCTTCTGTGCCTCAGAAAATAATGTGTCCAATGGTTCACAAAACAAAAGAAGACTTAATTAATTCATTATGAATTTAGCCGCTGTCATCGTTGAAACACGACCCCTCGTTAATCTAAAACAGGTCATTGAGGATCATTTAAAGTTTCTCCCTAAATACACCAAACTGTATGTGTTCGGAAGCACTCACGTTGATTTGCTATTGTCTCAGGCTGAGTTTAAATACGAGTTTCACAATGTTGGCGTTAAGCTTTCAGAGTGGGGCTATAACTTATTGCTGACTTCAAAACAGTTCTGGGAATCCATACAGGAAGAAAATGTGTTGATTTTCCAACATGATAGTGAGATATTGAGAGATGGGATTGAATACTTTTATCGATATGATTACGCTGGAGCGCCTTGGAAGTTTTACCCACACGGAGGTAATGGGGGCTTATCATTCAGAAAGAAAAAGGCAATGATAGATTGCATTGAGGTTAGACTGTGGACGCAGGAACAAGGCAATGAAGACGTTTATTTTAGTAAGATACTCAAATCAATTGAGTGTAAAATGAGTAGAGCCGCATGTGATCTATTCAGCTGCGAAACCATATTCAAACTCGGTACATTCGGGTGTCATGCAATTGATAAGCATTTGAGTAAAGAGGAATGTAAACAAATTAGAAATCAGTATAAATGAAAGCCATTGAACAAATTTTTCTTTATTTGATGTTATTAGCGTCAACAGCTTACTCAATATCAACGATAATTTTTCTATTTATTGATATGAAGGAAAATATCTTTATCTCTATATTTTGCAGCACGCTTGGCTCACTTGTATCTATTTCCGCAACATCTATACTCGTTTTAATGATAATTTTTAGAATAAAAACACTAAATGAAAAAGCCTAAAGTATTAGCATACGTTCCGTTACATTACGGGGCAGATTATTTAAAATACGCAATCGATTCGGTTTATCCGGTTGTTGATGAGGTGTTAGTACTGTATACAGAAATTCCCTCACATGGGCACAGCACAAGCCTATCCGTTCCTTATGAAGACAGAGAAGAGATGCTTATGCATTACGCTATGATTGGGGCAAAAGGACTTAAAACAGACAATCACGATCCTGATAAACACGGATTTAGAGGCAAGTTAGTTTGGAAAAAAGACACCTATTCCCGTGAAGGAATTCACCGGGACATGGCCTTCGATTACGCCAAACAAAACGGTTTCGATATTGTTGTCGCCTTGGATTCTGATGAGATTTGGAACACTCAATACCTACAGGAATTAATACAGGAAGTTTATGAGCGAAAAGCAAGCAAGTGTTTAATCTGGATGCGTCACCTTTGGCGATCATTCAATTACATCTGTGACGATCCAATGAGACAGGAGCGCATTTGCTATATAGGTGAGGATAAATGCGATTTGATTTATGCAGATAAACCGAATAACCAGGTTTGGCATTTCGGTTATGCAAGGGAGTTAAATCAGGTTGAATATAAGATAAGCATTCACGGTCACAGTGCTGAGTGGATTCTATCTAAAGATCGTTGGTTCAATGAAAAATATAGGCCTTTCCCACCGGTTCATGATGTTCATCCGACTTGTGTAAACACATGGAATCCGGTTCCATTTGATAGAAATGAATTGCCTGAGTTAATGAGAACGCATCCTTGGTTTAATACGGAGGTTATAGAATGATAGAATTAATATGCTTACTTGATAGCAAAAAGGCAGAGTCTATGGGAATGAAGTCTCCCACGATTGAGGGAAAGATAATGGTTGACCTTCGTGAAATCGAGTGCTTCAGGGAATCATTCGATGAGGATGGCGATCCGGAAGGTTTTGTATATATCGAAATGAAATCGGGAGCATACCATTGCATAAAAAAAACTTTTGAAGAGTTTAAAGGCATTTACCAATCGAAGCAATAAAAGAAATAAATGTTTCAGCACCGCAATCTGATATCCTATCCTCGACTAAGAGCCTTAACTTATTCTTAGCTGGCGCGGGTAGCGGAAAGACTCATGGTATTGCGCTTGGTTCTGCCGATTTCATTATTAATTTCCCTAACGCAGTTGGATTAATTGCAGCAAACACTTACTCGCAGCTTTCAAAGTCAACATTAAAACGGGTATTTGAAACCTGGTACGATGTGTTCGGGTGGGTTAATGGCGTTCATTATGTTAGCAACATCATACCTCCGGCCTCATTCAAGAAGTTCGGACAACCTTTAGAATCTTACAAGAATACGATAAGTTTCAATAATGGTGCGCTGATATTCACCGCTTCCCTTGATAATTATAAGGTTCTTGACGGAACTGAATTGGGATGGGCCATGCTTGACGAAACAAAGGATACCAAAGAAGAGGCCGTTAAAGAGGTGATTGTATGGCGTATGCGCCAAAAAGCAATGTATAAGGATGTTTCTGGCGTTCTGTACGATTATCCTAAACCTGGAACCATTGGCTTCAATCCACTTTACATCTTCACATCACCAGCTAAAGTTTACTGGATCAATGAATGGTTTGGATTATCAGATAAGTACGAGGAAATAAGTCAAAAGATTTTTAGTAAAACGGATTACTTTAAACTTGAAACAGATAATAAGCTTGTAGTTATCAGCTCAACGTGGCATAACGAAGAGAATTTACCGGCCGGATTCATCCAAAGTAAAATGGAAGAGTTTGCCGGCAATAAGGATAAGATAGATATGTTGGTTTATGGATCTCCGATTGCTAAATCAGGTGGTGAGATGTTTAGCTCGTTCAGTAGATTGGAGCATTGTGGTGACGTTGAAATGATGGAAGGTTTGCCAATACATATTAGCCTTGACTTTAACGTGGTACCATACATATCAATGACCTGCTGGCAAATAATACGGGAGGGTGAAACATATTTGGTTAATGCATTTAATGAGTTCTGCCTTGAAGCGCCAGACAATAAAACAGAGGCCTTGTGTAAACACTTCGAGGGCAAAGTATTAATACCTATCAAAGAATACGAAAAGAGGATGCCAGCCTTGTTCTTTTACGGTGACGCGTCGGGAAAATCACGATCAACAGTAAGCGACACGCACAATTTCGAGCAGCTTGAAAAAGTTCTGCAGAAGTATTTGAATGATAATAGCGATCGGGTTATAAAGCGTAACCCCTCCGTTGTAAGGAGCCGGGACTTTGTTAATAAGATACTTGCGGGCGGTTTTCCGGGACTTAAAATGAGAATAGATAGTAAGTGCAAGAACCTAATAAAGGATTTGGAATTCTTGAAAGAGGGTCCAGATGGAGGTAAATTAATTGAGAAGGTTAAAGACGAAAGAACAGGACAGGTTTACGAGAAATACGGGCATACCTCTGACACTATGAGGTACTTTCTTGTTGGGGCTTTTCCGAATCTTTATAAGCCTGATTAAATAATTCAAATCTTGGCAATCTATGTTTCATCCAAATTTCCATCTTTCCATTTGGATAGTGGTAAACTGTACAGTCGGGGTAATCAATTTTTTCGTACAGCGGCGGAGTTTCGCCTTTATCCGTATATTTTTTATTGAACATTTCTATTGAATGTTCATCCTGTTCTAATTGCCTAATTTTGTAGTCTTGCCAAGATTCTCCAACAACATCACTACACTTGAATTTAATTGGATTTATTTCGTCTGAACAACTCATTTTCTAAAATATTAATTCTTTACCACAAACACTACATATTCCCTTAACCTTTATTTCTCCATTCAGTAGAAACGCGCGCGCTTTATCTAATATGTGATCACACAAATCCAAAGGTTGTTTTGACGAACCTGTTCCTATTAACATTTTACGATGTTTTCTTTCAGATAAGGCTTTTTTTACCATATCATGATTTACTGGCTTTGTTTCATCATATTGCATAAACCAAATATACAAACTATCCACTATAAAATAAAAAAATAACCTTGTTAGTACAATAATTTTGCTAAAAAAGCAGATGTCTGATATACTTATTGAGTTATATTCCGCAATTCAGGAAACAGTTGTAGGCAAATTAACGCATCCAAACTACAAAAGAACGGTTGATTTAGCCAAAAAGTATAAGCAATTAATTACCGGGGAAGACTTCGATTCATTATTGCGTCAATTCGTGAGGCGAGAAGATGAGACGATGTTTAGCCAGCGCAAGCAGATTACCCAGCCAATTACGCCGGCGGTTATTGCTGCCATAATGAATCCGTTTTATAAAGTAGGCAGAACAAACAACATCACAAAGAAGATTGATTTTAAAGGGGATTCGGGTGATAAGTCCGCAAAGCTTACAAAAATATCTGATGCCATCGAAGGATTCTGGGGTGAAAAATCCTTGGATAAATACCTTGAAACCAGGTTCACTGAGCTTTCTTTCTCAGATCCAAACGCGTTTATTGTTACTGAGTTTGACCAGAAGCCGGATGAAAACGGCGTGATGTCAGACGTGCCAAAACCAAGAGCTTTTGAGGTATCTTCGGGGGATGCAATTAACTTTAGTTTTGATAACAACAAATTGGAATGGTTGATAGTAAAACTTCCTGTTGATGTTGTTGAGAAAGATAAAAAGTATTGCGGGTCAATATACACTATTTATGGGCAAGAATACTCGATTAAATTTACTCAGATTTCAATTGAGGGTTATGGTGAAATGGCAATCAACGAATTTATCGATTACCAAACTACTGACGGTACAATCAGGCTATTTAGGGCAAATGAAAAGGAACTTTATTTAGTTGAGGAATTCAATCATAAATCAAAGGTTGTACCAGCTATTCGTGTTGGATACAAGAGTGATCTTTATACAGATGGAGCAACATGCGTTAATCCATTTCATGATGCAATGCCTTACTTAATGAAATCCATTAAGACGGTTTCTGAGTTTGATTTATCAATGGCACTTCACGCGTTCCCTCAGAAGTTTGCGTATGGTCCAGCTTGTTATGGCGAGAGTTCAGAGATAGGATGTAATAACGGATCTTCACCAGATGGTAAGATATGCGTAAAGTGTAAGGGAACTGGAGTTGCTTTACACACAAGTGCTCAGGATGCAATTATATTAAGAATGCCAAAGGCAGACGCGGATATGATTGATCTATCTAAGCTTGTATATTACGCCTCGCCTCCGATTGATTTGGCAAAGTTTCAGAACGATTACATACTTCAGCTAATTGAGCAAGTAAAATCAGCCGTGTTTAATTCTGAGATATTCAGTAAGACAGAGGTAACCGCTACCGCTACTGAGAAACAGATTAGTATGGAAAGCGTTTACGACACACTGTTTCCGTTCGCAGAGAAAGAAAGTGATGTTTACAAACAGGTTGCTAAAACATCTGCTTACTACTTGGATATTGAAGATATTGTTGTTATTCATCAGTTCCCGAAAGACTTTAAATTCAAAACAGTTTCGGATTTATTGAACGAATTGGACCTTGCTAATAAAAGCAATGCGCCTGGATACGTTAGGAAAGAATTAAGCAATGATATTGCTGAGGCTCAGTTTATTGATAAGCCTGAAGAGTTAAGAAGGATTCGGATCAAGTCAAAATTCTATCCGTTCTCTGATAAAACAGATGCCGAAATAATGTACATTATCAGTAACGGAAAGACCAAAGAGGCAAACATTGTACTATGGGCAAACTTCGATAATATTTTCACTGAAATAGATGAAGATGAAGAGATAAGAGATTCATTTTATCTTATGCCGTATTCAAAGCAAAAGGAAATCGTATCTGCAAAGGTTATGGAATTAATGACCGAGATAGATACTGAAGCGGCGCCTGCATCATTACCATTTGGTCAAACTGAGAATGCTGCATAATGACAAGGTCGCAATTATCTAAACTAAGAAAGGATTTCATTGAACAGAGACAAGAGTTCATGAAAAAGCATATTGCTGCATCAGAAAGGAAGTTGTATGATCAGGTTTTCAATAAGGTGATTAGCCAGCTTGAGACGGATAACGGAAATATTGTTTCTTCCGGTAAGAATCTTACTATCGCGACAGATGTTGACGGTATCTACAAGTCATTCAACAAACGTGAATATTCAAACATTTTAAAGGAATTCAGTAAGGACCTGAGCAAGATAGTTAATCTTAATACGGACTATTTTAAAACAATTGCTGATGATACTACACCGAAAAGATTTGACTCAGTGAACAGTGAAGTTAAATCATTTATGAGTAAACGCATTGGTTTGAATTCAAAAGATGAGATTGTCAAGGACGGATATCTGGATCGTTTGGTGCGTGACGAATCACTTAAAAACAAGATAAAAGACAGTATTATAAAAGGGATCACCAACAAAACGCCGGTAGCGCAAGTTATTAAAAAGCTTGAAACTATTATCGTTGGAAATCCTAATGTTGACGGTGGATTGGTTAAGCATTTCAATCAGCATATGCATGATACTTACAACCAATTTGATCGTACAACATCGAAACTATATGCCGAAAAATTAGATTTAAGATTCTTTATTTATCAGGGAGGAAAGATTAAAAGCAGTCGAGAATTCTGTATTCAGCGCGATAATAAATGCTTCACAACTCAAGAGGCTGAGAAATGGGCCTCACTAATTGGTGATGAGGATGGTCCTAAAGCAGATAAAAATGATTACAATCCTTTGGTGGATTGCGGCGGATTCAATTGTAGGCACTCGCTGGATTATATCAGTGATTCCTTAGCTAAAAGATATAGACCTGAATTGTTTAATTAGGCCGCTACGTTTTGTAAATCAGCCTTGTTTTGTAAATCAGCTTTTCGTCTATTGTAAAGTTCGCAAAGCAACTTCTCTATAGTCTTCTCTTTACTGAATTTTCCCCGGTGAGTTGGGCATTTTTCTTTAAACTCATTTTGCTGATCTATTACTAACTGGGCAGCGTCGCCTTTTATTTTCCAGGTTCCGCAAATTGTTGGTTTTTGGCCTTCCATAATTAAATGTTTGATTAGTCAAATTTACAAATTAGATCAATAATAACACTACAAAATAAAAACAAAACCACTACAGAATAAAAAGACGTTACCAACATTAACGGACTTTTGTTAATCAATAGTCGAAACTAAATTTTCACATAATGGCATTAGATAAATCAAGCACTCACCAAAGGGTTATTAAAAACGGAATTGAGGGATGGATCCCAATGGAGGCGTGGATAAAACTTTCTGAAGAGGGTAAAACAAACGGATTTACAGCAGTAGCCACTACTCCGCCTGAGGTTGAATTGATTAAGCAAAAGGGTAAGCCTGAAACATCTGAATCCCCTGAACTAAAGCCTGAAGACGAAAATAAGCCTCAGGAATTTGTTGATCCGGCGTTAACCGGTGAGTCAGAAAAGAAGAAATCGACTGCAAAAACTAAGTAATGCAGATAAAGAATAAGGCAACCGGGGCTGTTTTCACAACAACTAAAGATGTTTGGGAAAACACAATTGCCGGAAAAGGTTTTGCTCACAAATACGATATAGTTGATGAGGAAAAGCCAATAGAAATAAGACAGCTGAGTGTTGAGCTGAAGAAAAGGACTAAAAAATAAAACAACATAGATGACCGAAAAGGAATTTATTACTGGAGTCCTGTCAAAGACTTTAAACATTGACACAACTGGAGTTGCCTCACTTTTTAACGAGGATGGAACAATAAAGGATAATGCAGAGCAAACCGTTTTAGAATGGGACGCTAAACGTGTTACTGAATTGAGGACAGGGTCAAACAAGACATCATTTGATGACGGCTATAAAAAGGCTCAGTCAGAGGTGTTATCGAAGTTTGAGAACGAATTCAAGACAAAGACCGGGCATAAATCCGAAAAAAAGGGAATTGATTTAGTGCTTGATTACGCTACTTCTGTTCAGAAAGAGGGAGAATTAACCGAAGATGTTTTAAAGAAACACCCGAAGGTATTAACCTGGCTTGAAGAAAAAGAAAAGGCGATCGCTGATGCAAAAGCTGAAGGTGAATCAAAGCTAAGTGAGTTCCAAAAGGAACTAAACAAAAAGGAAACGTTTGGAAAGGTTTCAAATACAGCCTTAGAATTATTCCATAAGCAAAAGCCGGTGTTATCAACTGATCCAATCAGAAGAAAAGCACAGGAAGAGTTGTTTATCGAAAAACTTCAGGGATATGAGTATGAGATCCAGGGTGACAGAACTGTTATTTTAAAAGACGGTAAAGTAGTTGAAGATGCGCACGGAAACAGGGTAACGCTTGATAAGTTAGCTAATGAGATAACTACAAGATACTTTGATTTGCACGCGGTTGATCAGAAACAAAATGCCGGCAACAACAATGACCCCAACAAAAAACACACTCCTATTAATGTAGTAGTTCCTAAAAATGATGATGAGTACTCGAAAGCGTTATTCGATCCTAAAAAATCTGTAGAAGAAAAGACAGCAATTAAGGAAGCTTACGCCAAGAGCAAGGAAGCCAGTTAAGAACTAAAAAACTAAAAAGAAAATGTCAGTAGGAAATTTTACATGTGCCGAATTAGCCGAAGTGCAATTAAAGGCCGATAGTATGTGGGCAGACGCTGCCTATAAAAAGGATTTTGAAGCAGATGTGGAAACACTTCGCGCTATCAGAACAGAACAAACAGTTCGTTTTCCTGAGTTGGAGAATTCGGAAAAAGACAATACAATTAAGATCGCGTGGATCAAGGATTGTGATGAGACAATTGAGAATTGTGGAACAGAGTGTACTGTTGGTGGAGCAGAAGCTGAAGCGGCTTGTGACACTCACGAATTAACCCTTTGTAAGAAGGTAGGATTTACGGTTGACGAGAAAACATTCCGTACTTCTATTTTCTCAAAAGAAGAGGTTATTGCTGTTCAAATGATGAGAAAAATGAAGTTGCTTGATGAGTACCTTGCGGAAACAGCGGTATCTCGTTTGGAATCATTCAAGGGAGTTAATCAATACTCTGGTGGAAAGGGCGTGGTTTCAGGTTTTGAAACATCTGTATCTCCTGCGTATTGGAACGCTAACCTATTCGGGTACTTTGCGCTTGTAATGAAGAAAAACAAGTTCAGAGATGCATTCTTACTGAACGGAGACAATTTATTCGAGGCCGCTTACAATGCTGAAGCAAACAACATGAATGCTGATAACAAAGATCAGTTAGCGAAAATGAAGTCTTTGAGATCGTATTGGGACGTGTTCAACATCGACAGCGTTCTTGCTCCGGATAAATCTTCTTTCTTAATTGATCGTAATGCTGTAGCATTTGCCTCAAAAGCATACTGGCCTACAGTTCCAAAAGATTTCGGCGCAAACGTTGGTTTAAAATACTCTGTTGAGTCTAAAAACTTACCAGGTGTATTTTATGATGTTACCTACAAAGTAACATGTTCCGGAGATAGCATTAAACACAACTGGTCTTTGCAGGTTAAGGCTGATATCTTCCGTAATCCGGTTGGATGTAACCTTAACAACACGGGTGTATTAAAGTTTGTTTGTGAGTAATAATTGTCTGTTTTTACTTTGAACTAAAAGGGTTGGGAAATTTACCCGACCCTTTTTATTATAAATCATATGTCACATAATCCTGAAGATTGCCTATCACACATAATCGGACTTTCACAAACAACATGCGATTGTCATGGGGAAGGGAAACCTACTGATGCAAACGAATCAGACAGTGGCCTTTATTTGGATGAAATTGAGGGATTACCTCTTAACCTTGCTGATTCAGCTTCGGATTGTGATAATGGTTCCGTTTGGGATCTACTATCTAAGGCTCGGACAAATGCTATACTCGCTTTTAAGTCCGAGTTAATGGCAGCCATGAAGCAAAAGTACAAACAGAAAAGAAGCGAGTTCAATGGAATTATAGGGGACACAAAGTTTAAGAATTCGATCACATTAAACAGTTCGTTTGGGGGATCCCGAATTTATTGCGCAAATATCATTAGCGGGGTAATGAACTTGAAAAGGATTGGATTAGCATTTGATACAACGGCTGTATTTAACGTTGAAATTTATAACAATGTTGATGACTCTCCAATATATACATATGAGGTCGAATCTCTTCAAAATAAGGTAAAATGGTTCGATTTGCCGGTTCCTATAAATCTTCCAATGAATGAAGATAGCGGGACAAACGTTGAATATTACCTCGTTTATTCGGTAACTGGCAAAAAACCAAAAGATGTTCGCGGGGGTTGTGGCTGTGGTGGCGGAATCTATAAATACTACTGGGATACAACAAATCCTTTGTTCAGGTCATACGAGCGAGGAAGATGGTCGGAATATATCATGTACACTGGAATACAGGGAGATGATATTGCTGATCGTGAAAACTGGGGCACAAACGAGTATTTAAACGGGATACTATTGGACGCTTCGTTCACCTGTAAAACTTCAGATCTTATTTGCAAAAACATTATTGATTATGAAAGCAACGAGGTCGCGCTTGTTATGGCGTATTCAGTTAGATACAGGGCGGCTTCTTTGGTTGTGGATAATATACTTTCTTCCGGTAATATTAACAGGTATACAATGATGGACCGCGAGGCGCTTATCATTAAGAGAAGTAATTACCTGAAGGAATATCAAAACCGAATTTCTTATTTGGCTGATAACATAAACTGGAAAGCAAACGATTGTTTAACGTGTAATGACTTTAACGACATAGTTAAGGTAGGAATACTTTCATAATGGCACTAACCCCGGATGAATTTAAGGCTAAAATAGACAAGGCAATTGACCTTATAAACAAAAAACTTCCGGATTTGATCGACGGAAACGCCTTAAATCAAAAGGCTTTATTCCGGGCAAGGGTTACACAAGAAGGATTAAATGTAAATGCATCAGGGGCAGAAGTAGCGTTTCCGGATTATTCTACAGGGTATGAAAAGAAGAAAGAAAAACAGGGGGCAGGCACGCCAAACAGATTATTGCTTACTGGCGATATGCTCAGAAAGCTTACAATAGTAAAGAGGGAGTTTGCAAACGGTAAATATACGGCAACGCTTGGGGGATCGGATACCTTTGCTCAACAAAAACTGAGTTATAACGCTGAAATATATGGCGACATTTTGAAGCCAAGCACTAAAGAGGAACAGATAATACAGGATGCCTTTACGGATTCGATAATCGATATTTTAAATGATGTTTTAGGAAAATGAACGCCGAGATCGCAAACATACTTAAAGAGGAAATACAGGGTTTGCCTTTCATTGATAGGCTCGGTGGACTTGTTAAGGTTATTCGCAAGCAAGAGGTTACGGACAAGGGAACTATAGTTAAATCATTCCCGGTTGATTGCGGAACTACTCTACAGGATTGCAATACGGGAAAATATAAAGACCTTATTCCAAATTCAAAATACAAATCAATTCATTATTTCGAGGATCTTGGAATAACTATTAGCGGTCAGGATCAGGCAACATTTACTTTTGATGCGAAACTGAAGCTTGTAGGGTGGCTAAACTTAAAGAAACTAGGTAAGACAGATTGCTCAGTATCTCATTTGGCTCAGGCGGCAATACTTAAAAAAATAAGATCAAAAAATTTCAATGATGTGTCCCGTGGCATAACAAATATTCAAATCAGGTGTACAGGAATAGACCCTAAAACATCTGTTATTTTTTCAAAATATTCATATCCAGAAGAGGTAACTCAGTATCTGATGTATCCTTTTGATTATTACGCCATGAATTTCAATGTGTCTTTTACGGTGTCAACATCATGTATAAATGACTGGATGAACGGAATACCAAATGACTGTGAAAATGGAAATTAACGACTATATACTATCGATAAAGCTGGCTATTGTCGCCTTTGTTTATTCTGAGGTTTTAACTGAACCAGGAATGGCGCTTAACTGGCTTTTCCATTTACTGAACAAATTGCCTGAATTCTTATTTAAACCCTTGATTGGATGCTTTAAATGCGTTTCCGGGCAAATGGCACTATGGGTGTTTTTATATTTCAATTGGAATGGATATGATCTGATCGCCTTCGGAAACCACGTATTTTTTATTTCACTAACAATTATAGCGTCATGGATAGTAAGCAAAATATGGAACTTAAAGTAATTGATTTGAACGCGCCTTCATTTATGGCAAATGGAAAGGAGTATTTTATTGAGAAATCATTGTCTCAGGAGCGTTTTTTAATGTATCAGAAACTGCAGATTGAACTCACGTATCAAACTGGATTTGCCGGTATTTACAACGCTATGAAAAAGGTGTATGATTTACTGAACGATAAGAAGTTTGTTGATAGCGCCGTGATTGTTCATAATACCTTAAACGGGATAAAGAACACAGAAGAAAGAAGGATTCCAGCACTTGAGTTGGCCGCATTGTTTATAAACGAGAAAGATGAGGACAGAAAAACAATCAATCAGGATGTTGTAGATCGTAAGCTGAAAGACTGGGAAAAGGAGGGCCTGGACGTAACGCCTTTTTTTCAATTAGCGATAAGTTCTATCGCCGGCTTCAAAGAGATTTACAGCGAGCTTATCCGGAAATCTTTGGAGGAAGTGTTGTAAAAGAGGAAAAGTTTGTTTATACGCAAATTGCAATCGATCAGAATTACCAGCAATGGACTGGGGTAATATGGGAAATGGCCGAAGGAAGATCAAGCGATTATGATAGTTTAATGGGCAAGGATGTTTTTGAGTTTTATGCAATATTCAGGGCTTACAAAAAAAGAATAAAAAGGAATGGCTGAAGTAGTTTTAAAATTAACCGGTGATACATCGGACGCTGAAAGCGATCTTACAAGAACGGCCAATACTCTTGTTGGAGTTGGTAATATAGCGAAAAAAACGTCTTCCGATATAAAGAAAGGATTTGATGATGTCGCTAATGCTGCAAAAAAAGCTAACGATGAAATATCAAATCCAAAGCCTACCGAAAACCAAAAGCGAGTTTTAAATGCAACTCAACAGCTAAAGAAAGAGATAAAAGAATATGAAGCTGCAGCACTAAAAGCCGGAGAAGGCACAAAGGAATTTGCCGCCGCTATTGCTGCTGCCGGTAAAAAGAAAGCTGACCTTAAAGACTTGAAGGAAGCTATTGCGGCACTCGATCCTGATGCTGTGGCTAAAACATTCCTTGGTTTAGCTTCTTCAGTTGCCGGAGGATTTACGGTGGCTCAATCGGCAATTGCACTTACCGGATCTAAAAGTGAGGAACTTGAAAAGACATTGTTAAAAGTACAGGCGGCACAGGGATTATTGGCCGGACTTCAGCAGTTAGCAAATACATCTGATGAGTTATCAAAGGTAAAAATCATTGCTCTTAATAAATTAAATACGCTTCAGATAAACCTACAGGCGGCGGCGGAGAGTAAAAACATAGTAGTAAAAAAGGCGGCCACCATTGCACAGTATACGCTTAATGCCGCAATGCAATTAGGCGGAAGCGGTGTATTCATATTAATTGGAGGTATTGCAACTTTGGTTACAGTAATAAGCCGATTGATACCGACAACGGAGTCGGCAACTGAAAAACAGGAAAGATTAAACAAAGAGTTTGAAAAAACAAAAGAGCTAACCTCTGCGCTTATATCTACTCAGGATTCTTATATAGAGTTGTTAAAAGAACAAGGTGCTGGTCAGGACGAGTTAGATAAAGCAAGAGAGGTATCGTTGAAGCTTAGAAAAAATCAATTTGAGGAAGAGAAGCGAGTAAATGAAGAGTCTTTGAGGGCCTTTGAGGATCAGCTAAAGGAGCAACTTGAAAAACAGCAAAAGAACGATTATCTGTCGTTGCGAGAGGATATAAAAACAACAAAAGAAAAAATATCTGAACTTAAAAACAGGGGAAAGGTATTGATACTACAGGACGCTGAAAACTCTATAAAATCACAAATACAAGTAGAAAAGGACGCGAAGGAAAGAGCCTCAAAAGAAAAACAAGCATTTGATAAACGAGTACAGCTTGAAAAAGATTTTCAGGATGCACTTAAGTCATTAAGGGACAAATCAAGAGCTGCGGAGATTCAAGGTTTAACTGGATCGGAAAGGATTGAAGCCGAAAGAAAGATTAATCAGGACTCAATTGATGAGTTAGTTAAATATTTGAATGAAAAGGCTAAGCTAGCAAATAAAGAACTAACTCAGGAGCAATTAAATCAAATAAATATACTAAGAGTTCAGTCGGATAAAGATGCCAACGATAAATTATTAAAGCAAAGAAGGGATTTTATCGATAAAGAAAGGGAAGATGCTGAACAGGTCAACCAGGAGGCTATTGAAGCGGCAAAAAAACTGATTGACGAACAGCAGAAGGCGCTTGAAGAGGCAGATAAAGCAAGGATATTATTAACAAAAGAAGGATCAAAGGAGAGGCTTGATGCTGAAATTGATGCCATCGAAAAAGAGAGAGATTTCATTATTCAAAATACTCAACTTACAAGTGATCAAAGAATTATTATCGAACAGGAGGCACTTCAAAAGATTGCCGATTTACAAAAAGAGTTTGCTGATAAAAACCCATCCAGTTTGGCTAAACTTCTGGGCGTTACAGATAAAGAACTTGAGGTTTTAAAAACTGGACTAAATAAAGCGGGTGATGAGATTAAAAAATTTGTAGATGATCAGTTTTCGGCACAGAACCAGCTACTTGACAATGAGCTAAAGAATAACGAAGAATCAATAAAAGCCAAAGATGATAAGATAAAAACGCTTGAAGGCCAGTTAAATGATGAACTTGAATTACAGCGTCAGGGATTGGCTAATAATGTGGACGCTATTCGAGAAGCTATCGCAAATGAACAGAACGCAAAACAGGCGGCGCTTGATAATGAAAAGAGAATCAAGGAAGAGAAAAAGAAGCTTGCTATTGCTCAATTGGCTATTGATTCCGCTACCCAGGTTAGCGACTTGGTAACCGCATCTACAGAAATATACAAGGCTCTCGCTATCCTTGGCCCTGTAGGAATCGGATTAGCCATAGGAACTATTGGGTTAATGATTGGTAGCTTTTTATCGGCAAAGGCAAAAGCAGTGCAGGCAATAAATTCCGGATTTAAAGACGGTGGATATACTGGTGATCTTGGTGAAACAGAGGTAGCCGGATCTGTTCACGGTAGGGAGTTTGTAAGTACGGCTAAAACAACAAAGAAGCATCGGGCTTTATTGGAGGCCTTGCATAAAGAGGATTATTCTCACTTGACAATTAAAGATCTTGCTCCGCTATTGGAAGGCACTGGCGTTACATTGAATAAAGATGTACTAAAGGACATCAAAACAGATCAGGCTATTCATTTGCAAAGGAAAAGTAACGAGCCAAGGGAAATGATTGATCTTATGAAAAAGACTAATAAAAACATCGGTCAATTCTTCGATCATTATAAAAATAAACCATCTGTAATTAAAAATTCGGACGGATCGGAAACAATCTGGATGGGCAATACAAAAAGAACTATTCGTAAAAAATGAAGTACAAATTTTACATAACTCATAATTCTCAGCCTCCGGTTGAAGTGTTCCCTTTGAAATTTACTGAGGGGTCTATTGACTATGTAAAAGAAGAGGGGCAAATGTTTTTCAGGCGAAAGTTTAGCGGATCACTCAAATTTGTAAATAACAACGGAGGGGCAGACTATACTTATTTTAAAGGAATAGAGGAAGGTGGTAACAGGTGTTTGGAGATTTCTTTAGACATCCAACGCTCTTGCAACGACATTGATTTTGAATCATGGTGGAAGGGTTATTTTACTGTTACGGATGGAAGCTGGAACCTTGACAGATGTACGGTTGAATTTAAAGACATAAAACCGGACGATGAATATAGGTGTTTGCTTGAAAAATCAGAAGAGGAAGTTAATATTCTGGACGCGTCACCTGTCGTTGAAACATCAACAAAGATCATTACTGATTACGAATATTTTACCTGCAGGGACACAAATATAGTTTGCTCAGGATCGTTGCCTGCCGGAGGTGGATGGTTATTGTTTCATACGGAACAGGTTGATGGAAACTGGACAAGCATTTATTACCGGGAAAAGACTATTACGGCGTGTTTGGGAGGAGTCGCTGTAGATCCACCGGGATTTGGATGGAACCAAATTTCAGAGGATTGCTCAACAACCGGGTACGCAACATACGTCCGCACTCCCGTTATTGTTTATGATAATAACCCAAATCCAAATGTTGCGCCTGGAGATTGTGAAGACGATGGGTCAGGTGGATTTATCGAATCATTTCCACCTCGTAAAAAAACACTAAACGTCACTAGAACAAATACGCCCGTTACGCCTATTATTATTGGATACAATGAAGGTATTGCTTCTGTTTCTGGATATAATGAAGAGTACACATTTACTGTAAGAAACAACCCAGGGTCAACTTATACGTGGTCCGGAACTTCTATTTCGATTATATCGGGGCAGGGAACAAATACAGTTACGGTTAAGTTTACGAATACCGGAACACTAACTTTACAAGTAGTTGAAACTACCATTTGCTCAACAGCATCAGCGGTTACAAAAAGTATAGAGGTTCAAAGCGCTGGCGATCTCAGTCCGATTGTTATTTTGCAAAATCCTACCGGTATACTGAATGTATGCAAGAATCAGGAGTCCGTAAAATATACAATGCCTGTTTTACCTGAGTTATTTGATACCGATATCATATGGTCAGTGAGTGCTGGCGCAACAATAGTAAGCGGTCAGGGAACAAATGAGGTGATTATAGATTTTGGAGACGGGTCGAGTGGAGATGTCACGGTTTCATTCTCTGCTGATAATACGGTGCCTGTATCAAGTGGTAATATTAACGGAAGCGTTGTTGTATCTATTTCAAATGCAGCCCGTACCCCTGATATAAATGGCCTTAATTCGGTATGTCCGGACTCTTCCGGTATAGTTTATGATATTCAAACAAGATCAGGCGCGACATATTTATGGACGGTTTCTGGTGGCACTATAGTTTCAGGGCAAGGAACGGGAACATTAACTGTTGACTGGGATAATACAACTGGTTCAGGATCAGTAGTTGTAAAGGAAACAATTAATTGCGGATGTAATTTCATTATGGTTACCGAGTGTAGCGGAACCGGAGAACCTTGTTTTTTTTGGTGTCCACCTGATGGAACTGATATTGTTTATGATCAGAACAGACTATTGATAGATGTATTAACATTATTCTCTGATAAATGTGGTCTTGAGCAAGTGGAGAGTGATTTCTTCGATATGAATGCGCCAGGTGACACACCTGGATATTCGCCTGGAGTAAACTATGTAACTGGACTTGCTAGCAAAGTTTCAAATTTGATGCTCGCTCAAAAGTCTGATATAATAGATCCGTCTGCAAGCAATCCGGCAACAAGAGGCATTATAACGTTTGAGGAAATCACACAAATGCTTCGTGAAATATTTGAAGTGTACTGGTTTATTGACGGTGATAGCTTGAGATTTGAGCATTATAGCTATTTCAATAGGAATGCAAATCCGGATTTTGACCTAACGAGTACTGATTTAAAGAAATGGATCATTGGAAAAAACGCATATACGTATGAAAAATCAAAGATGCCGAAGTTTGAGAGGTACAAATGGAGCGAAGCGCAAACGACCGATTTTGTTGGATACGAAATAAGCTATGATAGCTCATGCGTTAATCAGGATCCGAAGTCAAATATTGTCACCCATTTACCCGGAAATATTACTACGGACCTTATTTACATAAACTCCGATCCCGATCAGATCAGCAAATTAGGTTTTGTATTGATCGCAAACGACCTTGTTGGATCTACATATGTGGTTGCATCAGAGGCCGGACGCATAAGCGGGCTAATAAAACCAAACATGCATTTGAGCTGGGCAAACCTACATTACAACTATCACAGGCATGGCCGGGTATTGATTCAAGGAAACATGAATAATCAACTGACAATGTTCATATCAACCAAGCGAACAAAAAAACAGGATAAAATACCATTTCCTTTTTGCTGCGATGCCGAACTAAACCCATTAACTGATCTTATCACAACATATCTGGGTAACGGAGAGATTGACGCTATGTCTCTTAATCTAAAAACAAACATGATGACCGCTGACTTATTACATGATTTATAACGAACTAAATACAGCACTTAGATTTTACGACGATTTGGATAAACAAAATCGACGCAAAAGCAATTGCGCTTCAGTGTGTGATTTTAAGCTATTCTGTCCTGTGGATAAAATACTACCGTTTCAATTCAAGATCAATTTTGATGATTCTGCCCTTGTAAACATGTGGTCCGTGAGGTGCGCGGCTGATGATTCTGAAGCGCTTGATTTGCTTGACAAAACGGATTATATAACTATTGATAATCTAGAAGAAAAAGGAACTTTTGTTACGTATTCCGGAAGCACAATGGGTATTTCGCTGCCATGCGGAAACTACTATTTATTAGTTGTTATCAATACCGATGCTGGCGAGTTCATGTATTTTTCAGAGGTTTTTACCGTAACTGAAGGAATGGAAGATACTTCGTTTTCCCAGTCGTTGTTCCCGGTTTATTCCGCATGGGTATGGTACACATCTTCATTCAAGAGGATTGAAAATCATGATCCGTGCAATAGGCTTTGCCCGTATACTATAATGTGTGGAAATGATGCGTTGATCCCTTTCCAATATAAGGCACCATCAGCTACAACAATAAATAGCTGGATATTAACAAACGGAGAATGTAGTGTAATATTGGATATTAGCCTACTAACGATACAAACAATCAGCGGGCACAAAAACATAATCTACAACGGTGGACTTATTGATTTACCATGTGGCGTATTTTACTCAGAGATGGTTATAGATGGTATTACACACTACTCTGAACCGATATTAATAACAAACGCTTTTGAGACTTCCGAAACAAACTATATCCTTCAGGAAACAGGAGATAAGTTATTACAGGAGGATAATTTTGGACTATTACACGAAGGAACATGATAAAATTAACTTGGCGAAATAGCTGCGATTTAGGCGGCATATATTATGGAGGTGATTTTGAAAACAAATTATTTCTTGATACAGTTATTGTAAAGCCTGAATATACATTTGAAGAAGAGGGCGTTAATAATGACGAAGGATCATTCATAAAGGACTTCGAGAGCCTTGTGAAGACATATAAATTTGAAGTTGTTGCGCCTGAATATATAGCAAATGCAATGACATTAATGGCGCTTCATGATGATGTTAAAATATTTGTCCCGGGGCTTTATATGGCACAAATAAGGAACATTAAAGTTAATGTTACCTGGGAGGATACGTTTAATGATTGCATGGCACTTATCGAAGTTACGTTTCAACAGGACGATCAGGTTGTAAAATCAGCGTGTTGCACATAAAGCAATTTGCTATTGTTTTAATCTTGAAACACCTATAAAAACAACACTGTAAAACGATATAGCAATTTGCTATCGAATTTCTATATGCGGTAGACATACTTTTGATTAAAACAAATTATCATGTCTCTACCAAATTGCCCTGAAGATTGTACAAGTAATTTACCGGTATATCAATTTGACGATTGTAATCCTGAGATTAACAATGGTGAAATTGCCTGGATTTATTACACTACAGATGAAGACGGAAATGGCTTATCAAATGCTGGAGATGCAGCGGAGTGGGATTCAAGATTATCAAATAGCGCAACCGGATCTTCTCAGATCAGAGCGCTTCGTGTAATCGGTGAGTTTCCGGTTGTTGCAGACAACGAAAAAGAAATTTCAGGCGGTCGTGTTCAGGATGGAGTTAAAGACTTCTTGATAAACGCTGATATTGATGAGACAAATCAGGTTAACCATAATGCATTAAGAGAGCTTGAATGTAATACCGGAAGTCAAAGATTCTGGTTTGAGACTCGTGACGGCTTATTGTTCGGCGGAAATGATGGAATCAGAAACGCGAAGATTAAATTCAAGTTGAATATTCCTAAAACATATAACGATATTATCCTGTTCCCGGGAACTATCAAATGGAAATACAAATTTACTCCTGAAAGACAGGCATCAGTAATCACCGACGCGATGCGTAATCAATAATACTTAAGAAAATGGCAACAAACGATAACGGAATCAGCTGCGCGAAACAAGATTTAAGTTTCTGGGAATTATTAGCTGGATGCATTGGTAAAGAAGCGAGTGGAAAAAAATACATTCGTACACATAAAGTTACGCCCGTATCTGGCAGCAAAGGTATTGACTGTAATTCAGGGATTAACTCTCAGGAAGAATTGGAGAATGAAATGCGAAATATATTTTGCCTTGATGCAAACGGCGATTTGGCTATAAGAATTACGCAAACTACCTAATGGCTGAATGCGGAATTGATATGACTCCAGAAGATTTCTTCAGAAAAGTTGTTCGGGCTGATGGAAATGGAAACTACGCTTTGGCGGTTAATGAATTATCATCCGTTGGGTTTTCACCAGCGGCTGATTGCCAAGATGGATTAACCTGGGAAGATATACTTAAGCTTGTATACAACTCAACTAAAGAAGCAATAAACATTATAGACGTGACATAACAATGGCATATAATATAAAAATTTCGTGCGGGCCTTATTTATCTATAGAAGATATATTAAGGCTCGTTTCGGTTACAAACGGAACTAATACCGCTTTGAAGATTGTAAAGGTATAACATGGCAGACAAGAAAATAAGTCAATTAGGGGCAACCATTACGGCCGGAGATCCGGACTTATTGGCTATTGTACAGGGCGGAGTTACAAAGAAAATAACTTTTTCAAACTTAAAATCAAGCATATTATCTTCTTCTGATTTAAACCTGTCTCAAGTTTTGAGTAATGGAAACTCAACGGATGGTAACAATGTAGTTTTAAGTGGTTTTGATTTAATTACCGGTGAAGATGCGAATTTTTCATTTGGCTTCAATAATGGATCAAATATATTAATTGGGTATCAATCTGGGGACACCGCTATTAATCATTCAATAACCTCGTCTAGAAATCAACTAAACTGGACTGATGGAATAGAATCATCTGGACTTGTTTTAAGGTCTGGGTCATCAATATTTAGCCATTCTACAGAATTGGTTTTGGATTCTCCGTTTATTACGATTACATCTGGTGGTGGAATGGGTGTTTTACGGGGTCACGTTCCTGATAAATCATCTATAAGTTTTGGAGTCGTAGGTGATGAATTAATTTTCTCTAATGACTCAGGGGCTTTTGGTTCGTCTTACATAATTTTAAACGATGTAAATTTTGAGTTAGCAAACCCATTTTTTGAACTTTCAGGAGGATCCTCAAGACTATACATGTCTCACGGGACAAAGTTTGAAGTTGACTCTCCGGTATTTCATTTTACTGGAGCAACGGCTTCGTCTGTGCCTTTTTGGAACGGATCAAAGTTTCTTGATTCATCATCTTCAGTCAATGGTGCGCCAAATATGTATTTCGACTCAGGTAGCGGAATTGATTCCATATCAACCGCCGGGTCTGATGTGTTAAATATTGGCGCAACGAACGCAAACGTAATTAATTATGGTAACTCATCGACTGTTCATAATTTTTTAGGTACAGCAATTTATGAGTTACAGGTAAATAGCTATGTGACAGATAAGCTAATGACTCTTAATTATGGCGGGTCTGCAGCGTCTGGGGTTGGAGTAGGATACGAAATACAGGAAAATAACGTAATTACCGGATATCAAAAGACTAACGCGGCCCGTTCAGGATGGAGTTTTAAAGCCCCCGCAAATACAGATTATACAGATTTTGTTTTTACCGCAAGTGTTCCGCGTTCCAAAACCTTTCAAGATTCAACATCGACTATTGCGGAATACGCAAATAAATTGAGTGTATTTGCGGCAACAACATCTGCAGAATTAGCTGGTGTAATAAGTGACGAAACTGGGTTTTCAAGTGGGGCATTATTAGTTTTTAGCAAATCGCCAGCAATTGATTTACCTACATTTTCAACTGGTCAAATAAATTCAGGATATATAGAAATAGCGGAACAAGGAACACCTGCAACGCCATCAAATGCTTTGAGGATTTTTGCCGATAGTTCCAATAGATTTTCATGGATTGGAGAAAATGGATTCGTAAGAACTTTTGATGGAACTGCAAATACTGCAAGCAGAATTTACGTATTACCTGATTTGGCAGGAACTGTTGCATTAGGAACTGGAACCGCTAATCAAATTTCATATTGGGTAAATGCAAATGCATTGGGTGCATTGACCACCGCAACATACCCTGATCTTACTGAATTATCTTATTTAAAAGGTGTTACGTCGGCTTTACAAACTCAATTAAATGCACGAACACGACCAACAGCTAGGTGGTATTTTGATAGCAGTGTTGTATCTCCAGCTGATGGTTCTACATATGCACCTCTTTATTTAAATAATGTTGCTTTTACAAATGCTACTACTAGTCAAATAACAGCTACAAAAACAGGAGCTGTTTATCAAATTACATGGCAAGATTTTGTTTCTGGAACTCTAGGTTCATCTGAAGGTGGGACAATAACACTATTTAATGCTACACAAGGTACAAGTGAAGTTTTAACCACAAATCATTTAAACACAAAAAGAATTAATGCTTCTCACCTGACTTCAACACTTGCAGTAAGTGTAAATGATATGTTATATGTTCTACAAACTAATCCTGTATGGGTAGGTCAAAATCCAACTCTTGTTTATAAATCTGTTTTAATAACTGAATACTAATGAAAGAATATAAAATAGTATATGAACCTATATATGATAATGAAGGAAGTATAGTTAATAAGTGGAATATTTATTACTATGATGGAGATTCTGAACCATATAAAGAATTTTACAAAAATGATAAAATGTCTTGTGAAATTAAAGAAGGATATTTCAAACATAAAGACTCTCTATAAATACAACTAAAACTAAAACTAAAACTAAAATTATTATGAAAACTTTAATTTTTATTATATCAATGATTTTCTTAACTCAGTTAAAAAGTCAAAACATCTACATTACAAATGTTAATCCAACAACAGGGGCAGAAGAAAAATCAGTTTCTTATCCTCCTTATTTCGTTGAATATCCTATTTATCAATTATATGATACTGCGAAGTATGCTTTTGATAATGATACAATAGATATGACTAAAGTTAAAGTTATTAAATTATCAGGAACAAGTAATCAAGTTGTAAGAGGTAATGGTGATCTCACTTCACTTACAAGTGGAGATATTACTACAGCTTTAGGATATACTCCATATAATTCTACGAATCCAAGCGGATATATAACCTCATTTACAGAGGTAGACGGATCCACCACAAACGAAATACAAGTTTTAAGTATAAGCACCAACACAGTAAACTTAAGCAATGGAGGAGGATCAATAACTATTCCAGGAGCATCAGGATCAGCTGGAGGGGACTTAACCGGAACATACCCTAATCCTACATTATCAACAACAGGAATATCTGCAGGTACTTATGATTGGATTACAGTGGATTCAAAAGGAAGGGCAACGGCAGGAGCAAATACGCCTGCGCCTTCATCGACCGGCTCACGTAACTTTAACCAAGCCTATCAAATATCTTCTACTCGGCCTTCAAGAATTTCAATATCAACCCAAATATCGTGTAACCTTTCTTTAACGGGAGGGCAAGCAGGAAATGTTCAATTACAAGTGTCTGCTAACGGTAGTACAGGATGGGTAACAGTTGGCACTTTAACAGCAAGTAATACAGGAACTTTAACCATAGGCTTAAATACTACTCAAATTAGCGGAGGTCAGCTTTCTGTTGATCTGCCTGCAGGATATTATTGGCAAGCGTTAACCACAAATACAATCGGAACTCCAACATATACATTTAATAACGGATATCAAATAACGTATTAATCGGCTTTAATTGATTTATGGCAACCGATAAAAACAAAATAATCGCATCGTGGGTAGGTCGTAATTGGCACATTATCGTGTCTTTCGTTTCCTTGTTTTATTTCCTTGATACCAGGTTCGATAAAATAGAAATGAACCAAATGGCTACCCAGAAGGATAAGGAGGCCGTTGAAATTAGATTCGTGAATATCGAAACAGATCACAATGATGCGAAAAGAAGATTGCATGAATTAGAGAAAGAATTTTTTACAATAGTGGCGACAATACCACATAAAAAGAGGGAGGAAGAATAATGGAAATAACATTGCGCCGCGAAATATTCACGGAAAATAGCACAACAGGATCACTAAGCATTAATGGCAAATTCGAGTGTTTTGTACTTGAAGATAAAGATCGTGGCCTAAATAGCTGCATGTCTCTGGAAGAAATAAACAAAAAAAAGGTACACGGCAAAACGGCTATTCCGTACGGTAAATACAAGGTAGTAGTAACTAAATCGCAAAGATTTTCTTTGGCCGCGAAAAGAGACATCTACCTGCCATTGGTAATGAATGTTCCGGGATATGAAGGAATACGCATGCATACTGGGAATACTGCCATTGATACTGAGGGCTGTTTGTTGCCAGGAAAAGAAAGGCACTCGGATAAGGTATTATTCAGCACAGATGCCTTTAAGCAATTGAACAACAAAATTAATGAAGCTCTGAAAGTCGGTGAGGTTTGGATAACAATAACTAAGTAATAATGAAAAAAGCTTACCACCGTTTCCTCTGGCACCTGAAGGAAATAAACAAAACACTAAGCAACGAGCCCTCTTACTACTCATCAAAGCGATTTGAGAGATTAGCATTATTTGTGTCTGCAAATGCAATTGTTGATTGTTACGTTTGGAAGCATCACAACCAAATGAATACTTCTGATATTTTGTTGGTGTTTGGCGCAAAGATGTTGTATGCTGGATTTCAGGTTAAGCAGATTCAGAAGGAAAACAAAATTGAGGAACCGAAAGACGAACCTAAACCTGAGTAATATGAAACTATTTTACAACATTGCAAAATATTCACTTATCCTAATCGCTCTATTTGTTGCGGTACGGCTTTTAAATACGTGTCTGGGTTCAGGCAATGCGTATGAAACAAAAGAATCTTACAGAGCTAAAATCGATTCCCTCAACCTTGTAAACTCAGCCTTGATCGATTACAAAAATCAACTTACTGCAGCAATAAATATGCAGACTTTAAAATTTGATTCCCTGCAGAAAGTAAAGCAAAGACTAAAGCCGGTATATCTGCATGCTAAATCCGATCGATCGTTAATAAACGGGGATTCCCTTAATGATGTTGCTATTTTCGACAATCTGGTAGTTAATTGCGATTCGATGAATCTGATTAACGATTCGATCATCACCGCCCAGATTACCCGCGACTCCACCTACATCGAACTGATCCGAACACAGGAAAAGCAGATAGCAATAAAAGATACTACAATCGGAATCCTGAAAACTGAGATCGTGAATGATGAGGCAGAGATAAAAAAGCTGAACAAGAAGGTTAAACGGAATCGGATATTAGCGATTGGATCCGCTATTTTATCCGGGGTTGGGTTTGCGTTTTAGTTAGCAGAAAAATCAGTTGTAAATATCCAAACCGAAAACCTCTTTGCGCTTGTTATGCACTCCGATGATCTATATCTTTGCGCCTTCATTATCCAAGGCATTTGTTTCCACATGTTGGGACATTGCGCCCTGAATTCCTTGGTAAACTTTATACGTGGATACCTTGCGTGAGCATCAAATCTTATATCCCAAACACTAACATTTTCCATCCTTCAAATATATTAAATATCCCCCAGTTAAGGGGATAGTTGTTAGTTAATTGGAAAAAACACTAAGGCTCTTTGTCCGTCCATTTTGAGGCTTTCCCATTCATCAAAATCCATATTGTTTTCTTTAGCGGATGTCCCAGTTGAAAAAATGTTGCCAGACCATGTGTTTTCTGCAACATATATGCATTCATGATCGGCCCCAGCACAAGGAGAGTAGCCATTGCCCTCTGCATCTTTTTGGCATATAACAATCATATCATCTGGAAGACTTTCTATCTGTTTTTTTAATTCTCCTACTGTCATATTCTCACCCAGTTACCTATACACGGGAAGGTTTTAGTTGTTATTTACCTTTAATTTTTACCTTTTTGCCATTATGCATAAATCCTGTTATATCATGATTTCCGTCGTCTTTCCATAACATGTGAGTTACTTTTCCAGAAGGTACTTTTGTTTTAAAATTCATTCCGTGCGCTAAAAAAACCATAAAGTCAGAAAGAAATCTTTCGGCGTTTTCTTCTGTAATTGCCTCAAAAATATCTGCAATGGTTTCTATTTTTACAACTTTTATTTTATCACTCACCCATTACTCCCTTCCTTCTGTAGTTTCGACTGTTTGAATATGGTGTATAGTTCGGAAACCGCAATATCTTTTCCCTCGTACTTGTATAGTGGCCTGCCTTTTAATCCTCCCTGAGTACGAATCCACTCCGCAAATTCCACCGCGTCCGATTTTGGTTGTAGGTTAAAGTCAAAGAATTTCAGGATAGAATCAAATTCTCTATCAGATAGTACTATGCCATCAAAATCGCAATGATCTGAGAATTTATCTTTAAACTTGTCCACATCAACCGATTGTTGTTGCCAGTATTCACGGGCGGCTTCTTTCTTTGCAAAATTAAAGGCGCTCCATTTTGCTACGTCTCTGGTTCTTATGTTTTCATCACTTTCTAACCAGTGGGCATAATCACTATCTGCGTGTTGTTTTGCCTTTTCAAATAATTGTTTTTCTGATGGAGAAAAATTGATAATAATATCATCATGATCATCTCTTAATTTATGTTCGTTCATTTTCTTGTTATTTTAAATTGTTAAGTAATAAGTTAGCGGGGGAAATAGTTTTGTTGTCATGGTTTAGTATTTTTCAAATGAATATCCTATTGTTATAAATTTTCTGCATGGCCCGTGCGGACAAACAATATATATACTATCTCTGTCTTCTTTTACGTCTGATTGCATATAAGTGAATTTAGTCTTACAGGATTTGCAAGTTCTGTTTTTTGGCTTCTCGTTCGGGCTTATGCCTTTTTTTATTATTTCCATATCCTTTTTATTTATTGAGATCGCTACCGGTTAGTTTAATCTTTTTTCTTTTTGTTTTCCAATCCATTACTGCAATTATTGCCGCCGATTCATAAATTATCGTTTCCTTATTAGCAACTGCGTATAATCTATAATGCGGTACTTTTGCGTAATAATCTTTTAAAGCCATAACTGGAAAATCTTCCGTTTCTTCTTTCACAACAATGTGAAACATATATTTTGTTCTATTTCCTTTTCCAAAATGATATACTTTCAGTAAATCACCAATTAAAATTTGTTTACCTGTTTTATCATAATATACACTTGATATTCCTAAGTCATCTTTCCCCATCTCTTTATTTTTTAATTGTATTCCACCAGACAATAGCGTCGTGGAGGTGTTTGTGTGCTTCTGATATTTTGCAGTTTATGATTGATTCAGAAATAATCTTTTTGTGAACCTTGAAGTCAAAAATATTTCCACATGTTAGTGGTATTTTCAAATCCCTGAACTTCACCCAAACAGGCATGAGCCAATCGTATGATTCATGGAAAGCGAAATGTGACGGTAACAACTCTGGCAAATCCTCATGGTAATAATACCCATTTGGAAAATTTTCGGGGTCATCGTTCGTGAATTTAGCTCCCATAAACTCAGCCATTAAAATATTCATTTCAGTTACATTCTTATCCATTCGATTCCTCCTTTCTTATTGCCAGCCCTGATTCAATCAGCGTCTTTCCATCCAGATAATAATTAGGTAGGTCGATTCCGATGGATAGGAGGTATTGGTATAGCCTAACGCAATTTGTTGAGTTCATTAAACTATTTAATTCTGAAAATTGTTTTACATATAATCTTCCATCAATTAAAAACTGATAATATGAATATTCTGAATCTTCAGGGAAAAACATTTTTCCAGCCTCAATACATTCCTCATCCGTCAATTGATCTATAGTTCTGAGGATTAGTTTAACTTCTTTAATTGGCAATTGCTTTTTTATGCCGTTCCACATAGTTTGAACAAGCCTTTCTTTTCGGTCTTGCATAGGGTCATATGAAATCCCTTGAAAATTAGTTACTACTAAATCACCAGCTATATCTAACCATTGGATTTTTTGCTGATAATACATTGCGAACGCCTTCGACTTAATTTCGTTTGATATCATGTTGTTGGGGTATTTAATTGTTTAAATTCTTCTATCAATTCTGATGTTTGGTTTATTGGCTCATCTGCCATTACTTCAAAAAAATACAGATCCCAATTTTGCAAACAGTCGAACATTTTTAAACCAAGTTCTTTGTGTTTATCCACTTCCTCCTGTAACCCATCAGCCCTAACACTTTCCGATTCTGCGATGGATTTGTATTTGGTTAGGTCGGATTCCAGTTTTTTCATGTCAACCTCTTTATCTTCAACTTCCTGAGAATATTCCTCATAAAGCTGCTCATATTTAAACTTTTCTGCTTCCAAATCCTTCACTCTTTCCAACAGGGCGGCGTTTTGTTGATAGGAGTATTCTTGCATCGCTTCTAAAGACTGAGTTACATTACTTTTAAATTCTCCTTTTCTTTCAATGCAGTGGTTAAAATATTCATCACTACATACGTTCGGTATAAATTTCAATCTTAAAATTTTCTCCGCTGTAATCTCTTTACTCATTTTGTTGGTTTTTTTGGGGTTTATACTCTTTTGTTCCAATCCTCGATTAGTTTTGATTTAAGCCAATCAAGGCTATATCTTAATACTTTTTGTTCAATACCTACAAGGCAAGAAACACACCTTATCTTTGCTTTGTTGTGTCCGGTTTGTGTTAGCTCTGCTTTTCCGCCGCAAAATGGACAAGGTTTTATATCCGCTTCTTTTTCTGTTGGGGTCATTGGTTATGTTGTTAGGCGATCAATCAAAACCTTAATAGCTTCCAAATTAGTTATTGCTTTCTCCCAAGCTATCCGGTCAGCCATTTTCATATTGCCCTTTTTCATCTTGTTTAGTTCGTTCTTAGTGTTCCAATACAGTTGTTTAATTGCGTATTCCATTTTTCTTGTTTTAAATTATTATTTACTCCATATTTTTAGTTACCACTCCCCAGCTATCTGGTCTATAAGGTTCATCAGCTTTCCTAACTGAGTCCTGTTTGAAATTGTTGTAGTTGATTGCGTTGATTGAATCGCGTTGGTTTAGCAGAATCTTTAAGTATATATTCTCATGGCTTTTATTCACAAGATCACAACTGAGAAACACGACAAGAATGAGGTTTAATATTGATAATGTTAAGCTCAGGTATTTCATTTCTTTATCTCGCATTTTACACATTTATACTTACCGTTGCCTTTTCCTAAAGCGACGTTTAACAGCTCGAACCACGTTTGGCAGATGGAGCATTTGAGGCGGGTTACAATATCCTGCATGGTTAATATTTTACTGATTCGTTCCAGCAGATGATTTGACCCTTAAACGGTTTCGGGTATTGAAACCATGCCATTAAATCGTCTGTTACTAACCCGTCGTTATGCGCTAAATCTTGTAATATTGAATTGTATTCATCACAAAAATTATAGATGCATTTCCCGTTAACATAAATATCTGCGTGATTTGAAACTTCAAAATCCCAAACATCAGTTATCAAAGTATCCGGAGCTATAATTATTTGCTTTGAGTTATATGGTTTTCCAGACCAAACGCGAGGACTGAAATAGTCGCCTTTTTTGAATCGGTTGCCGGCTCGAATAGTGTGGTTCTTTGGTAGGCCACCATCAATTCCCTCGTTAAGATTTTTTAATTCCTTTTGAAGAATTGTTTCGCCTTTAATATAATTAACAGATCTCCAAAACTTTTCTACAAAATAAGTTGGTTTCCCCTTCTTCGGGTGATATGCCGGAAACGTCCGACTGAATGTTATTACTTTACTCATTCTTTCCTTTTTTATTGTTACTTATTATAAACGACCAACACCCTATCCCCGTCACTTTCAAAAACAACCGACTCGCCGTCTTTGATAAAACACTTCATTTCACGCTTAGCGTTACTGTGAAACATTGAAAGAACAACATCGTGAACGGGTAGCTTTTTATTGTTTATCAACTTTCGATATTCGTCGAGTAGATGGTATTTTGTTAGGGTGATCATAGGGGTTTTAAATCGGTTAATGTTTTGTTTCTTTCAATCAGCTTTGAGAATAGCACTCTTAATCCCTCAGCATCGCAGTAGTAATCAAACGTTTTGTTATTATCCAATTTTACAGTATCAATCAACGTTTGTAGCTTTCCGTCCTTTCGTTCCTGCCTGGTTAATCCTTCATTGATAAACGCCCAGTAATCAGCTTTTGCCTTTTTCAATACCTCCGCTTTTGTTTCCGGTGAAAAGTTCAATACGAAATTGTCATTCAGAAAATTGAATATTGTGGGCAGATGGTAAAAACCAGTTTCAGTGGATACGGTTGTGCCTACAATCAGCTTCGGTTCTTTCTGGAATAATTCAAATAATGAGTTTGCGATATCCAGGTTAACTTTAAACATGTCCGTTACGGGCTTTTCAGTTACAGGCTCATCAATTGCCTTGTTAAACGCTTTCTGAGCCTCCAAACGTTTGTCCCACGTATCGTACGCCCTGAAACATTTAGCGAAATTAACAGCGCTTAACCCGTAAATGTCACCGATAGTCGACTGATAAGATCCCCGGTAACCTTCTCTTAAAGCTATCTTAGCTTCAGTCAAAGTGTATTTTGTTGCCAAAGAACGAAGCTCACCAACAGCCATAAAAGCTAACGTTTGTATCATATCTTCAAGCGGGCCATCTTTTAATTGCAGGTGATTTGACTGAATATGTAGCATCAACTCTTTTACTATAACCTTCATATAATCAACCTGTAGTGATTCAGGATAGGTTGATATTCTGGGCTCATATTTTGCCCGGATCAACTCCTGAAATTCAGGGGGCAAAACTTGTAAGGCTTCCTTTTCTAATTTTGCCAGTTGTTTTGATTCTGATTTTATTAATCCTGTTTCAGCCATGGGGAGTTGCTTTCTGTTGTTGATAGTATGTGAGTTATTCCATTTACTTTTTGTTGAGGCAAAGACTCTGACTGTTTATTGTTTATAATTTCATCGTTCCAAGATTTGCCGTTTAAGAACGTTTCTGGGTTCTTTCGGTACTTCTTATCCGGAGTAGCATCAATATACCCTGAGATGTACCGCATTGCGTTTTCTCGGTCTATTTCAGAAAGATTAATCCACTTCTTTTCAAGTTTCTTTTTGTCTCCTACTTTTTTATCATAAGATTCCCAAAAATCTTCGAAAGGAAATTCGGTCTCTTCTGTTTCAGTTTCTTGTTTCAGTTTCTTGTTTCTTTTCGTTTCAGTTTCAGGCGGCGGATTGCTGTCATTTGACCGCGGGTCGCTGACAATTGACCGCGCATTGCTGTCATTTTCTGGAAACCTACGATTCATTGTCCTTAATCTCTGACCAAAATTTATGATCTCCATGTATCGCTTTTCGTCTACTTCGTATAAAGCGATAAGTCCGGCACTACTGCACTCGGCAGTCCAACGGGAAATATCGGTTTCTCTAATATCCTTCAAAGGGAAAAGGGCAGCCTTCAATAATTTTGGGTTTGCGTGAAAACATCCGTAATCGTCTGCTTTCATAAATAGCCTTGTAAAAAAAACTTCTGCGTGAAATGAGAGCTTATCTATATTTTCTGAGTCTGTCCAATCTCTCAATATTCTATTCGCCATATTAATCCTGGTTTTGTTAGTTGTGGTTCACTGGTTGTTTCTTAAAGTTTCTTGGATTCCAAATGTGATCGGTTTTATTATGAACTTCCTGATGGTGAGTTTCGCAGAGAATAACAACCCATTCTAAATTTTCCAACTCTTTTCCGATGTAATCAGTCCCGTTAAGTTTGTATGTTATATGGTGTAGCTCTAATTTAATTTTAGAGCTACACACTTTACAACTGAATTTATCTCTGAGCAGTGCTCTTCGTTTAACTTCACGGTGATTATCGTTATTGAGTGATTTAACGTAGTCGCTTTTTCTGCCTCGCTTATGCTGCAGCCTCGCCATTGTTCCCAAATTTTTCTTCAATGAAACGTTCGTTTTCTGCCATCTGGCTAAAAATTTCACCCTTCTCACTTTCAGGAACATCTGAAATTTTACACAACTTCAATTGCTTATCCATGTAGGTGTAGAAGTAGTATCTACCCTTATAAGAAACACGATGCGTGTAATTCTCATCAAGGTTCATCGGCTTAAGTCCGCGCTTAACTTCTTGCGCAAGTGCCTTTGTTTCAACTATTGCAGCATCAACCATGGATTGAGCGTCTGAATTTTTTCTTTTAGCGTCGTTAAGTTCTGAAGCGGCTACCGATAACTCCTTTTCCAAACGCGGCAATTCGTTTTCAAGAACATCATTATAGCATTCGCGTAATTCGCGTTTTTCCCTTGCGTCCATGTGACGGGAAACAGTTATGCCCTGATTAATACTGATAAGGTTTGACCCTACGAATTTTGCGCAAAGCTCAGCGCTTTCAAATTCACCAAATGTTTCCGGCATCATTGTTCCGTCGTGAGCAACATTAAACTCAATGTTTGCGGGTCTGTAACTTTCTTTTTGTTCCATTGTACTTTGTTTATTTATTTTTCTATTCCCCGGAATCTGCCGGGACAGGTTAAAATAGTTTTAGTTGTTCTGATTGATTTAGTAATTCACCATGATGCGAACCGATGTTGCTGATGCACATGTTTGTAAACTCAATACTATTTGATTTAACCCTGAACACATTTGATACGTTCACAAAGTTTCCAACCAACTCCAAACAATCGTCTTCACGGTACATTGCCAAAAAATTAAGCGGTTCAGTTTTTAGTAACGACATTAAATCCTCAATTGAATTAGGCTCTTCGTCGCTCCATTTACTTCCGTTGTGTATTATTTCTACTTTCATCCTGAGTTAATCCTCCTAATATCCAACCGACTCATCCAAACCTTCCGACCCTCTTTACCTGCGTTGCTTTTATTAAGAAACTCCTGATTAGGCGCTATCTTCTTTTCCCGGATAGCTTCGTCTGGATAGAGGGCGGTGAAGGTTGATTTGGTGAAGCGGGGCATTTTATGGGTTCCGTTTATTAAATTCGTATTCTTTCAAGTCCTTGTATGCCTTAACGGATCGCTTCTTTAATTCTTCGTGGTGTTTGTCACCAGAAAAGAAATTATCCATTATCTCCGTGCTTTTAACCTCGAAGTCAGTCGTATGGATAGCGTCACTATCAACAAGGCGCTGAATGATTTCTTTGTCTATTTTGATTGTTATGATTTCCATTACGCAGGAGTGTTTAATTCTAATTCGCGTTTATCTATTTCCTCTTTAATCATCTCAATTGCTTTTGTTGCCGTAGCAACTTTCCATGAGTCCATTTTTTTGCAGTACAAATCCTTTTCATCAGAAGAAAAAATGTCATTATCAACAAGACTTAAAAACTCTTTTTTCAGATTGTCAAGGGTATTGTCTTTAAATGCAGGAGAAACATCTTGATGTGGAACATCTACTGTTTTTGTAGATTCTTGCGCAAAGTCCATTTCTTCAGGAACATAAACGGGGCCGCTAAAAACATCTGGGCAAAACCATTTTACACCATTTGAAACAGCACGTGCAAACAACATATTACGAATAAACTTATCTATGTTTTTAGTACCAGCCTTAACCGCGTCTTGTTTTGTAAATGTGCTATTACCTATCATTTCTTTACCCTGATAAAAGTCAAGAGAACAAGCTTCTTCATCCTGTTTAATAACCTTATAGTTGTATTTTCCTGAGCCTTTAACCCTTGCGGCCATGATGCCTGCGCCTATTGCAACCTTTCCCTGAATGATATGTATTCCACTCATTGATTGAAAAGGAGGTATGCCTATTTCCTGACCAGCCTGTATTTTTACAAAAGCCTGAGACGCTTGTTTTGCATCTGAAAACATTCCACTTTCGGCAAAAGTTTTTGCAATGATTGAGATTTCATTTGTTGATAACCCCTGTACTGTAATTAGTTGATTTTCCATTTTAGTAATCTTTAGTTATTAATTAATCTTAGTTTTTTGTGAGCTTCCAAATTTCAAGTGAGTTATAATACTTTCCGTTGTGTTCACGGCCTTTTAAATTACAGGTAGCCGTTACGCTGTCACCGTGATTGATTCCGTTTAGCAAGTCTATTTTTGTATTACCCGCGTGGCAAACTATTTGTTGAGGGTAACTTGTGTTTTCATCAACCGTGATAACCACCTGTTTCTTTTTGTAATTGTCGCTAATTTGTTCCTCTGCAAATAGCGCGTGGACCGTTCCTTTTAATTCTACATTCATTTTGTCTGTTTTTATTGGTTATTTATAATTTAATAATTCCACCGTTTGTTCATCCATCTTAATCTTCAAGCCTCGAAACCTCTTTTCTTCCTGTTCGATAATATCCAGATCTGCACCGAATCTTGTAAAATTTCCTATTCTTTTAGCTAGTCTTAATACTTTCGATTCAAGTCGGCAGATGTTTATTTTCAAGCCGACCCTTCCGTTCTTAACATATCGAATGTTTAAGTACTGATACTTTTGAACCGTTGCTATACTTACTCCCATTGTTTCGGCTATTTCCTTTTGAGAATAATCGTTTGACGTAAGAGCCATTATCTGAGATAACAGGTCTCTTTCTTCTGATGTTAGTTTTTCTAAACTCATTATGCTATCGCTTTTTTCTCCTGTTCTAACATATCGATCAGCGCTTTCTTCCTGGTGATTTCTGACCGGATCGCATCGGCCTCTGTTTCGGGCGTTGAGTCAGTAATTGAGTGTAGTAACTTGATGCAGTTTTCATTCAATATCAACTGTGTTTCAACGAATGATAATTTTTGTTCTGTTGGGGTCATGGTGTTTATTTTAGCAGTTCTTGATTTTGGTATATGTTGCCGATTATTTTACACTCTGGAAGTATATCTCCAAGAGAGCTAACCGATTTAAGCATATCATCTGTTATAAAGCATGCGTTCTGAAAAACAACTACACAGGGCGCGGTATCGTTTGGGTATAATAAGATGTCCCCCTCATAAATCTCCTTACCGTTTTTATCAAGTATTCCAGTGAATTGACGGCGAATACATTCCGTGCATTTAAGCACACCAGAAGACCATCTGATAAAATTTTTAGGATTCAATTCTGAACAGGTGAACTCCCACTCCCCAAATGAATTTATTTGCTCGTATCCAAAGTGTTTGCCATTTACTAATACATCAAATTTTATTTCTCTGTTCATTCTATTTCTTTTAAAAGGTTATTGTAATATTCATCCGCTTTTATTAACTCCGATCCTTCGAGGTGTTCAAAGTCTATTTCCATCGATTGCTTGATACACTCTTTGCGATTGCACAAATCGTTTTCCTGAATGTAATCCGAAACCATATCCATTTCTTCTTGTTCACAATCGCAGATGCAGCAAAGTTTGTATGTTGGTTGCGGGTCTTCTGATTTAGTGTGACCGTTCGCGTCGGGGGAGTAGTAGTCTGAGTACATGGTTATTTTGTTTTAACTCCGGTTATGTCAAAGAACACTTTACTGTTGAAGTTCGGAAGAGAGGTAAATTCTTTTCTACTATCTTCACTCCAATTATTCCATGCGTTTTGAAACGCCTCTTTGAATGTAATATCTTTATAAAATCCCTCTGAATTTTTCCAACCGATATTAGCCGCTTTTTCATCGTCACTCATTTTGTGATTCGGAACCCATAACTTTGTGTCAACATGGCTTCTCATTAAATAGTACGCGCGACTGTTTAAGAAATCTTGCTCCGTCCAAGATGTTTTTTTATTGAACAAAGTAAAAGCAGGCTCAATGTTTCCAAAGGCGCCCGTGTTCCTGTTGCCCGTGTTACTGTAGCCCGTGTTCCTGTCGCCCGTGTTCCAGTTGCCCGTGTTCCAGTTGCCCGTGTTACTGTTGCCCGTGTTACTGTTGCCCGTGTTACTGTTGCCCGTGTTACTGTTGCCCGTGTTACTGTTGCCCGTGTTACTGTTGCCCGTGTTACTGTTGCCCGTGTTCGAATGACCTGTATTTTTTACTCCTTCGTTCGCTACGCTCAGGACTTCGCTCCATTCTAATCTTCTAATAATTCTCAAATGATTGGTTGCTACTTTTGAGTCTTCGGCGTGAGTTTGCACATCTCCAATTGCCTCAACTTCACACACAACATTTTTCGAGTCGAAATCATAATACGAAAAGCAATGAGATGCTTTTGTGCAGAAGTGAAAACCTGACTTGCATATTTTAAAACTTCCTTCATGTTTGTATTCTTTGCCTATTTCAAACTGAAATCCACGGCACGTCAAATCACTATTAAATACTTTGTAACCTTTCATTTTTCTTGTCTGTTTTAAATTATTACTATCGTTATTATTCCGGCTATTACCGCGATCATATTCCATCCTGCAAGCTTCCAATTGGAGTGTTTGATGTTGTAGGCTCCGGTTAGTATTGAAGCGATTGTTGCGGCTAGGAGGATGGTGTAGATTAGGGGCATTACCTTGCGATTACTGGTTTATAAATAGTGTCGCCCTGGATGATGTGGTATGGTTTTGTGTCGTTGCGCTTGTATGGGAGTGAGCAGCAGAACACGATCAAGCATGTTATTGCAAAGGCTATTAGTACTACTACGCCAGCGTCTTTGTCTTTTTTGGTGTTTTCGGGTTGGTTGGTTTCCATGTTTATGATTTTATATTTCCGTTTGAGAGGAGGTTAATGTTAGTCGGTTTCTGTTTCGGTGAGGGAGGCGATTTGAATCTTTTTATCTTCATAGAACTTGTCAATCTTTGCAATCAAAGAAACCTTAGCCTCTTCCTTTCCGTTTATTATCCTGTTAATAGTGGAAGGATTCTTTTTAAATTTCTTCGCCAACATGGTTTGATCTCCTGATTCTTTTAGCGGCTCCCACTTTTTTCTCATTTCTTCAGTTACTTTCATTTTATCTGACTGGTTTTTAAATAATTAGATTCATTTCATTATCATTTATTTGTCATTTGACAGAATCATGATATATTTGTGATGCAAACATACATCATGAATTAGCACAATGCAAATAAAGTGATAACTAAAAGTGATAAAAAAGTGCAACTAACTGAAATCCAATTCAATTAATTTTTAACTTAAAAACAGAACAATGGATTTAAAAGAAAAAATCAAAGCCGTTAGAGTCAAAACGGGTCTGGATCAGGATGAGTTTTCAGACGAAATAGGCTATAGTTTTAGCCTTTACAGCAAAGTGGAAGCTGGAAATAAGATTGCTTCACCTGGACTATTAAAAGCCATAAAGGACAGGTATGGCATTTCTGATGGTTATTTTGATGGAAATGAAAAGCTTGTTATCACTTCCATGAATAAGGTGAAAAAAAGTGATAATGGTTATTGGGAAAACTTAATAGCCGACTATAGATTGTCGAGAGACAAGGCTATTGAAGACGCTAAGGCCTGGAAACAAGAGATGTTGGACTGGAAGATCCAGGCGCAAACGCTTTCTAAATTTTTAAATGCGGGAAAGCTTAACGTTCTTGCTTACGCGGGTGCTTCAAAAAAGGCACAAGCAAGAACAATACAATAGGGGTTAAAGGCTCCATCCGCATTGATAACAAAGGGATAGACTAAAAGTTCGAGTCCCGTCCGGACCGCTATCAATGTGAAGACAAGAGTTAACGCCCCTTTCAGGAAACTGAGGGGCTTTTTTTATTCCCATTAACCAGGGTAGAATTACCCTCTTTTACAAACAATATAATGTTTGAAATACCAATAATATAAGGGATATCATGAATGTTTAACGGAGTATTTTCGGCCTCCCTAAAAAACAAAACCAATGACCTATTTAGAATTATTTCAAAAGTACATAGAATACCACAAGGATTCCGTCACAAAAAAGGACCGAAGAGATCCCGTTACAATAAAGGCATACAGGAATAAATATGACATGTTTAAGCAATATCTTACCTATAGGAACTCAATCAATCTACTGCCCGAAGAGTTCACGATTAAAATAGCTGATCAATATTTTGAGTATCTGATTAGGAAAAAATACGGGAACAATTATTCCGTTCGTTGTGCCGAAATTCTTAAAACAGTTATGAAATTCGGCGTACGAAAAGAATTCATAAAAATCAACTCCATATCCGAATTCAAACAAGCAAAGGACAAGCCAGGAAAACCGAAATACATTACTTCCCGGGAACTGAGATTAATAGAAGATTATCAACCGGTATGTGGAACTGTTTCAAAGGCAAAATCAATGTTCTTGTTCCAGTGTTATACAGGAGTTGATTATGGCGATCTTATACGAATAAGGCGATCAAATATAACCGAATATAAGGGTCGGGAATTCCTTATTAAGAACCGGAACAAATCAACTATTGAGGCCTATATACCATATTCAGACAAGTGCGCAGACCTTTTTAAGGCCAATGGATACCGAATGGATTTATTATCAAATGGAAAGTATAATGAAGCCCTTAAGACACTAGCCGAAGAGTGTGACATCCATAAACACCTTATATCCCATATGGGTCGCAAAACTTTCGCTATGCACAAATTAAATAATTCCGGATATTCTATTGAGGCAGTATCTAAAATGTTGGGTCACAACTCTATAAAGACAACCGAAACGTATTACGCTCAGGTGGAGCTGGAATTAGTTTACCAGGAATTTAACAAGATAGAAGATAGCCGGTAAATAAAAATATGTATTTTTATTGCTCAAACCAATTAAAATTAAAATAATGTTGAACTCATCAAAAATGGATAAATTGGCCATTTCCTTAAAGGCCTACATAAAAAAATATTTTAGCAATAATTTAACCGATCTTGATGAGTCAGGAACAAGGATTCTAATAAATACATTTCTAACCGATGTGCTTGGATATACTCCAATAGAAGAGGTTCGCACAGAATATATGATAAAGGGAACATATGCCGATTATATGATTCAGGTAGCTGGCGCAAGGCATTTTTTGGTTGAGGTAAAGGCATTATCGCTTAAATTAAACGAAAGTCATTTACGCCAAACCGTAAATTATGGAGCTAATGAGGGAGTAGAATGGGCATTGCTTACAAATGGAAAATCATTTGAAATGTATAAAATACTTTTCAATAAGCCTATACAGGCCATAAAAGTATTCAGTATTGATTTGTCAAGTGCTACAAACATAAAGGATCAGGTAGAGCTACTTCAATATTTACATAAAGACGCTATAAAAGGCAAGGGACTTGAGTGCCTGTGGAGTAAAACAATTGCCCTTGATCCGGTTAATGTTGCTGGGCTACTTTATTCGCCTCAAATAGTATCTCATATCAAAAAGATGCTGAAAGAAAAATACAATTCTAAATTTGAAGAATCCGATATTGAAAATTCAATTAAGAGAATAATCACTGAATCAATAAATATTGATAGCATTAAGCCTCATAGAGTTAAGAAAGATAAACCGAAAAAACCTGTTGTTGCTTCGATTATTTCTGCAACTTTAGAGGCCAAATCAGAAGATCAAATAATACAACAATAGGGCGCGGTCCCGTCCGAATCCACTTAAAAAAATAAAACAAATGAAAACCTCAATTCTAATTACCCTATCAATTCTTATCTGTATGTCATGTAAGAAAAAATCAAATGATGTAAGCTCATCATCCGGAACGAGTACTGGGGCCGGTCAGGACACGTATGTCTTATTATTGGAATCAAATTTCTACAGAAGTAAGATTTCTGTAGAAAATATCAGTGACAATGTTTTGATAAAAAGGTATAATAACTCAGGAGACTCAACCAAGAATTGCCCAATATCTTACACCTTTAAAGGATCTTCTGAAAATAAGTACCGTATTTACACGACTTCAGTTAAAAATTCCACTGATACCGCTTTATACATGACAAATACAGGACTAACCTACAACTACCTCCAGGTTAAAAAAAATGGGGCTATTATATACGAACATACCGACTCTGTTGGTTATGGCTCAGGATATGGGTCACATCGGATTACCGCAAACGAATGCAAGATAAATTATTGATCACAGCATTAAATGTAAATAACCGGTCTAATCAGCCGGTTTTTTTGTGCCTATAATTTATCCACTACAAAATAAAAAGCTATAGCAAATTGCAATCTACCTTTGTTTCAATGACTGAGACAATAGATAAGCTTTACAAACGATCTTTTACAGACGCATATTTCTTTGGCTATGTTTCTTCTATCCGGAAGAACCTACCTACTGTATCCGTAAAGAGCGCTGTTAAAAACTTCATGAACTCACATAGCCTTAATGATGACGATGTAAACGAGGGGTCGCTTGTGTCTACTTTCAATCGGATGAATTCTGAGTATTTAGGAACACTAAAAACAAAGAATAAACAATGAAAA
>JADMIO011135778.1_pt1 | contig 43036 bp, 43 predicted proteins | sample 8958161 | NCBI WGS metagenome assembly JADMIO01 (sample SAMN16585339, study PRJNA669376) | soil metagenome | isolation source: Crop rotation soil | place: USA: Cullars Rotation, Alabama | collected 2011
CCGCGACTTCAAGTCACGTGAATTCCAAGCTTCGGATCCCACTGTGCTGGAAAGGGTGATCGTGACGCCGCCGAGCGAATGCCCGACAAGACCGAATCGGGTGAAGCCGGCTTGGTCGGCGGAGTCGATGACCGCGGCCACGCAATCGTCGAGTGTCACCGCCAGAATCTCAGCCGGGCGACTGCCGCGGCCGGGCAGGTCGACGGCCACCGTTGCAGCGTCGACATGCTCGACAACGCGATCCCAACATTGCGCCGAAAGGTTCGATCCATGCACCAGCACGACGCCGTCGACGCTCACGACACCGTCTCGCCCGCTAGTGCTTCCTGGCGCGGACTTTGTATGTCGCAGGCCATGATTCGCGCGTCCCGTCCCCGGAGAGCGGGATGCCCTTGCTACCGATCCTGACGTCGAACGCCTCCTTGCCCGCGCCGACTTCGCGGTTGGCGTGCTCTTGGGCTGCGTACATCAACTGGTCGATCTCGGCTTCGGCGAACGTGACGAAGGACGTCTTGCGGACTTCGTCGTCGCCGGGCGTCATCTTCTCCGGCAACACCCGCGACGCGAGCGCGGCGACACCCAGCAGCGTGAACGGAATGACCCAGTAGCAGAGGAAGGACAGCGGCGTCTTGGTGTCGAGGATCGTGGCGTGCCCGTACACGAGCGGCGGGATGGCCGAGGACACCGTCATGCCGGCGAACGCGCCGACCCAGATCCACGTCAACAGCGTGGTGATCCGTTTGAACACTTCACCTTTGATCACTTCGTCGGGCTGATCGACCTCGGCGAACTCGCGGACGAACGGCCTGCCGAGCAGGACGCTGCTCAGCGCGACGAGAAAGATTCCCGCATTGCTCAGCGGCTGCATCCACTGCTCCATGAAGGACTGGCTGAGCGTGAACGTCAGGATCGCCAGCACGACAAAGGTTCCGATGGCGCCGATTTCGAGAGTGCGGCCAGGCGTCCCTTTCACGCGCCCGATCACGAACGACGCCACTGCTACCGCGAGAGCCACCAGCACCGCGGTCTCGAACGGGACGTTGCCGACCAGCACCCAATAAACGATCCACGGCGCGAAGCCCACCAGAATGCTCACGGTGGGTCAGTGTATGTAGTCGACTCCGCGAGCACGACAGTCCGCCTCATATTTGTAACGTCGCCATGATGCTTACGTCATCGGTGAGAACGAGCCGTCAGACCCCGGTGGGTACGGCGTGACACTTGTCACAGCCCCGACCGGCAGCGGGCCGTACAGGTGCGGGAACCGCATCGACTCCGGATCCGTCGGCACGCCCGGTTCCCAGCGGACCGGCGCGGTCAATCGGTCGGGGTCCACGTGAAGCAACAGCAGGTCCGTTCGGCCCGCGTAGAGCCGATTGGCGGGCAGATGTACCTGCTCAGGCGTCGAAAGATGGATGAAGCCAACCGCGTCGAGGGAGTCCGGACGGTGCTCGCCGACCCCCCGTGCGAGCTGCCAGTCCTCCTTGGCACATATGTGCACGAGCATCTCTTTACCCTGCCCTCCCCGCAACCTCGCCGAGGGTGAAAAACGACACACCCGCATACGGCTTGGGAACAACGCTGAAAGTCAAAGCGTCTGAGAGAGTGGACATGCGTGAAACCGGGTATTAACCGGTCGCACCACGAGCAGAGACGGAGGAGCCATGAACGCAACTCTGACCAGCCCCGAACTCACTCGGGCTGATCGCTGCGACCGCTGCGGCGCCGCTGCTCGCGTACGGGCAAAGTTGCCGTCGGGCGCCGAGCTGCTGTTTTGCCAGCACCATGCCAATGAGCACGAGGCCAAGCTGATCGAGCTTGCCGCAGTGCTCGAGGTAAACCCTGCCGAACCCGTCGACGCCTAATCCATCAGCCTGCCGATCTGGGCAGGACGGCACTTCTTCAGGAATGCTGGACTGGTCATGACTGACCAGCCTCCCGTTTCGCGCCACCACATCTGGCACATCACGAAGCGGACATTGTCGAAGAGCTGGGATGACTCGATCTTCTCGGAGTCCGCGCAGGCGGCGTTCTGGTGCGCGCTGTCGCTGCCCCCGCTGCTGCTGGGGATGCTCGGCAGCCTGGCCTACGTCGCGCCCTTGTTCGGACCCGAGACGCTGCCGGTGATCCAGGAGCAACTGATCAACACGGCCAGCCACTTCTTCTCGCAGAACGTGGTGACCGAGATTATCGAACCGACTGTCCGCGACATCGTCAGGGGCGCTCGCGGCGAGGTCGTGTCGATCGGGTTCGTCATCTCGTTGTGGGCAGGGTCGTCGGCCGTCTCGGCGTTTGTCGACTCGATTACCGAGGCGCATGATCAGACCCCACTGAGACACCCTGTGCGGCAACGCTTCTTCGCGCTCGGCCTCTACGTGGTGATGCTGGTGATGGCGATTGCGACCGCGCCGCTCGTCGCACTTGGACCGCTGAAGATCGGTGAACGCATCCCCCAAAGCGTGGACAACATCTTGCGCTTCGGCTATTACCCGGCGCTCATCCTCGCCCTTGTGGTGTCCGTGACGTTCCTCTACCGGGTGTCGCTGCCCAAACCGCTGCCGTCGCACCGACTGGTCCTCGGTGCGGTGTTGGCCACCGCAGTCTTCCTGATCACCACGGTCGGCTTACGGATCTACCTGACGTACATCACCAGCACCGGGTACACCTACGGCGCGCTAGCGACGCCGATCGCGTTCCTGCTGTTCGCCTTTTTCCTCGGCTTCGCGATCATGATCGGAGCGGAACTGAACGCGGCCATTCAGGAAGAGTGGCCCGCCCCCGACACCCACGCGAAGCGATTCAGGGGCTGGCTCGAAGAGAAGGCGGCCGATTCACTCGAGTCGTTCAACGGAAACTCGGCACCGGCGGCGAAGCCTTCGACGCCCGCGACGGCCAAGGGCGACGCCGCTACTTCTTGAGTTGCTCGTAGATCCGCTTGCAGTCCGGGCATACCGGCGAACCCGGCTTGGCCGCCTTGGTGACCGGAAACACCTCACCGCACAACGCGACGACGTGCGTGCCCATCACGGCGCTTTCGGCGATTTTGTCCTTCTTGACGTAATGGAAGAACTTCGGCCGGTCGCTGTCAGTACCGTCGTCGACCTGTTCGTCGGTGTCGGTGCGCTCGATGGTCTGGGTTTCCATGGGTTCATTGTGCCCGGCAATACATCGGTAAGAAACCGATCGGTTTATCGACCCGTAGGTGTGGAACAGTGGGACATATGAAACACGGCCAAGAGCTGGGTTTCGACGACGATGGTCGACCTGTCCTCATCACCCGTGCCGCCCCCGCCTACGAGGAGCAGCACCGCGCGCGTGTGCGCAAATATCTGACCATCATGGCGTTCCGCATCCCTGCGCTGATCCTTGCGGCCGTGGCGTACGGCATATGGGAGAACGGGCTCATCTCGCTGGCGATCATCGTGTTGTCGATACCGCTGCCGTGGATCGCGGTTCTGGTCGCCAACGACCGACCGCCCCGCCGCGCCGAGGAGCCACGACGTTACGAGGCACGCCGCATTCCTCTGTTCCCGACCGCCGAACGGCCCGCAATCGAACAGCGAGCACAATCGGCGCCGCAACCGGACGGAGTCAATCTGAACGGCGACGTTCCTTCCTGAGCCGCGTCTAGCCGTATTCTCAGACGATTCTCAGGTCATCGGGGCAAAAGCGCAGATCAACACGTGTGAACCGGCCGGTTCGTGGGAACTCTTCGAGGCAACCAGGCGTTGAAGTTCTTGACAGTTCGAGCCGAGCAGGAGGCCCCGATGGCTAATGCCACACTAAGCCGCTTTGACCACGATCTGGACGCTCAGAGTCCAGCCGCTGATCTTGTGCGCGTGTATCTGAATGGCATCGGCAAGACCGCTCTACTCAACGCCGCCGATGAGGTTGAGCTTGCAAAGCGCATCGAGGCCGGCCTGTATGCGCAGCACCTGCTGGCGACCCGTAAGCGACTGGGCGAGAACCGCAAACGCGATCTGGCGATCGTCGTACGCGACGGCCAGGCGGCCCGCAGCCATCTGCTCGAGGCGAACCTGCGACTCGTGGTCTCGCTGGCGAAGCGCTACACCGGGCGTGGCATGCCGTTGCTTGACCTGATCCAAGAGGGCAACCTCGGTCTGATTCGCGCGATGGAAAAGTTCGACTACGCCAAGGGTTTCAAGTTCTCCACCTATGCGACGTGGTGGATCCGGCAGGCGATCACTCGCGGCATGGCCGACCAGAGCCGCACCATCCGACTGCCCGTCCATCTCGTCGAGCAGGTCAACAAGCTCGCCCGGATCAAGCGGGAGATGCACCAAAACCTCGGCCGTGAGGCCACCGACGAGGAGTTGGCAGAGGAGTCCGGCATTCCCGCCGAGAAGATCGCCGATCTCCTCGAGCACAGCCGCGATCCGGTGAGCCTCGATATGCCGGTCGGCAGCGACGAGGAAGCCCCGCTCGGCGACTTCATCGAAGACGAGAACGCCATGTCGGCCGAGAACGCCGTCATCTCCGAACTGCTGCACACCGACATCCGGCACGTGCTGGCCACGCTCGACGAGCGCGAGCAGCAGGTGATCCGGCTGCGGTTCGGGCTCGATGACGGCCAGCCCCGCACGCTCGACCAGATCGGCAAGCTCTTCGGGTTGTCCCGGGAACGAGTGCGCCAGATCGAGCGCGAGGTGATGGCCAAACTGCGCAACGGCGAACGTGCCGACCGCTTGCGCTCCTACGCCAGCTAGCGACCCCTCCGCAGAAGGCCCGCCGGTGAAAGCCGGCGGGCCTTCTTGCCACACGCTGGCGGTGGAGAACCCCTATTCGCGCAGCTAGGCCGGTAGACTCTGGCGTGACGAAGGGTTGCTCATGAACGATCTGGTCGACACCACCGAGATGTACCTGCGGACCATCTACGACCTCGAAGAAGAGGGCGTAGTGCCGCTGCGGGCGCGCATCGCCGAGCGTCTCGAGCAGAGTGGGCCCACTGTCAGCCAGACCGTGTCTCGGATGGAGCGCGACGGCCTGCTGCACGTCGCCGGTGACCGGCACCTGGAACTGACCGACAAGGGCCGCGGCCTGGCCGTCGCCGTGATGCGCAAGCACCGGCTGGCCGAGCGGCTGCTGGTCGACGTCATCGGGCTGCCGTGGGAGGAAGTGCATGCCGAGGCGTGTCGCTGGGAGCATGTGATGAGCGAGGACGTCGAACGTCGGCTGGTGCAGGTGCTGGACAACCCGACGGTGTCACCGTTCGGCAATCCGATTCCCGGTCTGTCTGAACTCGGTGTCGGCGACTGGATCGGCTCCGAGGACCGAAACCTCGTGCGGCTGACCGAGCTGCCCGCGGGCTTCCCGGTCGCCGTCGTCGTGCGCCAGCTGACCGAACACGTCCAGGGTGACGTCAGCCTGATCGCCAAGCTCAAGGAAGCCGGTGTGGTTCCCAACGCGCGGGTGACCGTCGAAACCGGCCCCAACGGCGGAGTGATGATCGTGATCCCGGGACACGAGCAGGTCGAGCTGCCGCACGAGATGGCACACGCCGTGAAGGTGGAAAAGGTCTAACCCCGTCCGAGAACGCCTGGGCCACAACGGAACTAGCCTGCCCGTCGTCCGAAGCCCCGTTGTTTCGGCAACGTCAGGCCCAGCCGCTTTGCGAGCCGGTACCCCGTCGCGGCGAGCTCACGGATCTGTTCGGGCCTCATCCCTGACTGCAGCGCGGTGTCGAGCATGCCCGCCATCCGGTGCGTGGCATCGCAGCGCAGCGCCGCCTCCAGCGACACCCCGGCCAACGGGCCGTCCCCGCGGGCATAGGCGGAGAACGCCAACAACACCAGCGCCTCGACCCGCCACGGCGGGGGAAGCGCGCGGGACAGCCCCGCCCACAGCGCCTCGGCCTGCGCGGCCTTGTCCCCCACCGCCAGTGCGTAGAGCACGTCGCGCACCTGCGGTTCGGTCATGGCGTGTGCAAGCCGCGCCATCACGGTCTGCGGCAGCTCTCTGCCCGTCGCCGCCCGCGCCGCGGCAGTCATGACCTCCTCGACGGCACCCGCCGGGTCGACCGCCATGCCGGCATGGCCACGGATCACGTCGGCCAGAGCGTCGCTGGCTTCCGCATCGGTGAGCTCGATGACCTTCTGTAGTTCCTCGCGCCGGGCATACAGCCGCCTGCCGTCCAATACCGCCGCCATCGCCAAAGGCGATGCCGACGGGTCGTCCACCGTGCCCCAGCTGCCGTTCGGGCGGTGCCACCGACCGTCAGGGCCGACCGTGTCGACGATGTGGAAGTCGAGCAGCTCGATCGAGTGGTCGCCAAGACGGTCCTTCAGGGCCTCGGAAAGATCCCGGTAGTCGTCGTTGCACAACCGGCAGCCTGCGCCCTCGGCGTCGACGACGACCGCGATCGCGCCTTCGGGCCCGGCCGCCGCGGCGACCTCGGCGAGGTGGCCGACGGCGTCGAACAGTTCGAGCGAAAGATCAACGCGCATAACGCAACCCAACTCCCCGCGGTCGATGGTCACCAGAACGAGGGACTTTTCGGGCACGAAGCCCAGAACGGCTGGCAGCGCTGCGATCAGTGCGCCGGGTCGGTTGAGCTGGAAGTCGGATTGCGGTGTCGTCATGCCATGACGGTGGCCGTTGCGACCGACCGAAACCGTTCCGACCGTTTCGCGGCCACAGCGGCTGGGGATGAACTCGCGACTGGGGATAACCGGCTAGCGCGGGATCTGTTGGCGCACCTTCAGCACCGCATCGGTGAACAGCGTGTCCAGTGCCTGGGTGTCCGGTGTGTCATCCGCCGATCCGTCCTGCTGCCACGACGCCGTCACCCGGACATCCTCGATGAGGGCGACCAGCGTCAGCGTCCTGGTGCCTTCTGCCGCCGACTGCGCAGTGACGGTCTGGTCGACTGCGTAGCTGTCATCGGCGTCCACCGGCGGCGCAGGCGGCAGATCGACAGTCACCTCCGACACCTCGTCTGCGCCTGCCGTGATGGTGAACGACGGGCAGTCGGTGAGTTGGGTGACCCTGGCGCGCACCGAGGGCACCGGCCGGATGACCGTGACGATGAGCCGGCTGCCGGTTTCGTCGTCGGTCCCCTGTACCGCAGCCTTCTGTTGGGCCAGCATCGGCAGCGGCGCGCATTCGGGCGGCGTCACCTCGGATCCGGCAGGGACGCCGTCGATTTCGCCGAGCACGCGGTCGACGTCCTTCGGGGGCAACGCGGACGCCGGATACTGCGAGGGGAACCGTGTCGGCTCGATCAGCAAGTCAGCCACTGGAACGGGCGGGGCCGGCGCGACCCTTGGGTCACCGGCGCGCGCGGTGCCGGTGACCACCCGCGCGCAACCACCGACCAGCACCGCCGCCGTCAGCACAGCGCACCAGACAACGGGCAGCCTCGACCCGTGCAGAACCGTGCCCACCATCGCCGTCATCGTCTCACCGGCCGGTCCCCGCCGCTTTCAGGCGCGCGGAGAGCGTCCGGACAACCGATCCGCAGCCTTTGTTCACCCGGTATTGACCGCGTCGGCATGCGAGATGACCGCAATCGGCGTAGACCTTCAGATATGGCTTCGGTGCTGGAGTACGACCTCGTCGTCATCGGTTCGGGTCCCGGTGGGCAGAAGGCCGCCATCGCGGCGGCAAAGCTCGGCAAGACGGTGGCCGTCATCGAGCGCGGCCGCATGCTGGGCGGAGTCTGCGTGAACACCGGGACCATCCCGTCGAAGACGCTGCGCGAAGCGGTGGTCTACCTGACCGGCATGAGCCAGCGAGAGCTCTACGGCGCCAGCTACCGGGTCAAAGAAAAGATCACGCCCGCGGACCTGCTGGCCCGCACCACCCACGTCATCACCAAGGAGGTGGACGTGGTGCGCAGCCAGCTGATGCGCAACCGGGTCGACCTGCTCACCGGTCACGGCCGGTTCCTTGACCCCCACACACTCTGCGTCGATGACCAGGCCCGCGGCGAAAGGACCACTGTCCGAGGCGAATACATCGTCATCGCCACCGGCACCAAGCCGGCGCGGCCAGCCGGTGTCGAATTCGACGAGGACCGGGTGCTCGACTCCGACGGCATCCTCGACCTCAAGTCGCTCCCGACGTCGATGGTGGTCGTCGGCGCAGGCGTCATCGGGATCGAATACGCGTCGATGTTCGCCGCGCTGGGTACGAAGGTCACCGTCGTCGAGAAGCGCGACAACATGCTGGACTTCTGCGATCCCGAAGTGGTCGAGGCGCTGAAGTTCCACCTGCGTGACCTCGCAGTGACGTTCCGCTTCGGCGAGGAGGTGACGGCCGTCGACGTCGGCGCGGCCGGCACGGTGACGACGCTGGCCAGCGGTAAGCAGATCCCGGCGGAAACGGTGATGTACTCGGCGGGCAGGCAGGGCCAGACCGAGCACCTCGACGCCGAGAACGCCGGACTGGAGATCGACAGCAGGGGACGGATCTTCGTCGACGATCAGTTCCAGACCAAGGTCGACCACATCTACGCCGTCGGCGATGTGATCGGCTTCCCGGCACTGGCCGCCACGTCGATGGACCAGGGCAGGCTGGCTGCCTATCACGCGTTCGGCGAGCCGGTGAAGGGCATGACCGAACTGCAGCCGATCGGCATCTACTCGATCCCCGAGGTGTCCTATGTCGGCGCAACGGAAGTCGACCTCACCCGCGACTCCATCCCGTACGAGGTCGGGGTGTCGCGGTATCGCGAGCTGGCCCGCGGCCAGATCGCGGGCGATTCGTACGGCATGCTCAAGCTGCTCGTCTCGACCGAGGACCTGAAGCTGCTCGGCGTGCACATCTTCGGGACGAGCGCCACCGAGCTGGTGCACATCGGCCAGGCCGTGATGGGCTGCGGCGGCACCGTCGAATACCTCGTCGACGCCGTCTTCAACTACCCGACATTCTCGGAGGCCTACAAGGTCGCAGCGCTGGATGTGATGAACAAGCTGCGCGCGCTCAGCCAGTTCCGCACCTAGACCTCAGCAGTCGTCGTCGAACACCGCAGGCGCTTCGTCACCGGGGCCACCCGCCTCGGCGCGCGCCAACAGCGCGACCACGCCGTCATCGAACGGCGGTGAGTACGAGACGTTTTCATCACAGCCGCCGCCGTCGAGGCCGCCCGTCAATCCGGTGATGGTCGGACCGGTGGTCCATGGTGCGCCGCTGGTTCCGTCGACGAGCCCGCCGCAGGGCAGCGACGGGAAGCCGCCGGGCGCCAGTTCGGTTGCGGACTTGCAGCCGACCGGGCCGCCGCCGACCCCGAGGCCGTATCCGGTGACGTTGACGACCGTGCCCGGTTTCGGCGCGGTTCCGATCGTCAGCCCACCGCCTGCCTGGTCTTCGAGCGTGCCTGCGGCGTCGCGCGCCACCCGCAGAATTGCGAAGTCCGCCAACGGATCCTGGTTCGTCACCCATCGAGGGTCGAGGTAGATCGAGTCGACCCGCCAGATGTCGGCCGGGTCGGCGGCCTCGGAGAAACCGGCAACGAATGTGGTGTCGACGTCGCCAGCGACGCAGTGCGCGGCAGTGAGGATCAGGTTCCCGTCCTTGGAGTCGAGAACGCCCGCGGTGCACGTGTGCAGATCGCCCGCACCGAGAAACAGCGCGCCGATCCTGGCGTCAGGTGGCACCGGGGCCGCGGTCATTTTCGTCACCGTCGGTATGTGGCTCGGCGGGTGCGGTTCAGGAGGGGTCGTCGTTCTGCCGCAGCCTGCGGTCAACGCCAGCAGTCCGACCACCAGCACCGCCGACACCCGCATGACACCTGATCTTGCCCGATCGCACCGGCGCGGGGCCCCGGACTCATGGACCTGAGAGCGGGCAAACAGGGGCAATGAGACACTGGAAGTAGCGGTGCCCTAGGAGGTGAGCCCCATCAGCGACGAGCACGACAAACACGAACAGCGCTATCAGCCCGACCACAGCGGGATGTACGAACTGGAGTTCCCTGCGCCGCAATTGTCGTCGTCAGACGGACGCGGGCCGGTGATGATCCACGCCCTGGAGGGCTTCTCGGACGCCGGGCATGCGATCCGATTGTCCGCCCAGCACCTGAAGGACACCCTGGACACCGAGTTGGTGGCGTCGTTCGCGATCGACGAACTGCTGGACTACCGGTCCCGGCGGCCGTTGATGACGTTCAAGACCGACCACTTCACCAGCTACGAGGAACCCGAGCTCAGCCTCTACGCCCTGCACGACAGCGTCGGCACGCCGTTCCTGCTGCTTGCGGGCATGGAGCCGGACCTGCGCTGGGAGCGATTCATCACGGCGGTGCGGCTGCTGGCCGAACGACTCGACGTCCGGCAGACCATCGGGCTTGGCACGATCCCGATGGCGGTCCCGCACACCCGGCCGATGACGCTGACCGCCCACGCCAACAACAAGGAGCTGATCGCCGACCACACGCCGTGGGTCGGCGAGGTGCAGGTTCCCGGCAGCGTGTCCAACCTGTTGGAGTTCCGAATGGCCCAGCACGGGCACGATGTGGTCGGGTTCACCGTGCACGTGCCGCACTACCTGGCCCAGACCGACTACCCGGCAGCCGCGGAGGCGCTGCTCGTGCAGGTCGCCAAGTCCGCATCGCTGCAGCTGCCTCTGGCGGCGCTGTCGGAGGCGGCCGCAGAGGTGGCGACGAAAGTCGAGGAACAGGTCAGCGGGAGCAGCGAAGTTGCTCAAGTGGTGGAGGCCCTTGAGCGCCAGTACGATGCCTTCATCGCAGCCCAGGAGAACAAATCGCTGCTGGCACGCGATGAGGATCTGCCCAGCGGTGACGAGCTCGGCGCCGAGTTCGAGCGCTTTCTCGCGCAGCGGGACAAGAAGAGGACAGAAGGCTTACCAGACGGGGACGACGGCGTTTAGCCCGTCACCCGGTCCGACGACGAGGTTGGCGACATGACAGCGCGAAAGCCAGGAAAGCCCAATCTGCGTCCCGTGCGTGAGCTCACGCCCACGTTGCAATACCGCACCATCCACGGCTACCGACGCGCGTACCGGATCGCCGGGTCGGGCCCCGCAATACTGCTGATCCACGGGATCGGCGACAACTCCACCACGTGGAGCAGCGTGCAATCCACGCTCGCCCAACGGTTCACCGTCATCGCCCCCGACCTGCTCGGCCACGGGAAATCCGATAAGCCGCGCGCCGACTACTCCGTTGCGGCATACGCGAACGGGATGCGCGATCTGCTCAGCGTGCTCGACATCGAGCGGGTCACGGTGGTCGGGCATTCGCTCGGCGGTGGCGTCGCGATGCAGTTCGCCTACCAGTTTCCGCAGCTGGTGGACCGGCTCATCCTGGTAGGCGCGGGCGGGGTGACCAAGGACGTCAACTTCGCCCTTCGCATCGCCTCCCTCCCGATGGGGACCGAGGCGCTTGCAGTGCTGCGACTGCCGCTGGTACTGCCCGCGCTGCAGGCGGCGGGACGGGTTGCCGGACTGGCGATCGGTAGGACCGCGCTGGGCCGCGACCTTCCCGAGATGCTGCGGATTCTGCAGGATCTGCCTGAACCGACCGCCTCATCGGCATTCGCTCGCACGTTGCGGGCGGTTGTCGACTGGCGCGGGCAGGTGGTCACCATGCTGGACCGATGTTATTTGACGGAATCGGTTCCTGTTCAACTGATTTGGGGATCGCATGATTCGGTGATCCCGGTGAGCCACGCACAACTTGCGCACGCAGCGATGCCCGGTTCGCAGCTTGAGATCTTCAAGGGCGCAGGACACTTCCCCTTCCACGACGACCCCGACCGCTTCGTCGAGATCGTCGAACGGTTCATCGACTCCACCGAACCGGCCACCTACGACCCGGTGCCACCTGCGCTGTTAGCGTGCTGTGAACGCGATCTGAAAGGGGCGCTCATGTCTTCGTCGAACCGCAAGAACCTGTTGAGTTTTGCCGCCGCGACGGCCGCGATCGGATTCCTGGTCAGTCCCGCGCCCGCTCAGGCGCTGCCGCCCGCGCCACTCGCGCCGAACGACTGCGCCAGCTTCCAGTTCCCCGGCGGCAGGATGACGTTCCACTACCCGAACATCGGTGAAACGAAGTTCGACACCATCGCCGGAGGCACACACGTCGATACGAAGGCGACGACCTTCTATCCGAACGGCAGCAACATGCCGGGGACCGTGCTCGGCGACATCAACGGGAACACGATCCACCTCGAAGTGACGCGGCAGCGCTACACCCCGTTGGTTCTCGATGGCACGGTCGGCGCCGACGGCAGAGGGCACGGCACGCTGACGTTCCGCGACAACGAGCCGGGCACCTGGGACACCCTCGAGCAGTTCAAATGCGTGGCTGCACCGCAAGCGCCTCCGCCGGCTGCGGCATCAACGGCAACGGTGTTCGGCGGCGATGCCGACGTCTTCAACATCGCGCACAACGATGTTCCCGACCCGGTCAACGGTATTCAAGGCGCGAAGATCGCCACATTGCCTGACGGCACGCAGGTCGGCCTGGAAGGGCCGTGCAAAGCCGGCTGGTGCCGAGTGAACTCGCCTCTGGTCCCGAACGGCTTCGGCTTCGTCGAGCAGGGGCACCTGGCGTTCGGTTAGCGGTTGTCGCGGTCGGTGCCGTCCGCACCGGCTTTGGCGTTCTTGGCGGGCCCGCTGCTGGCTCTGCTGGCGGAGTCACTGGCCTTCTTGGCGCCCTTCTTGATGCTGTCGCTGACAGATTTGCGTGCCGGCCCATCGGCAGAGGTGGTCTCCGCTCGGTGCGATGCAGCGTTGAGGCTGGGCCGGACGCTGTTTTTCCGCGTGCCGCCGGCAGCGAGAACATTGGTATTGCCGCCGGTGGAATTCTGCCGGAGGGTGTTTCCCTGCGCGCCGCTGGCGGAAAGGATGTTGACGGGGTCCAGATTCGGATTGTCTTCGAAGTCGTCGGAGTTGAACGAGTTCGCAAAGGTGATGTCAAAGTTGCCTGCTTCGACGAGTTTTCTGACCACCCCGGCGGCGACGGCGAGCGACAGTGGCCCGTTAGCCGTCACGGTGTTCCCGCATTGCGACACTGAGCAAGGTTCGCCCAAGAAAGTCTGGGAGTTTAATGCCGCGCTCAGGCCGCCAGTCGCAGTGACTTCGTTATCGCTGCCGTTCGGGAACGAAAATGGACCGCCCGCGTTAATGGCGAAGTTGAGGGAGCCGTCATTCGCACGAACCGTGTTCCGGTTGCCGATAACGTTGAGTGCGACGTTCAAAAAGCCGTCTCCCGCAAAGATGTCCATATCTATGGGATCTTGGCCCGAGACGCCCGACAAGCCTGCGTTCCCGCCAAGATTCGCCGCGAGGTTGAAGTTACTCGGCAGCAAGCTACCTGCGCTACGACCTGCTGTAACCGTGCTGCTGGCACCGTCGTTCGCGTTGCCGAAGTTGAGAGCGAGGTTGAGAGAATCAAGTGTTCCTCCGCCTGCTATTGCGTTGACATTGTTGCCCACGGCAATGGCGGCGTTCAAGAACCCTGCGGTGGTCGCCGTGCCGGTGCCCAGCACCAACGCGAAATTACCGAGGGTGCTGTTGCAGCCGTCACCGATATTGAAGCCGCTGATTCCTATGCACGTTGCGTCGGCATTCGGCACCCCACCCAGTGACGCCGCCGCGACCGCCGCCGCTACGCCAGACACCACCGCACCCCGCCGCAAGCTGCTCGCAAGCTTGTCTTTTGAATTTGTTGTGTCCCAGCGCTTATTCATGATGTGCCCCCATATCTCAATGCGTTGACAGCTGATTGACAGCTGAAAAAACGCTATTCCTCGGTTGAGCGCGGGAGACTAAATCTGCAAAAATTTGCGCATTAGTAAATTTTGCGCGCCTTCGAGGGCTGAGGCTTGCGCCGCGGGGTGCTTTGCGGTGTGGCGTACTTCGGAATAAACCGAGGTAGAGGCGCTAAATAGCTGGGTTTCTTAATCCAGGTAGTCGCGCAGCACCTGAGAACGGCTGGGGTGGCGCAACTTCGACATCGTCTTGGACTCGATCTGGCGAATCCGCTCGCGCGTCACGCCGTAGACCTGACCGATCTCGTCGAGTGTGCGCGGCTGTCCGTCGGTCAGGCCGAAGCGCAGCCGGACCACGCCTGCCTCGCGCTCGGACAGGGTCTCCAGTACCGACTGCAGCTGGTCCTGCAGCAGCGTGAACGACACCGCGTCGACGGCGACGACGGCCTCGCTGTCTTCGATGAAATCGCCGAGCTGCGAATCGCCTTCGTCGCCGATGGTCTGGTCGAGCGAGATCGGCTCACGCGCGTACTGCTGGATCTCCAGCACCTTCTCCGGCGTGATGTCCATTTCCTTGGCCAGCTCTTCTGGCGTTGGCTCGCGACCCAGATCCTGCAGGAGCTCGCGCTGGATGCGGCCGAGCTTGTTGATCACCTCGACCATGTGCACCGGGATGCGGATGGTGCGGGCCTGGTCGGCCATCGCGCGGGTGATCGCCTGGCGGATCCACCAGGTGGCGTAGGTGGAGAACTTGTAACCCTTTGTGTAGTCGAACTTCTCGACCGCACGGATCAGGCCGAGGTTGCCCTCCTGAATGAGGTCGAGGAACGCCATGCCGCGACCGGTATAGCGCTTGGCCAGCGACACGACAAGTCGCAGGTTCGCTTCCAGCAGATGGTTTTTCGCGCGATCGCCGTCGCGGCAGATCCACGCCATGTCGCGGCGCTGAGCCGCTGGCAGCTTTTCGCCCTTGTCGGCGATCTCGGTCATCAGCTGGGTGGCGTAGAGGCCGGCCTCGATCCGCTTCGCCAGCTCGACCTCTTCTTCGGCGTTGAGGAGCGCGACCTTGCCGATCTGCTTGAGGTACGCACGCACCGAGTCGGCCGATGCGGTGAGCTCGGCGTCCTTCCTGGCCTGCCGCAGCGCCTCGGATTCCTCCTCGTCCCAGACGAAGTCTCCCGATGCCTTGTCCTTCTCGCTGGGCTCGGCGATGTCATCGTCCTCGGCGGCGGGCGCCTCGTCGGCGGCGGCAGCGGGGGCCTTCGCGTCGGCGGCGGGCGCCTTGTCGCCGGCCTCGTCCGCGTCGACGACGTCTTCGGCTTCGTCCTCGAGATCGTCGAGTTCCAGCTCCTCCTCGACGAGTTCGTCGGGCTCGCCGTCGAGTTCGTCGGTGGTCTCGAGCTCATCGTCCTCGGTGCCGTCGGCCTTGGTGGTCGTCGGCTCAGGGGCGGTCGCCTTCTTGGTGCGGCTGCGCGGAGCAGCGTCGGCCTTGGCTTTCGCGGCGGGGCGAGCCTTGGTTGCCGCCGTCTTGGCCGGCTTGGCCGCCGCTTTGGCGACGGGCTTGTCCGCCTTCGTCGCGCGCGGGGCTGCCTTGGTGGCTCGCTTGGCGGGTTTGGCGGGCGCGGACCCATTGGTGGTCTTGGCTGCCGTGGCCTTCTTCGCGGGAGTCTTGGTAGCGGTGCGCTTCACCGGCTTTGTGGCTGCCGGGCTTGCCTTTGTCGCTGCCACGTCACCCTTTCGGTCATGAGGATTTCGATGGTTCGGGGGCATGCACCATCGAAAAGCGTCTGTTATGTCGAATGTGGCGTTGATTATCTGCTGGGATTCTCGCCGCTTTCTCGTCGCGGCCGCCGTTGACCATTGTAACGACACTGTTGGGTATCGCCGCGCCGAGCGGCAAATTTGACACCGCCGGGCGTGGCTACTTGGCAGTAGCGGTGACGTCGATGTCGGAGGCCATCGCCGCTCCGACGATTCCCGCCGTGTTCAGCAGGGTGGCGGCGACGATCGGGGTCCGGTTCGTCAACAGCGGGATCCATTTGTCGGCCTTGCGGCTGATGCCGCCGCCGGCGATGAACAGATCCGGCCAGATCGCGTTCTCGACCGCGACGAGGACCTTGGTGACTTCCTTGGTCCAGCGCTCGTAGCTCCAGCCCTTGTTCTCCTTGACCGACGACGCCGCCCGGTGCTCGGCTTCCTTGCCGCCGACCTCGAGGTGGCCGAACTCGGTGTTGGGCAGCAGAACGCCGTTGTGGATGACCGCCGACCCGATGCCGGTGCCGAACGTCAGCAGCACGATGACGCCGGTGTTGTCGCGGCCCGCCCCGAACTTCTCCTCGGCAAGGCCTGCGGCGTCGGCGTCGTTGAGCACGGTGACCTGCTGGCCGTCGAGCTCCTTGCCGAAGAACTCGCTGGCATTGCATCCGATCCAGCCCTTGTCGACATTGGCCGCCGTGCGCACGATGCCGTCCACCACCACCCCCGGATAGGTCACGCCGACCCGCTCGGTCCAACCGAACTCGCGGACGACGGCTGCGACGGTCTTGCTGACTGCCTCCGGGGTGGCGGGCTGGGGGGTGGCGAGCTTGAAGCGCTCACCGATCAGCTGCCCGGTGTCGAGGTCGACGATGCCGCCCTTGACTCCGCTACCGCCGACGTCGACGCCGAATCCTCTGTGCTGCGAGCCTCCGTTGGTGCTGGGATCGGCTGCGGGTGAATCGGTAGCGGTCATGTGCCCACACATTAGTAGTTCCCCATTGCTTTGGTAGGCGTGCTGGGTAACCGGCCGCAGACAATTTGTGCTGCGATAAGCCGGTGGAAAGACCCGCGATCGATCCCGCCGAACTCCGTGCAGTTGCCGAGCGGTTGGCAGTCGAGGCGGCGGACTTCGTACGGCGCCGCCGCGAGGAGGTGTTCAGCGGTGCGCGACAGCGCGAATCGACCGGTCCGGCGGTGCGCGCCAAGAGCACCCCGACCGACCCCGTCACCATCGTCGACACCGAAACCGAACGGCTGTTGCGTGATCGGCTGGCCGAACTGCGTCCAGGCGAGCGGGTTCTCGGCGAGGAGGGCGGCGGAAGCTCGGACGGCTCCGCCGGTCATCCGACATGGGTCGTCGATCCCATCGACGGCACTGTGAACTTCGTCTACGGACTGCCCGCGTACGCGGTGTCGGTGGCCGTTCAGGTCGACGGGCAGTCGGTGGCAGGTGCGATCGCCAACGTCGTCGACGGTGCGCTGTACTCCGCAGCGCGCGGCCACGGAGCGCACGTGCGCCGCGGCACAACCACGGTGCCGCTGCAGTGCAGTCGGGTCGACGACCTGTCAATGTCGTTGGTGGGCACCGGATTCAGTTACGACCCGCAACTGCGACACAAGCAGGCGTCGGTTCTTGCGACGTTGCTGCCCCAGGTCCGCGACATCCGACGGCTCGGTTCGGCAGCGCTGGATCTCTGCCTGGTTGCCGCGGGTCATCTCGACGCGTACTACGAGGACAACCTCAACGTGTGGGATTGGGCGGCAGGCGCCCTGATCGCCGCCGAGGCCGGTGCCCTGGTGCGGGTGCCGTCGGTGACCGGCTCGGAAGGCGGCAGGGGTTTGGTCGTGGCGGCCGCGCCGGGCATCGATCGGGCTTTCACCGACGCACTGCACGGGTCTGGCAACAGCGAGCCCGCGAAATAGGCGCGCCTGCAACCGGATTCGATCAGCACGCCCCGCTGTGGATCTTCGACAGCAATGTCGGATCGGCGGGCGCGGTGGCCTCCGGTCGCAGGCTGGACAGCACGGCTTCGACGTCGTCGCTGCGCACCAGCTCGGTGAAGTCGGTGCCGATCGCGAGGTCCACTGTGTTGTCGGGACGCTGGTCCTGGAACAGCTCGACGCACGGGGCGACGAGCCAGACCGCCGCCGCGGCCGCGCGGCCGGCGGGGCCGAACCGGATCTGGCCCTGGCACGCCAACCGGTTGTTTCCGTAAAGCGGGTCGTTCTCGGCCGTCGGATCGGCGAATCCGAGGTCTCGCAGCTGGCCGGCCACCTCCGCCGCCTGGCCGCCCTGGCCGCTGGCGTTGAGCACCCTGATCTTGGTGTCGGCCAGGTTGGCGGGGCTGACCTCGGTCATCGAGGCGCGCGTCACCTGTTCGCCGAGCTTTGACTGGGTGGGGTCGCTGGAGGTGTTGTCGACGGGCGGGTTGCACGCCGCCGCCTCGGTCACATCGGGCGGGCGGTTGAGGGCGACCACCCAGATGATCAGGGTCACCACGGCCAGCACGGCGAACATCAGGATCCCTGGCATGAAGTTGCGCCTGCGGAACGGCCGCCCATGCTTGTCGAAGGCCGTGCCCTCTGTGATTTGAGTGACCACACGTGCACTCTAGAACCCGCGCTGCCACCCGTTGGACCGGGACAACGGCCAACTGTGATGTAAATCACAGTTGATGATTGGCGAATCTGGGCACGAATCGTTTGGCGGATGCGTTCGACGCTGGTACAAAGCTCTGTCGCAAGGTTCACGGAGGGGACACGAGATGGCTACCGACTACGACGCCCCACGGCGCACCGAGACCGACGATGTCTCCGAGGATTCACTCGAAGAACTCAAGGCTCGGCGCAACGAAGCTCAATCTGCCGTAGTGGACGTTGATGAATCAGATTCCGCCGAAAACTTCGAACTGCCCGGCGCCGATCTATCCGGCGAAGAGCTGTCTGTGCGGGTGATTCCGAAACAGGCAGACGAGTTCACCTGCTCGAGCTGCTTCCTGGTGCATCACCGCAGCAGGCTGGCCAGCGAGAAGAACGGCGTGATGATCTGCTCCGACTGCGCAGCCTAAGCACAGGTCAACTGCGCAGCGCGGACAACACCCGATCCGGGTGACGGCAGCTCAGCAGCCAGTACGGGGTCGGGTCGTCAGGATCGTCGAGGACAACCAGCACCATCGGGCCGACCCAGGCCCTGTGCAGCACATACGCTGCCGGATCGAGCTGTCGCCCTAGGGCGGCGGACTTCGCCGACCTGGGCACCTCGGCCGACCGGGAGATGACGCTGACGGGCAGGTGCGCATCGCCGACCCACAGCTCGGTCTCGTCGGCTGGGTGGCCCGTGCCGCCGCTGACCACCCGCACCTCGGTCTTACTCAGCCACAACAGCACCGCCGCTGCGACGGGGAGCAGCACCGCGAACGGCACCCAGTTAGGCAGGGCGCGCACACCTTGATTGACTTCCAGCGCGATCAGGCCGGCGAGCGCCAGGCCGGGTGGCCACCACCACCACGGCACCCACAACCGTTCGGAATAGCGCACGACTTGTGGTGCTGCGCGCGTGTTGGACACGCCGCCAAGGGTAATCTCATGCGTCGTGTCCACCCCTTTGGCAGTCGTCCGCCTCGACCGCGACCTGCCGATGCCCAGCCGGGCTCACGACGGCGATGCGGGTATCGATCTGTTCAGCGCGGTCGACGTCGAACTGCCGCCCGGTCATCGCGAGCTCGTGCCGACGGGTATCGCGGTGGCCGTTCCGTACGGAATGGTGGGGTTGGTACATCCACGGTCGGGTTTGGCTGCGCGCGTGGGACTTTCGATCGTCAACAGCCCTGGGACGATCGACGCGGGCTACCGTGGCGAGATCAAGGTGGCACTGATCAACCTTGACCCCGCTACGCCCATCGTCGTGCACCGTGGCGATCGAATCGCCCAGCTGCTGGTGCAGCGGGTGGAGCTACCCGAGCTGGTCGAGGTGACCTCGTTCGATGAGGCCGGTTTGGCCGACACTTCCCGTGGCGACGGCGGCCACGGTTCCTCCGGCGGACATGCGAGTTTGTGATGGCTTTTGGAAGACACGCCAGACCCGAAGACGACGGTTTCGACGACGAGGTCGCCGGAACGGATTCGGGCGTAAATGACGACGAGCTGGACGGCCCGTTCGATATCGACGACTTCGACGACCCGGCCACGGCCGCCCAGGCCCGGCTGGATCTGGGCTCGGTGCTCATCCCGATGCCCGAGGCCGGCCAGGTCCAGGTGGAGCTGACCGAGGGAGGCGTGCCGAGCGCGGTGTGGGTGGTGACGGCCAACGGCCGATTCACCGTCGCGGCGTATGCGGCGCCGAAGAGTTCGGCGCTGTGGCGTGAGGTCGCATCGGAGCTGTCGGACTCGCTGCGCAAGGACGCCTCGGAGGTCCGGATCGAGGACGGCCCGTGGGGCAGGGAAGTCGTCGGTGCTGCGCCGGCCGGCGTTGTCCGGTTCATCGGAGTCGACGGTTATCGGTGGATGATCCGCTGCGTTGTGAACGGGCCGCAGCAGACCATCGACGCGCTGAGCAACGAGGCGCGAGAAGCCTTGGCCGACACCGTCGTTCGTCGCGGCGACACCCCTTTGCCGGTGCGCACCCCTCTGCCTGTGCAGTTGCCGGAGCCGATGGCCGAGCAGCTGCGGGCCGCAGCCGAGCAGCAGGCGGCCGCCGCTCAAGCGGCGGCGCAGCAGCAGCCACCGGAGACGCAGCCGGTCGCACGTCGCAGTGAGCACGGGTCGGCGATGCAGCAGCTGCGCACCATCACCGGCGGCTAGCGGCCGCTCAAACGTCCAGCAGGGCGGCGAGGCACGCCGCGCCGAGCACCGACGGGTCGACGCCCATATCGCCCAGGCTGACCGTGCGCAACGCGGCTCGCGGCGCCGCGGCCACCCACTCCAGCCCGACCTCCAGCGGATGCACCGGGTCGTCGGTGGCCGCTGCGACGCCCATCGGCACCGTCAGCCGCTCCAACTCGGCGCAGGTCGGCGACACGTATCGGGACGCCGCCTCCATCGCGTCGGGCAGCGACGGCCACTGGCCGACCCAGGACCGGGTCAACTCGTCGGCAAGCCACGGCGGGCTCGATGCCCGCATCTGTGAGGTTGCCGACACCAACCCGTCCCTGCGCAGCACGTCGGCCGAATACCTGGCGGCCGCCGCGGCGGGTGCCGACTCCGGCGAGCCCGTCCATGGCGGCAGGGCGGCCAGTACTGCGACGGCGCGAGCCGGGTGGCTCAACGCCCAATTGACCGCCACCGCGGCGCCGATGGACACCCCACCCACCGCAATCGCGCCCAGCCGCGCGGCGTTGTCGAGGTCGGCGAGGTAGCCGTCGATCAACCGGTCCGGTTGCGGCGGCGGCGTCACGACCACGGCGCCAACATCGTGCAGGGCGGTCGCGAATGCCCGGTATACGTAGTCGTCGTCGGATCCCGTTCCGGGCAGCAGAACCGCTGTCACGCCGCGTAAATCGACCGCCATCATCCGATCGTGCCGTGTGGCATAAATCACCGGCGTGGCGGGTAACCCCCAGCGTGGCTTAACGGAACTAACAGGTCTACCGTGGCGTTAGTTGGGGATCCACGGTGGATTCACAGAATGGCAGGAGAGGCCATGGCTACGGCCGAAGGGTATCTGCGCCGGCTCACACGTCGGCTGACGGAAGACCCAGAGCAACTCGATGTCGAAGAGTTGAGCGAGGAAGCCGCGAGCACCGGCGCCCAGAAGGCGGTCGACTGCCAACGCGGCCAAGAAGTGACGATGGTTGGCACCTTGCGCAGCGTCGAGGCGAACGCCAAGGGCTGCGCGGGCGGCATCAAGGCCGAACTGTTCGACGGCACCGAGGCGGTGATGCTGGTCTGGCTCGGGCAGCGCCGCATTCCCGGCATCGAGTCCGGCCGGACTCTGCGGGTGCACGGTCGAATGGGCAAGCTCGAGAACGGCACCAAGGCGATCTACAACCCGCACTACGAAATTCAGAAGTAGTAGCGGACACGTACCGTTTAACCCGTGTCCGATAAGCAATCCGGCGCTCAAGCCATTCTTGAGCAGATGGGCGGCATCAGCGGCCTGATCTACTCGTCGCTGCCCGTTCTGGTGTTCGTCCCCGTCTCCTCGCTCTTCGGGCTGGTACCGGCGATCGTGGCGGCGCTGGTCGTCGCCGCTCTCATCCTGGTGTGGCGGTTGATCCGCAAGGAGTCCGTGCAGCCCGCGATATCCGGTTTCATGGGCGTCGGGATCTGCGCGCTGATCGCCTACATCGTGGGCGAGTCCAAGGGCTACTTCCTGTACGGCATCTGGATGTCGCTGTTCTGGGCGGTGGTTTTCCTGGTTTCCGTGCTGATCCGCAGGCCCGTCGTGGGTTACATCTGGAGTTGGGTCAACGGGCACGACCGCGCGTGGCGGGGCGTGCGCAAGGCCGTGCTGGTATTCGACATCGCGACGATCACCTGGGTGCTTGTGTTCGCGTCGCGGTTCGTCGTGCAGCGCCATCTTTACGACGCCGACGAGACGGGCTGGCTGGCCACGGCGCGCATCGCGATGGGCTGGCCGCTGACAGCGGTGGCCGCCCTGGCCACCTATCTGGCCATCCGGTCGGCTCAGCGAGCGCTGCATGCACACGCCCCTGCGGCAGCCGCAGAGGTCGATTCCGACGCCACCGAGGCCGAGGACGCGGTGCGGGACTAGTTGGCCGGATCGGGCGAGCCCAGCGATCGACCGCTCATCGCGGTCGCCATCCTCGCCTCGTTCGTGGCGTTCCTCGACGGGTCGGTGGTCAACCTCGCGCTGCCCGCGATCGGCCGTGACTTCGGCGGCGGGCTCGCGTTGCAGCAGTGGGTGATCGACGGCTATCTGCTCGCCCTCGGCGCGCTCATCCTCATCGCGGGCGCGATCTCCGATGCCTTCGGACGGCTGGTCGTGCTGAGGATGGGGCTGGTCGTCTTCGCGGTGTCGTCGCTGCTGTGCGCGATCGCGCCGAGCGGGTGGGTGCTGGTGGCCGCGCGTTGCCTCCAGGGTGTCGGCGCGGCCTTCCTGGTGCCGAGCTCACTGGCGATGATCAACGCCCGGTTCTCGGGTCCGGCGCAGGCCAGGGCGATCGGCACCTGGACCGCTTGGACCGGAACGGCTTTCGTCATCGGCCCGCTTCTCGGCGGTGTGCTCGTCGACGCGCTGAACTGGCGGTGGATCTTCGGGGTCAACATCGTGCCGCTGGCCGTCACGCTGTATCTGACCACCAAGCTCTCGCGTGAAGAGTTCCGGCCAGACCGGCAGACGGGGATCGATGTCGTCGGCGCGGTGCTGACGGCGGTCGGCCTCACCGGCGCCGTGTACGCCCTCATCGAGCAGCAGCGCCTCGGTCTGTCCCATCCGGCGGTGTTGATCAGCCTGGTGGTCGGGGTCGGCTGCCTGATCGCGTTCCCGTTGTGGGAGCGCAGGGCACCGAATCCGATGATGCCGCTGCAGATCTTCTCCTCGCGCAACTTCGCCGTCGGCAATCTCGCCACCGTGTTCCTCTATGCCGCGGTGTCGTTGGGCATGCTGTTGGTGGCGTTGTTCCTCCAGGAGACCGCGGGCTTGTCGGCGACCAAGGCCGGCCTCGCCACGTTGCCGATCCCGGTGTTGTCGTTCTTCCTGGCGCGGTGGTTCGGCACATGGGCGGGCAAGCACGGGCCGCGCCTGTTCATGGCGCTCGGCCCTCTGGTTGCCGCGGCCGGGTATCTGCTGATGTCGAGCGTGGCCGAGCCGTTCGACATCTGGACTCAGATGCTCCCCGGCCTCGTGGTGTTCGGGCTCGGGCTGTCGATGACCGTGTCGCCGTTGACGGCGGCGATCCTGGCCGCGGTGGACCCTACCCAGAGCGGGATCGGCTCGGCGATCAACAACGCGATATCCCGTATCGCCGGGCTGATCGCTATCGCCTTCATGGGTGTGATCGTCGGCGCCTCAATGGATTTCGACGGATTTCGACACGGCTTGTACACCGCTGCCGCGCTCTTCGCGGTGGCAGGCGTGATCTCGTGGGTGGGCATCCGCAACGACCTAGGTGACTACAGTCGCGTCTCGGCCAAGGCGGCGGCGGATTGCTATGACCGGGTGGCGCCACCGCCCGCGTACTGACGACCGTGATCGCTAGCGGTTCTGCGGATGAAGCAGCAGCTCGCGCAGCTCGTCCTCGACCTCGGTGACGGCCACGAAGAGCAGTTCGTCGCCGCCCTCGAGCGGCTCGTCGCCCTCCGGCACGATGACCCGTGAGCCGCGCAGGATGGTCACCAGGGCCGCATCGCGGGGCAGCTGCAGCTTGCGCAGCGGCTTGCCGCCCCACGGCGTGTCGGCAGGCAGCGTGATCTCGATCAGGTTGGCCTGGCCCGTTCGGAACGCCATCAGGTGTACCAGGTCGCCGACCGCGACGGCCTCCTCGACGAGTGAGGCCAGCATCCGCGGCGTCGACACCGCGACGTCGACGCCCCACGCCTCGTCGAAGAGCCACTCGTTGCGGGGATCGTTGGCGCGCGCGACGACGCGCGGCACCGCGAACTCCGTCTTGGCGAGCAGGCTGACCACGACGTTGACCTTGTCGTCGCCCGTCGCGGCGATCACGACGTCGAACTCCTCCAGGTGGATGGACTCCAGCAGGGTGAGCTCGCAGGCGTCGCCGAGGCGCCAGTGCGCGGCGGGGATGGCGTCGACGTCGACGTGGCCAGGGTTGCGTTCGAGCAGGGTGACTTCGTGGCCGTTCTCGATGAGCTCACGTGCGATGGATCGGCCGACGGCACCCGCTCCTGCGATCGCGACCTTCATCAGGCGCCCTCGCTGTCTTCGCTCGGCGGCAGCGCGGCGATCGCGAGCGCCTCGGCGATGTGGCCTGCCACGGCGGCCACGTACACCTGGTCGCTTGCCTGCATCACCGTCTTCCCGTCCGGCAGCAGTCCGGTGCCGAACCGAATGATGAACGCCACCCGGCCACCGGTGGCGGCCTCCAGATCGGTCACCCGCCTGCCCACCCAGCCTTCGTGCAGGGCGAGCTCGGCGACGCCGACGTTGCCCGACGGGTCGCGCCACTTGGTGGTCTCGGTCTCCCGGGTCAGCACGTTGAGCAGCCGGTCGGTGGTCCACGGCACGGTAGCCACGGTAGGAATGCCGAGCCGTTCGTAGACCTTGGCGCGTTTGGCGTCGTAGATGCGGGCGACGACCCGTTCGACGCCGAACGTCTCGCGGGCCACCCGCGCCGAGATGATGTTCGAATTGTCGCCCGAGGACACCGCGGCGAACGCCGACGCCTCCTCGATACCCGCCCGCAGCAGCACGTCGCGGTCGAATCCCATCCCCAGCACGCGTTCGCCGGGGAACTCGGGACTGAGCCTGTTGAACGCCGTGCTGTCACGGTCGATGACCGCGACGTCATGCCCGATCCGGGCCAGGCCGTCGGCCAGCGATGCGCCCACCCGGCCGCATCCCATCACCACTACTCGCACCTTTGCGGTCCTTTCGGCTGCAGCTTGAAATTGTCGTCTTCAAATCTGCGCACTCGGAACGCTACCGCCAAACCCGACTGGGCTTACTCTTGGCTCTCGTGTCCAAGCTTTCGACCGCCGCCCGCCGGTTGGTCCTCGGCAGGCCGTTCCGCAGTGACAGGCTCTCCCACACGCTGTTACCCAAGCGGATCGCCCTGCCCGTCTTCGCATCCGACGCGTTGTCGTCGGTCGCCTACGCACCCGAGGAAATCTTCCTGGTGCTGTCGGTGGCCGGCCTCTCCGCGATGTCGCTGGCGCCGTGGATCGGTGTCGCCGTCGGGGCGGTGATGCTGATCGTCATTGCGAGTTACCGGCAGAACGTGCACGCCTATCCGTCCGGCGGTGGCGACTACGAGGTGGTGACCACCAATCTCGGCCCGACGGCGGGCCTCACGGTGGCCAGCGCGCTGCTGGTGGATTACGTGCTGACCGTCGCGGTGTCGATGGCGTCGGCGATGTCCAACATCGGATCCGCGGTGCCGTTCATCAACCAGCACAAGGTGTGGGTCGCGGTCATCGCCATCGTGATCCTTGCCGCGGCGAACCTGCGAGGCCTGCGCGAGTCCGGCACCGCGTTCGCGATCCCCACCTACGCGTTCATGATCGGCATGTACATCATGCTCGGCTGGGGCCTGTTTCAGATCAACGTGCTCGGCACACCGCTGCGCGCCGAGTCGGCGGGCTTCGAGTTGCACGCCGAGCACGGCGACATAATGGGGTTCGCCATGGTGTTCCTTGTGGCGAGGGCGTTTTCGTCGGGCTGCGCAGCGCTGACGGGTGTGGAGGCGATCAGTAACGGCGTGCCCGCGTTCCAGAAACCGAAGTCCCGCAACGCCGCAACGACCTTGCTTCTGCTCGGCGGCATCGCCGTGTCCCTGTTCCTCGGCATCATCCTGCTGGCTAAGGAGACCGGCGTGAAAATCGCCGAGCGGCCACACGAGCAGCTGATCGGCGCCCCGCCCGACTACCACCAGAAGACGCTGATCGCGCAGCTCGCCGACGCCGTCTTCCATGATTTCCCGCTGGGGCTGTATTTGATCGCGGGCGTCACCGCGCTGATCCTGGTACTGGCCGCCAACACGGCCTTCAACGGCTTCCCGGTGCTCGCGTCGATCCTCGCCCAAGACCGCTACCTGCCCCGTCAGCTGCACACCCGCGGCGACCGGTTGGCGTTCTCCAACGGCATCCTGTTCTTGGCCTTGGCGGCGATCGCATTCATCGTCGCGTTCCAGGCTCAGGTCACCGCGCTGATCCAGCTCTACATCGTCGGCGTGTTCGTCTCGTTCACGCTGAGCCAGATCGGCATGGTGCGGCACTGGACGCGGTTGTTGACCGTGGAGAACGATCCTGCGGTGCGCGCGAAGATGAAGCGCTCGCGGGTGATCAACACGATCGGGTTGATCTGCACGGGCACGGTGTTGGTCGTCGTGGTGGTGACCAAATTCGTTGCAGGCGCGTGGATCGCGATCCTCGCGATGGGCGGCCTGTTCATGCTGATGAAGGCGATCCGCAAGCATTACGACACCGTCGCGCGTGAGCTGGAGGAGCAGCAGGCCGCCGAGGAGGGCGGGATCGTGCTGCCCAGTCGCAACCACGCCATCGTGCTGGTATCCAAGCTGCATCTGCCGACGATGCGGGCGCTGGCCTACGCACGGGCAACCCGCCCCGACGAATTGGAGGCCATCACCGTCAGCGTGGACGACAGCGAGACCCGCCAGCTGGTGCACAAATGGGAGGACAGCGATATCTCCGTGCCGCTCAAGGTGATCGCCTCTCCCTACCGGGAGATCACCCGCCCGGTTCTGGAGTACGTGAAGCGGATCAGCAAGGAGTCACCGCGCACCGTCGTGACGGTCTTCATCCCCGAGTACGTCGTCGGCCACTGGTGGGAACAGGTTCTGCACAACCAGAGCGCGCTGCGGCTCAAAGGCCGGTTGCTGTTCATGCCGAACGTGATGGTGACTTCCGTTCCCTGGCAGCTCAATTCGTCGGAGCGGCTCAAGAGTCTGCAGCCGCATGCGGCGCCCGGTGACGCGCGTCGAGGCTTCCTGGATTGATCGACGAACTGACGCTGACCACCGGGCCGCCTGCCAACGGGGGAAGTTGCGTCGCACGGCACGAAGGCCGGGTGGTGTTCGTGCGCTACGCGTTGCCGGGGGAGCAGGTCCGTGTCCGGGTGGTGACCGATCACGGATCCTATTGGCACGCAGACGTTATCGAGGTGCTCGAGGCCTCGCCCGATCGGATCGACTCGTTGTGCCCGATCGCGGGCGTGGACGGGGCGGGTTGTTGCGATCTGGCATTCGCCACCCCAGAGGCGGCCCGCAGGCTGAAGGGCGCCGTGGTGGCCAATCAGCTGGCGAAGCTGGGCGGGTATCACTGGTGCGACGAGGCCGATGCCGTCGCCGAACCGGTCGGCACGGGTGAGCCCACCGGGTGGCGCACCAGGGTCCGGCTGGACACCTCCGACGACGGCCGCGCAGGGTTCCACCGCTACCACAGCGCGGAGCTGGTCAACGACCTGCGCTGCGGACAGCTGCCGGAGGGGGCGCTCGACGGCCTGAGCGAGGGCGGCTGGCCAACCGGGGCGCACCTGCACATCGCCATCGACGACGACGGCGTGCGCCACGTGGTGCAGTCCGGCCCGCGCATCGGCAGGCGCACGGCCACCCGCGTCGTCGAGGGCGGCTACGAGGCGACGCAGCGGGTCAACCAGCGCGTGTGGCGGGTCCCCGTGACGGCGTTCTGGCAGGCCCACCGTGACGCGGCGCGGGTGTACAGCGAGCTGGTGGGTGAATGGGCACAGCTGGGCGACGGAATGGTGGCGTGGGACCTCTACGGCGGCGCCGGGATCTTCGCCGCGATGCTCGGCGAGGCGGTCGGTGATGCCGGGCAGGTGCTGACCGTGGACACATCGCGCGGCGCATCCCGTTCGGCGCGGGCCGCACTGGCCGATCTGGGCAGTGTCTCGGTGGTCACCGATTCGGTCCGGCGCGCAATTTCGGCCCAGTCCCGACGCGCGGACGTGGCAGTCCTCGATCCGCCGCGGTCGGGAGCGGGCCGGGAGGTGATCGACCTGCTCGCGGCCGCGGCCGTGCCGCGGATCATTCACATCGGTTGTGAGGCAGCGTCATTCGCCCGCGACGTCGGCCTCTACCTGGCGCACGGTTACCAGGTGGAGACGTTGCGGGTGTTCGATTCGTTCCCGCTGACCCACCACATAGAGAGTGTCGCTGTGCTCACTGTATGAGAGCCATGACCCGCTTGACCGCCGCCGATTCCAGCAGTGGCGGCCAGGGCCAATCGCGATGGGCTCCTCCACGCGGTGCCTTCAGAAAGGCCAGCCCGAGAACAAGCCCGAAGATCAGGTGGCCGATCAGTGTGATCGTGATCGTGGCCGGATTCAGCGGGAACATCATCTCCTCGCCGTGCGGAGCCAGCACGACCGTTGCGATCAGTCCCGCCCAGGTGGGGAAGACCGCGAAGCCCACCGCGGCGAGCACCGCTTTCACGTTCGACCATCGATCGATGCCCAGCGCGAACGCGACGACGAAGAACGCGACACCGAGTCCTCCGCCGTCGCCGATGTACCGCCAGACGTAGCCGACAACCGCACTGCCTGCGGTGTCCGGCTCGCCGGTGACCCACGACCCCATCACGGGAATGAAGTCGCCCATCAATCCCAGGACGTGCACGGCGAACAGCCGAGCCGCGTCGTAGACGATGCAGGCCACCATTCCGGCGATCAGTCCACGTCCGACGATGATGTCGATCCGATGCGGCGCGAACGTGAGGAAAGTCGCGAACACGGCGCACAGCACGATGATCACAACCGACGAGGTGGACTGCGGTACCAGTCCGAACACGTCGACCGAAATCCCGAGAATCGGCGTCGACGCCAGCAGCAGCACGAACACGACCCGGGCGAGCTCCCACTTGCTGGGCCGGCTCGCGATGGCGCTCAGGTTCACGTAGCGCTGCCGCACCGTCTTGACGACGTCGCCAATGACCGGCAGCTCGGCAGCAGCCAGCCGAACGGTCTTGCCGTTATAGCCCGCTACGGGGGCCAGCTGATGGCCTCTCATTTCAACTGCACTTGGTCGGCGGAGTGTGGACCGAACTCACTGGCGATGACGTTGATGCTGTTGGCCGGAAATCCGCCACGTCGGGCATGCTCGCGGATGGCGTCCTCGTCGTCGGCCTCGTGCACGCAGTAGATCTTGTCGCCTGCGACGTAACTCGTGATCCACCGGTACGGCACGCCGAGCGACTCGACGACATCGTTGGACTTGCCTGCAATCCCGGCCAGTTCCTCCTGGCTGAGCTCGCTGGCGCCTGGGATCTCTCGTTCGATGACGTAGCGCTTCATGGGTATCTGCTCCTCGAGTGTCATGTCTGCCGCGACGGTGTGTCGGGCACAACCAACGGTGCGGCAACACGTTCGCGGGCACATGGGGAGAATCTCCCTATCTTTGTTTCGGCTGTATTTGTCCTGCTCGGAGGGGTCGGCGCCGCTACTATCAGGATTCGTGAAGCTCGCTGACAGAGACCACGAGCTGGCCCAGATCACCGCAAGAGCAGACGACGCGCGGGCGGGTCGCGGTGGGTTGGTGATCGTGTCCGGTGAATCCGGGGCGGGCAAGACGTCGTTCGTCGAGACCTTCGTCGAGCGGTGGGTGTCTGACGAGCGAGTGCTGTGGGGTGCCTGCGACCCGTTGCCGACCCCGCGCCCGCTCGGGCCGATCCACGACGTCGCCCACCGGCTTGCGGCCGCCACTCAGACGGCGTTGACCGAAAGCGGTCAGCCGTACGACATCTTCGAGGCCGTCTACGAGGACCTGAAGGCGGCGCCGTCGGTGCTCGTTCTCGACGATCTGCACTGGGCGGACGACGGCACGATCGACCTGTTGAGATTCGTGCTGCGCAGGATCGCACAGACGCGTTCGCTGGCCGTCGGCATCATCCGAGACGACGAGATCGGTATCCGCCACCCGTTGCGTGGGCTGCTCGGAGATGTGGCCCGGTCTCCGCGCGCGTGCTCGCTGCCGCTGCCGCCGCTGAGCCTGCATGCGATCGAACGCCTCGTCGGCGAGGGTGCAGTCGATCCCGGTTGGCTGCACAGGGTTACCGGCGGCAACGCCTTTTTCGTGTGCGAGATGCTCGAGCATGAACTCGCGCAGGAGGCGGAGCTACCGACGACCGTTCGAGACGCGGTGTTGGCCCGCACCTCGGATATCGATTCCGCCGCGTGGGATGCGCTCAACCTGCTGAGCTGTTCGCCTGGCGCGGTACCTGATCGACTCCTGACCGACCTCGGGGTGACACTGCCCGCCTTACGCACGCTGTCGGACGCGGGTCTCATCCGCAGGAGCCCGCGCGGCGTCGCGTTCCGGCATGACCTGTGCCGGATGGCGATCAGCAGCGTCATCCCACCGGGTGCGGGCGCAGGTCTGCACCGACGACTGCTCGACGCGTACGAGGCGACATCGAATGTCGACCCCGCGGTGCTGACCCACCACGCGCTCGGCGCTCAGGACACCGAGCGGATACGGCGCGCCGCCTTCGAGGCGGGCAACGCCGCCGCCCGCTCCGGTGCCCATACGCAGGCAGCCGAGTTCTTCACGACCGCAATCGATCACGGCGGTGCGTCCGAACCCCACGACGAAGCCGAGCTGTTGGAGCTGCTGGCCTGGGAGTTCTACCTGATCGACAGGCTTCCCGACGCGATCACCGCCTGTCGACGTGCGATGCGCATCAGGCAGGAGCTCGGTGAATCGGCCGCCGTCAGCGCCAACCACCACTCGTTGTCGGTGTACCAGTGGTACAGCGCCAACCGTGCACTCGCCGAGGGACATGCGGCGGATGCGATGGGTGTGCTCGACGCCGACACCGACGATGTGAACCAGCTCGTACAACTCGGTCATGCATTCGCGATGCAGTCATATCTCGCGATACAGGCGGCCAACCTCGACGCCGGCAAGACGCTGATCTCCCGCGCTCACGAAATCGCCGACAAGACAGGCGATTCCGATTTGATGGTGCGGGTCCGCCTGATCGAGAACTACGGCGTGATGCTGAAAGGCGACGCGTCCGGCCGCGACGAGATTCTGGCGATCCTGCAGGCGGGGCCGAAGCACGTCGACGAGCTGTACTCGGGCGGCTGGAGCAACATCACCTACCTCGATGTCGAACAGCGCCGGCTGGATAGCGCTGCCGAGCTGCTCGATGTTTCCATCCCGCTGATGCTCGAACACGATCTGCCGATCTGCCGGGTATGGCAGATCGGTTCGCGTGCCCGGATGCAGCTGCTGGTCGGTGAGTGGGACGATGCGACGGCCGACGCCGACCGGGTGCTGGACGCGCCGAGCGCACCACTGGCCCGGACCTGGCCGTCGCTGATCCGGTCGCTGGTGGCCTTGCGACGGCGCGGCGTGGGAGCGGACTCGCTCGACGATGCGTGGGCGCTGGCCTGCCGGTTCGGCGAGCCGCTGCGAATGTTGCCCGTCTCGGCGGCAATCGCCGAATTCTCTTGGCTGACAGGCGCACCCGACGATCGACTCGTCCGGTGCCGCGAGCTTCTGGCGGACGGCCCCGTCGAGGGTCTGGAATGGTCGAGGGGAGAACTGGCCGCCTGGCTTCGTCGCCTCGGTGACACCGTCGACACGTCCGGCGTCGCAGAGCCCTATCGCCTGCTCATCGACGGCGCGTATGAAACGGCCGCCGACGAGTTCCACCGGCTTTCCATGCCGTACGACGGTGCACTCGCGCTCGTCGACTCCGGCGATCCGGCCCTGTCGGCGCGTGCGCTCGACATCCTCGACCGGCTGGGCGCCGATGCCGTTGCGGCAAAGGTGCGCCGGGATCTGCGTTCGCAGGGGCTGTCGGTCGTACCGGCGCGAAGGCGTTCGGCGACGTTGGCGAACCCAGCCGGTCTGACCGCGCGCCAGGTCGAGGTGCTGCGTCTGCTCGACGACGGCCTGACCAACGTCGAACTGGCCGAGCGGCTGTACCTGTCGGTGAAGACGGTCGACCATCACGTATCGGCGATCCTGGCCAAGTTGGAGGTCAACAAGCGGCGCGACGCCGTTCGAAAAGCGAGGGAGCTGGGGCTCCTCAGGGACTCAGCGCCCGCCGAAGTGTCGCTGTAGTCGTCGCTGCCGGTGGCTGAACAGTGCCCCGATTCCCGCGGCGACGATCGGCGTCAGCAGGCGCAGCGGTGCCCGCAGCTCGAACGTGAGGCGATCGCGGACAACGGTTTTCGCGTCGCCCTCGGGTTCGATGGTGCGTTCGTGGCGCCAGAGCCGCATGGACAGCATCGTCGACTCCTCGTGGAAGCCTCGACCGGGCCACAGTTCGGCGATCGTCAGATCGTCGTAGTCGAACGGCAGCACGCCGAACAGCCGCATCCAGCAGCGGCCCACCGGAGCGCCGACGGGAACGTTGTCGACGGTCAACGACTCCTTGCCGCGCGGCATCGACATCGTCATCCAGGGCCGCAGTTCGTCGTTGATGCCCTCCGGCGTCACGATGCGCGCCCACACCGGTTCGGGAGGAGCGTCGACGATGGTGTGCCGTTCGACGATCATCGCCTCGACGCTATCCGGGCGCGACCGCATTTGGGGTGTTACGTTGACCCGCAGGTGTGCCGGGAAGTCTGGTCGGCGTCGACGTCGGCCGTCCCGAGGAGCACGCGATGAGTGATCAATCCGTTCCGCTCCGGCGCAGGCTGCTGACTCGAGGATCGTGGCCGGAGGCCAAGCGCCTCGCCGAGATCCTGCGCATGGAGACCGTCGGGGGCGTGCTGCTGCTCGTCGCCGCAGGGGCGGCGATCGCCTGGGCCAACTCGCCGTGGTCGGATGCCTATCACGCCGTCTCGGAATTCGAGATCGGCCCGCACTCATTACATCTGCGGCTCAGCGCCGCGGAGTGGGCGGCCGACGGGCTGCTGGCCATCTTCTTCTTCGTGGTCGGCCTGGAGCTCAAGCGGGAATTCGTCGCCGGTGATCTCCGCGACCCGGCGCGCGCCGCGCTGCCGATCGCTGCCGCCGTCGGCGGGATGGTCGTTCCCGCAGCCATTTTCATTGCGGTCAGCCTCGGCGCCGGGCACCAGGAGAACCTCGACGGCTGGGCGGTGCCCGTCGCCACCGACATCGCGTTCGCGCTGGCGGTGCTCGCGGTGCTGTCCTCACATCTGCCCAGCGCGCTGCGTACCTTTCTGCTGACGCTCGCCGTCGTGGACGACCTGCTGGCCATCACGATCATCGCGGCGTTCTACACCGAGGAACTGGCGCCGCGGCCGCTGGTGCTCGCGGTGATTCCGCTGGCGTTGTTCGGGCTGGCGGTGCAGCGCGGCTACAACCGGTGGTGGCTGTTGTTGCCCCTCGCCGCGGCAACGTGGGCACTCGTGCACGCGAGCGGTGTGCACGCCACCGTCGCAGGCGTCCTGCTCGGCTTCACCGTCCCGGTTTCCAGCCAGCGCGATCAACTCACCGCTGAGTCGTTGGAACACCGGTTGCGGCCGGTTTCCGCCGGTTTCGTGGTGCCCGTATTCGCGTTCTTCGCGGCGGGTGTGACGGTCGGCGGCTGGTCGGGCCTGGGTGCATCGCTGCTGCAGCCGATCACCCTCGGTGTCCTTGCCGGCTTGGTCCTCGGCAAACCAATCGGGGTGTTCGGCACCACCTATGTATTGGCCAAGTTCACCCGCGCCAGCCTCGACGACGATCTCGCGTGGCGCGACGTATTCGGCGTTTCCCTGCTGGCTGGGATCGGGTTCACAGTTTCGTTATTGATTGGTGAATTGGCGTTCGGGCACGGCACGCCGGCAGGCGTCGACGCCAAAATGGGTGTGCTCTGCGGGTCTGTTGTCGCAGCTCTGCTGGCTGCGGTCGTTTTGCTGAGCCGCAACGCCGCCTACCGGCGGATTCATGCCATCGAGACGGCTGACGCCGACCACGACGGTGTGCCCGACGTCTACGAGACTCGGCAGGACTGACGCAGGTATCGGTGCGTAGACTGGCGGAATGCTTGAACAGATCCGCGGTCCCGCCGATCTGCAGCACCTGACCCAGCCTCAGCTAACAGATCTCGCAGACGAGATCCGACAGTTCCTGATCCACAAGGTCGCTGCAACCGGTGGACACCTCGGCCCGAACCTCGGTGTGGTCGAGCTCACGCTCGCACTGCACAGGGTGTTCGACTCGCCGCACGATCCGATCATCTTCGACACCGGCCATCAGGCCTACGTACACAAGATGCTGACGGGTCGGTGCCACGACTTCGACACCCTGCGCAAGAAGGACGGCCTTTCGGGCTACCCGTCGCGCGAGGAGAGCGATCACGACTGGGTCGAGTCGAGTCATGCCAGCTCGGCGCTGTCCTACGCAGACGGGCTTGCCAAGGCATTCGAACTGACCGGCCACCGCAACCGGCATGTGGTCGCCGTCGTGGGTGACGGCGCGCTGACCGGTGGCATGTGCTGGGAGGCGCTGAACAATATCGCCGCGGCACGCCGCCCTGTGGTGATCGTCGTCAACGACAACGGTCGCAGCTACGCGCCCACGATCGGCGGGTTCGCCGACCACCTTGCGACGCTGCGCCTGCAACCCGGCTACGAAAAGATCCTCGAGGAGGGTCGCAAGGCCGTCCGCGGCGTACCCGTCATCGGCGAGTTCTGCTACCAGTGCATGCACAGCATCAAGGCGGGGATCAAGGACGCGATCTCGCCGCAGGTGATGTTCACCGACCTCGGCCTGAAATATGTCGGGCCGATCGACGGCCACGACGAGCACGCTGTCGAGGCCGCGCTGCGCAGTGCCCGCGGCTACAACGCGCCGGTGATCGTGCACGTGGTCACGCGCAAGGGCATGGGCTATGGCCCCGCCGAGAACGACGAGGCCGAGCAGATGCACTCGACGGGCGTCATCGACCCGCACACGGGGCTGGCGACGAAGGTCGCCGGACCCGGCTGGACGTCGACCTTCGCCGATGCGCTGATCAAGTACGCGGGCAAGCGCCGCGACATCGTCGCCATCACCGCCGCCATGCCGGGGCCGACGGGGTTGACCGCATTCGGCAAGAAGTTCCCCGACCGGTTGTTCGACGTCGGCATCGCCGAGCAGCACGCCATGACTTCGGCCGCCGGCCTGGCGATGGGCGGCCTGCATCCGGTGGTGGCGATCTATTCGACATTCCTGAACCGGGCGTTCGACCAGATCATGATGGACGTCGCACTGCACAAGCTGCCGGTGACGCTGGTGCTCGACCGGTCCGGCGTGACCGGGCCCGACGGTGCCAGCCACAACGGCATGTGGGACCTGTCGATGCTCAACATCGTGCCCGGCATGCGGGTGGCCGCACCGCGCGACGCCGCCCGTCTCTATGAGGAACTCGGCGAGGCGCTCGAGGTCAGCGACGGGCCGACCGCCCTGCGCTTCCCCAAAGGTGATGTCGGCGAGGACATTCCGGCGCTCGAGCGGCGAGATGGCATCGACGTGCTCGCCGTCCCTGCCGAGGGCCTGTCCGACGATGTGCTGTTGGTGGCGATCGGACCGTTTGCGGCGATGGCGAAATCGGTCGCCGAGCGGCTACGCAACCAGGGCATTGGCGTGACGGTGATAGACCCGCGCTGGGTGCTGCCGGTGCCCGAGACGATCGGTGCGCTGGCGAAGGTGCACAAGCTGGTGGTCACGTTGGAGGACAACGGCGTTCACGGCGGCGTCGGCTCGGCCGTATCGGCCGCGCTGCGACGCGCCGAGATCGACGTACCGTGCCGGGACGTGGGGCTGCCGCAGGAATTCCAGGCGCACGCCTCACGTGGCGAGATCCTCGCCGACGTCGGGATCACCGACCAGAACATCGCCCGTCAGGTCACCGGGTGGGTGGCCGCGCTGGGTAGCGCGGTCTCCGACCACGAGGTCAGCCGCCAGCTCGACTGAGCGAGACCCTGCCCGCCTCCTCCAACGTCGCGGTCTTGCGCGGCTGCTCGAAGAGCACCTCGGCGTTGCGGCCGTTAATCTGCACGGTCGCGATCGTGTTCCCGAACAGCGGACCGCACACGTTCTGCCACGTCATCGGCGGCGACGGCACGCCGCGCCTGCGCACCCACCGTCGGATGACGGCGGCCGCCGGCCTGGTCCAGCCGAGCATGAACACCGGCTTGATGAACAGCGGGACGTAATTGTGCACCGGCGAACACACCAGCTGATGGACGGTCGACCCGTCTCGTGACACCCCGTCGATTTCTGCACGGGCGGCGTAGCTGTGATGAACATCGCCCGACAGCACGCTGATCGTGGCCGGTCCGTCGGGCTGATTGGCGATCCGCGCGATCATCTCGCCCATCCGCACGAAGGATTTGTAAAACGCCGACCAGTGCTCGAAATCGCCCGCCTGACGCAGCTTTTCACCCAGTGCGCCGCGCCAGCCGGCTCGATCGGCCGCGCGCTCGTTGAGCGCCTCCAGATCGCCGATGGCGGGTGGCATCAACCACGGCACCGATGAGGCCAGCATCAGGTGGTCGAGCGATTCCGGATCCTCCTCGGCCGCGGACTCCAGCCAGCGAAACTCGTTGTCGCCGATCATCATGCGCTCACCGGACTCCAGGATCCGGCCGTTGCGGGAGTCGACCATGATCAGCCGGCTGCGCCCGAGATCCCAGCGATAGCTGAACCGGATTCCCTTGTTGGCGTCGACCTCGCGGTCGGCCCGCTCGGCCAACTCGGCGAGGTGCGGCCAGGTGTCGCCCTCGGTGGCGACGAGGCGCTGGTAGTCCTCGTTGCCCGCCAACTCGGCCGGGCTCAGATTGCCCAGGTGCTGATACACCCAGTAGGACGCCAGCCCGGCCCGGATGCGGTCATGCCACCACGGCTGCTTCGCCATCTCCGCACGCCAGGACGCCGAGGTGTTCCAGTCGTCGCGGATGTCGTGGTCGTCGAAGATCATCGCCGTGGCGACGGTCGACATCAGCCAGCGGATCTCGGGGTCGCCCCAGGAATGCCGGTACAGCCGTTCGTATTCGCCGAAGCTGACAACCTCGTCGGGCGGGCGGTCGCCGTGCCTGCTGTGCCGCCGCCGGTTCACCCGGCGCTGCTCGTCAGGCGGCAGCTCGTCTGCGTAGAGCTGATCGCCGAGAAGGATGAGTGCGTCTGGCCATTCGTCGATGGGCCGGTCAGCCATCCGGGTCGCATACGAGTCCAGCGCGTCGTGCTTCAGCTTCTTCTCGATCTTGTTGACGTCGGTCTTCGGGTAGCGGCACGACCCGAAGATGGCGCGCAGTCGATGCGCGCTCCCGGGCCCCCTGGTGCGGATGACGCTGGCCGGGAACTTCGAGAACGCCTCGTCGTCGATGGGCCACTCAGTCCTGCCGTCGACGCTGACCTGGTATTCGGTCACGCTGTCGGGGGTCAGCCCGGTCACCAGAACGAGGGCGAAATGGTAGCCCTGCACCTCGAACGTGCGCGTCGAGAAGCCGAGAATTTCGACCGTGCAGGCGTTTTCGGTTTGCACCCAGACCAGGGCGGTGGTGTCGGAAACGTGCCGCAGTGCCGGGCCGAGAAGCAATCCCATTGAACCGAGCCTAGGGGAGGATTCACACGCCATGGAAGGGTGATGAAGAGTGGGACCGATGGACCCTGAACTCGAGCGCTGGAAGGCCGGCGGCCAGTATTACGACTACCTGGGCTTCGACGTGTTCTACCGAACGGCGGGCAGCGGGCCTGCCCTGCTGCTGATCCACGGCTATCCGTTCAACTCGTGGGACTGGGCACCGTTATGGGACAGGCTGACCGAACGGTTCACCGTGATCGCCCCCGACATGCTCGGGATGGGGTTCTCCGACAAGCCGGTCGCCTATCAGTACACCGTCGGCGACCACGCCGACATGCACGAGGCGCTGCTCGCAGAACTCGGCGTGCAGACCGCGCACATCCTGGCTCACGACCTCGGCGACTCGGTCGGCCAGGAGATGCTGGCCCGACACGAGTTCGCCGACCAGGTGTATGGATCGCTGCGTATCGAGTCGGTCACCTGGCTCAACGGGGGACTGTTCAACGAGGCGTACACCCCGCGGCTGTTGCAGAAGGCGATGTCCCAAACCCCGCTGGGCGACATCATGAGTCCGCTGCAGGGCAGCTCGCTGTCCAGACGGCTGATCGAGCCGACGATCAACGAGATGTTCGGCCCTGAGACAAAACCGTCGCGTCGAATGCTCGACCTGTTCCACCAGATCCTGGAGTACAACGACGGCAAGCGCGTGACACACAAGGTGGGCAGGTTCGTCAAGGATCGATACGCACATCGCAATCGGTGGGTACGGGCGATGCGGCAGACGTCGGTCCCCATGCGATTGATCGACGGCCCTGTCGACCCGAACTCCGGGCGGCACATGGCGCAGCGCTACCTCGAGGTCATCCCCAATCCCGATGTGGTGATGCTGGACGACGGAATCGGCCATTGGCCCCAGATCGAGGCGCCTGACGCGGTGCTGGCCCACTTCCTGGCCCACATCGACCGCGTCACGGCGCGGGGGTAACGGAGAGCGCGGCGGCGAGCACGGGGACGACGAGCTCGCGCTGCCACTGGCGCGCCTGTGCGTCCCGCAGAAAGTCCTCGACCGCGGCTTCGGTGTCGTCGGCAGGCTGCCAGTCCCAGCACAGGCGGCGCACCACCTCGGGGGTGAGCAGGTTCTCCGATGGCACCGACACCCGCTCTGACAACTCGGTGAGGCCGGCGCGCGCCGCTTCCAGCCGCACTGCCGCCTCGGGTTTGCGACGAGCCCACCTCGATGCAGGCGGCGGACCGGTCTGCGGTTCCGAGACCTCGGGCTGATCGTCGTTGTCGCGGGCGCGGCTCAGCGCGTCCAGCCAGACCTGCGCGGAGCGGCGCTGTTTGGATCCGCCGAACACGGGCAGTGCGGTCAGGTCCTCGACGGATTTCGGGTCGGCGGTGGCGGCGCTGATGATGGCGGAGTCGGGCAGGATGCGCCCCGGCGCGATGTCCCGCCTGCGGGCGATGTGGTCGCGGGTCGTCCACAGCTCACGCACGGCGGCCATGGCGCGGCGGTCACGCACCTTGTGAATGCCCGATGTGCGCCGCCACCTGTCCCGCCGCGTCGGCGAGCCTTCGAAGGTGCGCAGGTACTCGAATTCCTGGGCGGCCCAGTCGGACTTTCCCTGTTCGGCGAGCACCGCGGCGATCGCGTCCCGCAGTTCGACCAGAACTTCCACGTCCAGCGCGGCGTAGTTCAGCCACTCCGGCGGCAGAGGTCGCTTGGACCAGTCGGCGGCGCCGTGGCCCTTCTTCAGGCCCAGACCGAGCAGCCGTTCCACCATCGTCGCCAGGTTCACCCGGTCGTAGCCGGCCAGCCGGCCCGCCAGTTCGGTGTCGTAGAGCGTCGTCGGCCGCATCCCGATTTCGGCGAGGCACGGCAGGTCCTGGTCGGCGGCGTGCAGCACCCACTCGTCGGTGCTGAGCACCTCGGCGACCGGTGCGAGTGTGGTGAGCGGGTCGGCGCCGTGGTTGACCGGATCGATCAGCACGGTGCCCGCGCCTGCGCGCCGGATCTGCACCAGATACGCCCGGTTCGAGTAGCGGAAGCCCGATGCCCGTTCGGCATCGACTGCGAACGGCCCGTGCCCAGCCGCCAAAAGCTCTGCGGCGTCGGCGATTTCGTACCGAGTGACGGACAGGGGTGGCACACCGTCGGCAGGGGCGAGTAGCGGCGTGGCTTCGGGTTCTGCGGTGTCCGCTGGCTCGGCTCCGCCGGAGTCGGCGTCGGTCATCTCAAGCGCGGGTGCGTGACTTCAGATCGGTCACGCCGGCTGGCGGCAGGCCAGCGGCGTGCTCGAGCACCGAGCAGAAGGCTGCCACATGCGGCCCCAGCTCCAGCGTCGTCGCGGTCCAGGATGCGCGCAGCTCCAGCTGATGAGCCCGGGGCGGACCGGAGATGTCGCCGTAGCGAACCGACGTGGTCGCGGTGACCGTGCCGCCGAGGGCGGTCACGTGCTCGGTGTTCGCCTCCAACGCGTCGACCAACCAGCTCCAGGCGACTTCGGGCAGCAGCGGGTCGACCGCCTCGCTGGAGTCGAGGTCGGCCTGGACGTAGGCGACCAGTCGCATCGTGCCGTCCCAGGCCTCTGCGCCCTCGGGGTCGTGCAGCAGGATCAATCGCCCGAATGCATCGCCCTCGGACTGTTCCGGCACGACGGCGGATTCGGGATGGCGAACCTCGGCGCCGAGTGCGTAACTGAACGGTGCCAGACGCTGGGGCGGCCGGATCGGGCCGAGCTCGATCTCCGGTCGCACGGTGGTGGCGTTCATCGCAGCGACCGCTTCCCGGAACTGAGCCGGTTCGGCGGTGGTCACCGCCTTGACGGTAGACCATCTGGCCAGGTCTGTGCGCAGGCGCGCCGTATCCGTCGCAGGTGGACGCCAAACCGCCCACCGTCGGCGCTCATGGCAGCATTGATGCCGATGATCAACCGTCGCGAACTGCCGGAGTCGCCCTATTTGGCCGCTGCCGGAGGCCGTAAGCCGAGCCGGGTCCCCGTGTGGTTCATGCGGCAGGCGGGCCGTTCGCTGCCCGAGTACCGGGCGCTGCGTGCGAAGAACACGATGATGCAGGCCTGCTTCGACGCCGAGCTGATCACCGAGATCACGTTGCAGCCGGTGCGCAGGCACGGCGTCGACGCCGCCATCCTGTTCTCCGACATCGTCGTGCCGCTGCGGGCATCGGGCATCGACCTGGACATCGTGCCCGACGTGGGGCCGGTGATCGAGCATCCGATCCGCACCTCCGCAGATGTCGCCGAGATGAAACCCCTTGAGCCCGAGCGTGTTACGCCCGTCGCCGAGGCCGTGGCACACCTGGTTGCCGAGTTGGGTGATGTTCCGCTCATCGGCTTCGCGGGCGCCCCGTTCACGCTGGCGTCCTACCTCATCGAGGGCGGACCGAGCCGCAACCACGAGCGCACCAAGGCGATGATGCTCGCCGAGACCGATACCTGGCATGCGCTGATGTCGGCCCTGGCCGATATCACCACCGCGTTCCTGAAAGTCCAGCTCGATGCCGGTGTCGACGCCATCCAGATGTTCGACTCGTGGGCGGGCACGCTGTCGCTGGCCGACTACCGCACCTACGTGCTGCCGCACAGCACGCGGGTGTTCGAGGCGCTGGCAGGCGAAGGGGTGCCGATGACGCACTTCGGCGTCGGGACCGCGGAGTTGCTCGGGGCGATGTCCGAGGCCGTGGCGGCCGCCGACAGCCCCGTCGTCGGCGTGGACTGGCGCACGTCGCTGACCGACGCCGCGGCACGGGTGACGCCAGGCGCCGCACTGCAGGGCAATCTCGATCCGGTGGTGCTGCTGGCCGGGCTGCCGGTGGCCGAGCGTGCGGCCCGCGCGGTGGTCGAAGACGGACGTCGCGCGGTCGACGCGGGCGCGGCGGGCCACGTGTTCAACTTAGGTCACGGGGTGCTGCCACCGACGGACCCCGGTGTCATCACCGAGGTGGTAGCGCTGGTGCATTCGCTGTGACGCTGTCGTACTGCGTTGTCGGCGGCGGCATTTCAGGCCTCGTCGCCGCCTACCGGCTCCGGGTCACGCTCGGAGACGACGCGGATATCACCGTATTCGAGCCGGCTGACCGGCTCGGTGGGGTGCTGCGCACCGAGCAGCTCGGGGGCCAGCCGATCGACATCGGCGCCGAGGCGTTCGTCGCCAGGCGTCCCGAAGTGCCTGCGCTGCTCGCCGAACTCGGGCTGGCCGACAGGCAGATCGGCACGACCGGCGTGCGGCCGCTGATCTACAGCGAGGCGCGACTGCACGAGTTGCCGCGCGACACGCTCAACGGCATCCCTGCCGATCCGTCATCGATGACCGGCCTGGTCGACGACAGCACGATTCGGCGGATGTTCGACGAACCGTCTCGACCGTTGACGTGGCGGCCAGGTGCCGACCCCGCGGTCGCGGAGCTGATCGGTGACCGTTTCGGCGACCAGGTGGTGACGCGTTCCGTCGACCCGCTGCTCGGGGGTGTGTACGCGGGATCGGCGGCCACGATCGGGCTGAGATCGGCCGTTCCGACGTTGGCCGCGGTGCTGGATCGCGGGGCACGCAACCTCACCGAGGCCGTGCGCGCTGCCCTGCCGCCCGCCACGGGCGGATCGGTGTTCGGCGCGATCGACGGCGGCTACGCGGTATTGCTCGACGAACTGATCCGGCGCGCCGACTTCCACTGGGCCCAGGTCGGTGTCGAGCGGTTGGTGCGACAGGGCAGCGGGTGGCAACTGATCGACGACGAGGGCGTCGACTGGCACGCCGACGCGGTGCTGCTGGCCGTCCCCGCACCCCGGTTGGCCACGATCGTGGCAGGCGTAGCGCCGTCGGTCGCCGCCGCGGCGCGACAGATCAAGGTCGCCTCGACCGCGTTGGTGGCGCTGGCGCTTCCCGGTGGCGCACCGGTGCCCGACCGTTCCGGCGTGCTGGTGGCCGCACCAGAACGCTTGCACGCCAAGGCGATCACGCTGTCATCGCGCAAATGGGGGCCGCGCGGAAACGTCGAGCTGGTACGGCTGTCATTCGGCCGGTACGGCGACGACATCGCCCACCGTGTCGGCGACGACGACCTGCTGTCCCGGGCGGCCGAAGACCTCGCCGACGTCTTCGGCGTCACCACCGACCCGTTCGACTGCCGGGTGCACCGGTGGATCGATGCGATGCCGCAGTACGGGCCGGGGCACGGCGGCCTGGTCGCCGAAATTCGCGCCGGGCTTCCTCCGACGCTCGCCGTCGCAGGTGCCTACCTGGACGGCATCGGGGTGCCGGCATGCATAGCGACGGCAACGAGAGCGGCGGCGTCGCTGGTCACACCGCGCGTGGCACGATAGGGAACATGTCTCGGCTGGATTTTGACGCCCTCAATTCGACGGTGCGCTACCTGATGTTCTCGGTGTTCGCTGCCCGCCAGGGGGCTCTCGGCGACGAGCGGGACTCGGTCGTCTTTCCAGCACATTGGGATCCTAAGCTTAGAATTCCACGTGGACAAGTTGTCG
>JADMIO011614205.1_pt1 | contig 43035 bp, 36 predicted proteins | sample 8958161 | NCBI WGS metagenome assembly JADMIO01 (sample SAMN16585339, study PRJNA669376) | soil metagenome | isolation source: Crop rotation soil | place: USA: Cullars Rotation, Alabama | collected 2011
GCCGCGACTTCAAGTCACGTGAATTCCAAGCTTCGGATCCCACTGTGCTGGAAAGAAGATATCCCGCTTACGTATGAAGGAAAAGCGCTACACAATATTGCGAACACATTACCGGCGGTGATGGCAACTTATCTTTTCAAGACCATTTCTATTGAAGATATACGTTCGGCATTGCAAACTTTTGTTCCTACTTCTGCTACTACACCTGGAAGGTTGAACTTCTTTCATTTCAAGAACATTACTTTCCTTGCCGACTTCGCACACAACCCGCATGGATTGAAACTGCTTTGTGATTTTGTAGGTAAGCTTGATTACAAATTGAAAATAGGTGTGATCAGCGGCACCGGCGACAGGCGCGATGAAGATATCCGTGAACTGGGCGAGATCTCTGCAAGATATTTTGACGAGATCATCATTCGTTGCGATAAGAATCTTCGCGGAAGAACAGCCGATGAGATCATCGGTTTATTAAAAGAAGGTATCAATAGCGTTAAACCGGATGTTCCGACGATCACCATCGCCAACGAGAATGAAGCGCTCGAATATATCTACGCCCATCAAAAACCCGGCGCATTATATACTATTATGTGCGATGTGGTGGCAGGAGCGTTGGATAAGATCCGGGAGTTAAAGGAAAGAGAAGAAAAATCAGCCTAAGGCATAAGAATACAAGGTTCAAGGCACAAGTTATTATTGAGCACTCAATATTATTCTTGTGCCTTGTTTTCTTATACCTTGTTCCTTACACGTAAATTGCAGTATGAATCGACAAAAATTCGTCCTTCTTTTTACAGTCTTTATTGATATGGTTTGTTTCAGCATGTTATTTCCCGTGCTGCCGTATTTTGTAAAAGAACTTCACCTCGCAGATATATATGTTGGTTTATCGGTTGCCATTTTTGCGGGAATGAATTTTATCTGCTCCCCGTTATGGGGAAGCATGAGCGACCGCAAAGGAAGAAGACCAGTGATGCTGATCAGCATATTCATTACTATGTGTGGTAATGTCCTGCTGGGTTTTACATCGAGTTTCCTTTTATTATTCCTGGCAAGGATGATCGGTGGTATCGGCAGCGCCAATATCGGTATTGCGCAGGCATACATGTCTGATATCTCAACACCCGAAGAAAGAACAAAGAACCTGGGCATGGTGGGCGCTATGTTCGGGATCGGTTTTGTACTGGGACCATTCATTGGCGGTATTCTAAAAGATATCAGCGGAGAAGGCTCGGCATTATGGGTTGGATTGGGTGCAGCTGCATTTAATCTTATCAATTTCATCAGCGGTTATTTCTTCTTAAAAGAAAGCAATCAACTACTCGATGCAAATAAAAAAAGGAATTACAATCCTTTCTCCCAAATACTTCACTGGATAAGGCAACCGGTATTCAGCCAGCTGATGTGGTTGTTCTTTTTATATGTGGTTGCATTCAGCATTATGCAGATCACGAGTGGTTTATTATGGAAAGAGAAATACGGGCTTACTATTAAAGAGAGCACGTATGTTTTTGCATTCATAGGAATTACTTCTGCTATCTTCCAGGGTGGCTTTGTTGGAAAGCTTTCAAAAAAATTCACTTCAAAGCAACTCATCATTGGCGGATCGATCATCATGGGAATTGGTTTGGCATCGATACCATTACCTCCAAAAGGATATTTTTTACCATGGGAATTGTTTGCCTGTGCGATATTATCTTTTGGCAATGCGTGCATCACTCCTGCCGTTACCAGTTGGCTGAGTCGCATTGCACCACCGATCGCTGTTGGCCAGGTATTAGGTGCCAACCAGAGTTTTTCTTCTCTTGCAAGAGTGATAGGGCCTCCATTTGGAACAGCTATGTTCACCTCGCATCACCAGCTTCCTTTCTATATCAGCGGGCTTATAATGCTGTTGCCATTATTCATCATATTCAAGCTGAGAGACAGCCTGCGTGTACTTTGACGAGTGAATAACTTCGTTTCAATTCCATTTGGGAGAAAGGGTTCGATGTCTTATTTTTGCGCCCTGATAAGGTGGCCTATAGTATAATGGTAGTACGACAGATTTTGGTTCTGTTTGTCTAGGTTCGAATCCTGGTAGGCCAACAAAAAAAGCTGGAGTATTTGCTTCGGCTTTTTTGTTCAGATTGCCCGATAGTATAATGGTAGTACTACAGATTCTGGTTCTGTTTGTCAGGGTTCGAATCCTTGTCGGGCAACTTTGTTTTAACATAAATAATAAGCGTGGTAAGGAAGATCTTCGACTTCTTTATTTTCTCTTCCCTTTACATTGCGGTTGGCGCTGTGCTGATGGTGATGCAAACAAACCAGTTATTCCATCTTCCTACTGACCGCGATTACCTTTTTTTTGTTTTCTTCTCTACGATGTGCAGCTATAACCTGCATTGGTATCTCTCGGCTTTTCATGTTTCCGAATCGCTCAGGGTAAAATGGACGCAGGAGCATAAGACCCTGCATATCTTCTTTTTTCTTGCTGGGATGATCGGGTCGATCTACTTTTTCATCCCTTTGATGAATTATTTTTTATGGATCGGCCTCGGCGGGGTACTTACTTTTCTTTACACCGCGCCTAAGATCAACATGAAACCATTTACCTATCTTAAGAAGATCGCTATTGCAAAGACCATTTACCTCTCGGCAGTATGGATGTATGCAACCACCATCATTCCGTTTGCCATTTCCGGCAAGCCATGGTCTACCGGTTTTATATTGTTTGCCATCTCGAGGTTCTTCTTCATCTACGCCATCTGTATCATTTTTGATTACAGGGATAGAGAAGAAGATAAAAAGAACAATATCCGCAGCCTGATCACTTTTTTGAATGAGAAAGGCATCAACAATCTATTCTTTCTCTCTTTATTGATCTTTGCAGCCTGCACATTCGCGCTGAAAGTATATGGAATAGATTGGATCATTATTGTTCTGCTACTCTTACCCGGCGCTGTAACCGACGTATTATATAGTTACTCAAAAAAGAATTTCTCCGACTATCATTATTATTTCCTGCTGGATGGATTGATGATGCTTCCTTCGATCCTTACACTCCTATTTTTTAGTTTCTTCTGAAACAATGATCTGCGTTGGATCTGTTACGATCATTTCCGGCTTGCCATTGAATACAATGATCTCTCCCGTGATACAAACCTGTTTGTTCCTGTAAAATTCTTCCGGCTTTAGTTTGAATTTTCTCCTCGCATCTGCCCAGATGACTATGGTGAAAGGTGCATTCGGATAAGCAGCTCCCATATTCAGGAAAGTAGGCTGGCCGCTGGATTTGCTCATGAATATCCCGCCGAAGATCTTATCACAAACAGAAATGGTCTTACCAATATATTTACCAGCCTCTTTGGCCGTGACAGATGTTTGAGCAAATATGAAAGTGGAGAGCAATAATAAGATGACAAGTATCGCATATTTTTTCATGTGATGAGGTTTAATCAACTAAACCTAATTTAATATCGATCGTATGCAATGAGGAAAAAACTATTTAAGCCGATTTAAATCACGATAGCTTGCTGATACATTTCCGTAAGCTTTCTTTCCAATCCCTGAGTGGTATATTGAAAGTTGCCTGGATCTTTGTTTTATCCAGCACAGAATAATGCGGCCGCTTTGCAGGGGTTGGATATTGTGAAGTTAGAATGGGATTTACTTTACAATTACTATTTGATATCTCTTTGATAGCAACCGCAAACTCATACCAGTTGATGATGCCGGTGTTGCTGTAATGAAAAATACCACTGACGGTTGACGACTGACCACTGACGATCATTTGCATGATCGCTTCGGCAAGATCAGCAGCGTATGTGGGTGATCCAACCTGGTCATTCACTACACCGATCTGTTCTTTTTCTTTCATCAATCTCAACATCGTTTTCACAAAGTTGTTCCCGTATTCAGAGTATAACCATGATGTACGGATGATGATGGCGTCGGGATCGCTTATTAAACACAATTGTTCACCATTCAATTTGGTCAACCCATAATAATTGACCGGTTCAGTAGGATCATCTTCTTTATAAGGTTGCTTTCCTTCGCCATCAAAAACATAATCGGTGGAAATATGAATCAGCTTTGTATGATGCTCGTTGCAAATGGCTGCCAGCACTCCTACAGATTCTCCATTGATCAGCATCGCCAGGTCCTTCTCAGTTTCTGAGCGATCAACGGCAGTGTAAGCAGCACAGTTGATGCAATACTGGGGCCGCGTGATCTCAAAGTAATTCCTGAGCAACTCAAAATTATTAATAGGAAGATCTTCTCTTGATAAGAATAAAAAGTTGAATGAAGGATATGCTGCAGATAATGCGTGGAGTTCTTTTCCTAACTGCCCGTTGGCGCCTGTTACAAGTATCGTAGGCTTTTGCATAGATCAAAATTAGCCTTCAAAAACAAAATTATTACGGTATTCTGCAAAGGAAGGAAGCTTGATGTCTTTCTCAGAAAGGATCATCTTATCAGCCGGCACCTGCCAGTCAATATTGAATTCAGCATCATTATAAATGATACCCGCTTCGCTTTGCTTATTATATAGACTATCTACTTTATACATTACTTCTGCAGTAGGAGAAAGAACACTGTAGCCATGTGCAAAGCCGGCAGGAACGAACAATTGCTTTTTATTCTCTCCCGACAATTCTATAGAGAATGATTTTCGAAATGTGGGAGATCCTTTTCTTATATCCACCACCACATCCAAAATGATCCCATCCAAAGCGCCTATTAATTTAGATTGAGCAGAGGGGATCAATTGATAATGCAATCCTCTCACTACACCATATACGGAACGTGCACGGTTATCCTGTACGAATACGGTATCTATTCCACCGTCAGCAAATGTTTTTTGATTATAACTTTCATAGAAATAACCGCGGTCATCCGAAAACACTTTCGGTTCAAATACTTTTAATCCCGGTATCCCTGTTTCGATAAATGGCATTTCTAATTTATGATTTGATATTTCTAATTAAAATTCACCATTCTCAATTCTCCATTATCTCTTATCATATTGCTGATCATAATACTTCTGGTAATCTCCGCTTGTTACATGCTTCACCCAATCTTCGTTGGCAAGATACCAGTCAACTGTTTTCTCTAAACCTTCTTCAAACTGAAGTGATGGTTTCCATCCAAGTTCTTTGTTCAGTTTTGTGGCATCGATCGCATAGCGATGATCGTGGCCAAGTCGATCGGTTACATAAGTGATCAGTTTTTCTGATTCACCAGCTTTTCTTCCTAATTTTTTATCCATGATCCCGCAAAGCAATTTCACGAGATCGATATTCTTCCATTCATTGAATCCACCCACATTATAACTGTCTCCTACTTTCCCCTTATGAAAGATAGTGTCGATCGCCCTCGCATGATCTTCCACAAATAACCAGTCTCTCACATTATCACCTTTTCCGTAAACAGGAAGCGGTTTATTGTTGATGATATTATTGATCATTAAAGGGATCAGCTTCTCCGGGAAATGATGCGAACCATAATTATTAGAACAATTGCTCATCACTACGGGCAAATTATAAGTATGATGATAGGCCATTACGAGATGATCTGAACCCGCCTTGGAAGCGGAATACGGAGAACGTGGATCATAAGCCGTTGTTTCAGTAAAGAAACCTGTTTCACCCAATGAACCATATACTTCATCGGTAGAAACATGGTAGAAAAGTTTCTTGTCTTTATTTTCTTTCCAGGAAACGCGACAGGTATTCAGTAACACTCCTGTTCCCATCACATTTGTTTTTACAAATGCCAGCGGATCGGTGATACTTCTATCAACATGACTTTCTGCTGCCAAATGAATAACTGCATCGAACTGGTATTGTTTGAATAATCTTTCCACAGCTTCCGCATCGGTGATATCCAGTCTTTCGAATTTATAATTGGGTTTATTCTCCACATCACGCAGGTTCTCGAGGTTACCTGCATATGTCAATGCATCACCATTCACGATAAGATATTGCGGGTATTTGTTCACGAATAATCTTACCACGTGCGAGCCGATAAAGCCTGCGCCGCCGGTCACTAATATTTTTCTTTCGAAATTCATCTTATAAACTCCAGTATGTAAGTTTTGAAATTTGTCCTTTATAAATGCCTTTCAGGTCGGCAAACAAAGCATTCTTTGTACTGATAGAAGCAAAATAGGCTTCATCCCAATGCCTGAATTCTTCGTGGGCAACTGCCATCACGATCGTATCATAACCTGTTCCGATCTTATCAGCGAGTGTAAGATCATATTCATGTTTCACTTCTTCCGCATCGGCCAATGGATCATAAAAATCAACTGCCAGTGAATAACCCAGCAACTCTTTTACAAGATCAGTAACTTTTGAATTGCGGATATCGCTTACGTTTTCTTTGAAAGTAGAACCGAGCACCAGCACTTTTGCATTGGCTGCATCTTTTGAGTTCTTCATGATATGCTGCACGATCTGTTTGGCAACATAACCCGGCATGGCATCATTGATATACCTGCCGGCGGTGATCACTCTTGAATTATAACCAAGCTGGGCTGCTTTATAAGTGAGATAATACGGATCAACACCGATACAGTGTCCACCTACCAGGCCCGGGTAATATTTATGGAAGTTCCATTTTGTTCCGGCTGCTTCAATTACATCATGTGTATTAATACCCATCTTGTTGCAGATGATAGAAAGTTCATTCATCAATGCAATGTTCAGGTCGCGTTGCGTGTTCTCGATGATCTTACCGGCTTCAGCAACTTTTATGGAAGGCGCTTTGTGCAAACCGGCTGTTACCACCAGTGCATATACATTGGCGATCGTTTCCAATGCTTCAGCATCAGAACCGCTCACGATCTTTTTAATATTGGCAAGTGTGTGTTGTTTATCTCCCGGGTTGATCCTTTCCGGTGAATAACCGATCTTAAAATCTTTACCGAGTTTTAATTTAGAAAGCTCTTCGATGATCGGTAAACAATCTTCTTCTGTACAACCGGGATAGGTAGTTGACTCATATACCACGTAATCTCCTTTCTTGATCACCTTACCTATTGTTTCAGATGATTTGATCAATGGAGTAAGATCGGGTACTTTATGATCATTGATCGGTGTAGGAACCGCCACGATGAAGAATTTTGCTTCACGCAATACTTCCAGGTCATCGGTGAAGACAATATCACAATTATCAAATGCTTCTTTTTCCAGTTCACGGCTCGGATCAATGCCTTCCTTCATCATTTCGATACGTTTCTTATTGATATCAAAACCGATGACAGAAACTTTCCTGGCAAATTCCAATGCCAGTGGAAGTCCCACGTATCCCAAGCCAATGACGGCTACTTTATTTTTTTTATCTACTATTTGTTGATACATCTATATTGATTACAAATTGAAAATTACAGATTGAAAATTATTTGCCTACTCACCATTCCCTATTCACCACTCACTTATTTACTGCTCACAAATTCCTTTGGCAGTTTATACAACTCATCTTTTGATAAACTTTTGAAATATTCATACGTGATCTTCAATCCTTCACTTCTTGAAACCTTAGGTTCCCAGCCAAGGATCTGTTTTGCTTTAGTGATATCTGGTTCACGTTGTTTCGGATCATCAACCGGCAATGGCTTATAAACGATCTTCTGTTTGGTGCCTGTTAGTTTGATGATCTCTTCAGCAAATTCTTTCAGTGATATCTCATCCGGGTTACCAATGTTCACCGGCATATGATAATCGCTCATCAGCAAGCGATAAATTCCTTCTACAAGATCACTCACATAACAAAAACTTCTTGTCTGGCTGCCATCCCCAAATACCGTAAGATCCTCGCCACGCAAGGCCTGGCCAATGAATGCCGGCAATGCACGGCCATCGTTCAACCGCATACGCGGACCATACGTATTGAATATGCGGACGATCCTTGTTTCCAATCCATGAAATGTATGATAAGCCATCGTGATCGCTTCCTGGAAACGTTTCGCTTCATCATATACTCCACGAGGACCGATAGGATTTACATTGCCCCAGTATTCTTCTGTCTGGGGATGTACCTGCGGATCGCCATATACTTCTGAAGTAGAAGCAATGAGCATTCTTGCATTCTTTGCTTTGGCTAAACCAAGACAATTATGTGTGCCGAGTGAACCTACTTTTAATGTTTGAATAGGGATCTTTAAATAATCGATCGGGCTGGCAGGTGATGCAAAATGTAATATATAATCGATCTTGCCCGGAACGTGGATGAACTTGCTTACATCGTGATTATAAAATTCAAAACTGGCCAATGGAAAAAGATGCTCGATATTCTTCAGGTCGCCGGTGATCAGGTTATCCATGCCGATGACATGATAACCCTCATTGATGAAACGGTCGCATAAATGCGAACCCAGAAAACCGGCAGCGCCTGTAATAAGTACTCTTTTTTGCATTTCTACCTACCGTTTAAAGGTTTAAGCGTTTAATGTTTAAGGGTTCAATACGTTCAACAAGTTCAATAGTTAAGTCAGTTGGACATTGAACATTGGACATTAATCTTGTGCCTTGTCTTCTTCTATCTTGCTCCTTTAACTAACTATTTTTCTTCCCACGCTCACGTAATAAAATCCAAGTTCTTTCATCCTGTCGAGTTCAAATAAATTCCTTCCGTCGAAGATAGCTTTATTCTTCAGCGTTGCGCTTATCTTATCAAAATCAGGTGTGCGGAATTCGCTCCATTCTGTGGCGATGATCAATGCATCGGCATTCTGCAATGCTTCGTAATGGCTTTCGGCAAACTGTATTTTATCTCCTACCTGCTTCCTCACATTACTCATTGCTTCGGGATCGAAAGCAGTAACAGAAGCGCCTTCTTTCAATAACGCATCAATGATATACAAAGCCGGCGCTTCGCGGATGTCATCGGTGTTTGGTTTGAAAGCCAGTCCCCACAGCGCAAAACGCTTTCCTTTTATATTATTCTTGAAATAGTCTTTTATTTTAGGAATGAAATGCAGCTTTTGTTTTTCGTTCACATCCATCACTGCATCCAGTATCTGGAAATCATAATCCGCATCATCGGCTGATCTTGCCAATGCCTGCACATCTTTAGGGAAACAACTTCCACCATAACCTATACCGGGGAATAAAAATCTTTTACCGATACGATCATCGCTACCGATACCGCGACGCACCATATCCACATCAGCACCCAACCTTTCACACAACTGGGCGATCTCGTTCATGAAAGTGATCTTGGTAGCAAGGAATGCATTCGCAGCATACTTGGTCAACTCGGCACTTGCTTCATCCATGAATATGATCGGGTTTCCCTGGCGAACGAATGGTGCGTACAGGTTGCCCATTACTTTTTTTGCTTTCTCACTAGAAGTTCCGATCACCACTCTATCTGGTTTCATGAAATCTTCCACCGCAACACCTTCACGTAAAAATTCAGGATTGCTCACCACGTCAAACTCAACCTTTGCGTTCTTTGCAATGGCCACTCGCACTTTTTCAGCAGTACCAACCGGTACCGTGCTTTTATCAACAATAACTTTGTAATCATTCATGATCTTACCAAGATGGTCGGCCACACCCAATACATATTTCAGGTCGGCGCTGCCATCTTCACCGGGCGGTGTAGGCAATGCGAGGAAGATGATCGATGCATCTTTGATACCTTCTTCCAAAGAAGTGGTAAAATACAAACGACCTTCCTTACGGTTACGTTCAAATAATTTTTCGAGACCGGGTTCGTAGATAGTGATCTGTCCTGCGTTGAGCTTATTTACTTTATCCGTATCGATATCAACACAAATAACATGATTACCGGTTTCTGCAAAACAAGTTCCGGTTACCAATCCAACGTATCCTGTTCCAACAACTGCAATTTTCATTTCTGTTTTTTGTTATGGGTTAATTTTACGGTTACCTGGTGTTTATCAGAAATGTTAGCTATTTACAAAACTCAAGAACTTTTGAGATAATATAATCCTGCTGATCTTTTTCCATCTCGGTGTGTATAGGCAATGATACAACGATCGGTGTTAGCATATCCGTTACCGGAAGATCGGCATTTGCATTCACAGAAGGAATATGATCGAACATTTTTTGTTTATGACAGGGAACAGGATAATAGATCATCGAAGGGATATTGTTATCCTGCAGGAATTTCACCAAACCATCGCGGTCAACGCCATTCAGCTTCATCGTGTATTGATGGAACACGTGCTTTGAATACGCCGCACGGAACGGTGTTTTTATCTTCGGATGATTGGCGAATGCTTTATCATACGCATCAGCAACGGCACGACGTGCATCGCAATATTCATCCAGATGTTTGAGTTTGATCTTTAAGATCGCAGCCTGTATGGTATCGAGTCTTGAGTTACATCCTACCATCTCATGATAGTAGCGAACTTTCTGCCCGTGGTTGGCGATCATCTTTAATTTTTCGGCCAGCGCATCGTCATTAGTAAATATAGCGCCGCCATCACCATAGCATCCCAGGTTCTTTGAAGGGAAGAAAGAAGTTGTTCCGATGATACCCATCGTACCGGCTTTCTTTTTTGTTCCATCTTTAAATGTATAATCAGAACCGATCGCCTGTGCATTATCTTCTATTACATATAGGTTATGTTTTTTTGCGATAGCGAGGATCTCTTCCATCGGGGCAACATGTCCATATAAGTGAACGGGAACGATCGCTTTTGTTTTTGGCGTGATGGCTTTCTCCACTGCTTTCGGATCCATGCAAAAAGTATCAGGATCTACATCCACAAAAACAGGATTCAATCTCAACAATGCCACTACTTCAACGGTAGCTATATACGTGAACGAAGGCGTGATCACTTCATCGCCGGGTTGAAGCCCAAGACCCATCATTGCGATCTGCAATGCATCGGTTCCATTGGCACAAGGGATCACATGTTTTGAACCGAGGTAAGTTGCAAGCTCAGTTCCAAACTCGCCAACGGGTTTACCGTTGATGAATGCCGTGCTGTCGAGCACATTCAAAATAGCACTGTCAACTTCGCTCTTGATTTTAAGATATTGCTGTTTCAGATCAACCATTTGTAGCGGTCTCATACTTAGAGTTTTACGGGCGCAAAAATAAGGTAAATAGCAAGACCACTATATTGCAGGCCATAACTTTGTATAAACGGGTTTTAAATGGCGGTATTGTTTTACAACATTTTTATTTGGTTCTATGCAACAGGCGTTCGGTTGGCTTCGGCATTCAACCCCAAAGCAAAACTGTGGATAACGGGCAGAAAGCACTGGCAGCAACAGCTTCGTGACCATATCAAACCGGGGGATAAAGTGCTTTGGATGCATTGTTCGTCTCTTGGTGAGTTTGAACAAGGAAGACCGATTTTAGAAAAATGGCGAATAACGAATGGCGAATGGCGAATTTTATTGACATTCTATTCTCCATCAGGTTATGAAGTTCGCAAAGATTACAAAGGCGCCGACCTGGTGATGTACCTGCCGCTGGATTCTGCTTCCAATGCAAAAGAATTCCTTGAGCTGGCTCATCCTTCCATTGCTATGCTGGTGAAGTATGAGTTCTGGTACAATATACTTTCTCAAATAAAGAAGAAGAATATCCCCTGCTTTTTGGTCTCTGGTATTTTCAGGAAAGATCAATTGTTCTTTCACCCGCTGGGTGGATTTTTCAGGAAGATGCTGAAATGCTTTGATTATTTTTTTGTGCAGAACGAGGAATCAAAACATTTACTGGAGAAGATAGGTCTTGGTGACAGAACGATGATCAGTGGTGATACAAGATTCGATCGCGTAAAAGAGATCGCCGGCCAGTTCGAACATATTCCCATAGTACAGCAATTCACTTTCAACCAAAAAACGATCATCGCCGGAAGTACCTGGTTGAATGATGATGAGTTGCTCGCAAAATATGCTAAAGAGAATAAGGATATCAAACTGATCATCGCACCACATGAGATCGATGAGTCAAGGATAAAAAAAGTAATGGAGCTTTATCCCAACGCCACCAAATTCTCTTTACTGGAAAAAGATGCAACACAGATGGAGAAGCAGGTATTGGTGATCGATAATATCGGCATGCTAACAAGATTGTATGCTTACGGAACGATCACTTATGTTGGTGGAGCTTTTGATAAAGAAGGCGTGCACAATGTGCTGGAGCCTGCTGTGTATGCAAAACCTGTTGTATTCGGACCGGTGTATGATAAATACAGCGAAGCCGTTGAACTGATACAACTCGAAGGAGCAGTTCATGTAAAGAATTATGAAGAACTCGAAATTTGTTTCGACCGGTTAATGAGTGATGGAACTTATTGCAGGAAAGTAGCTACTGCTGCCGGCGATTACGTTCAGCATAATACCGGTGCTACACAAAAAACACTTTCTTATTTAAAGGAGAAGAAATATTTCTAGGCGTATCTTCTTTTTACCAGGCTAACAAAATGCTGAACAGTTTCATTCTTATCATCCCATTCTAATTTTGTTTTAAGCTCGCGGTCTAACCAGAACATGGCTTCAGAAAGTATATTGAATGAATTCAATGTTTTTACCGAGCGGTCGAACATCGATTCATTATTCTGGAAAAGTTCAGCAATAAAAATAAAACGCTCATTCAGCGAGATCGCTTTCTTAAGATCCTTGATCGGGGTGTCTGTAAGCACTTCGGCGAGTTCTGTTTTCTTCTCTTTTAATTTATCATTCAGCGATTCAGAACTTGTACCAAGTACTTCATGTAATTCCTTCGAACGATCGGCGGCTTTTACTTTTTCTTTTTTTGTTACGGGAACAAATTCTTCAGTATGTACTTCAGGAACTGTATGGTGTTCTGCAACGGGAACTGGTTCTTCAGCCGGCATATATGCTGCATGACTGGCCGGCATTACTACCGACACCTTACCCGAATTCTGCCTGGTCTTGCTTTTTATCTCCTGCTGCTGGATCTCGGCCAGCAGTAACTGTGCGGTCATTTTAAGATGAGCAACATCAGCACCCTGCTCATGCATTTCATTCAACCTATCTATCAGCGCTTTGATGCGATCCATATTCTGTATTTTTTATTACTGGTAAGATGTATTTTGCAGCCGAAAAGTTACAACGCATTTTTGTTAAAAATTTCATCAATTTATTTACATGTTCATAGAACCTAATATCAGGAAAGAAAGAAGGGGTTGGATAGAAGTAGTTTGTGGCTCGATGTTCTCGGGCAAAACAGAAGAACTGATCCGTCGTTTAAAACGTGCCAAGATCGCCAATCTTAAAGTAGAGATATACAAACCGGCCATCGATACAAGGTATGATAAGGTGAAGATCGTTTCGCATGATGAGAATTATATTCATTCAACACCGCTCGATAGTTCTTTAAAGATCCTGGAGCTTTCAAGAACGGTGGATGTGGTGGGTGTTGACGAAGCGCAATTCTTTGATCACGACCTGCCGGATGTATGCGAACAACTTGCCGATCGTGGTATTCGCGTGATCGTTGCCGGTCTCGATATGGATTTTATGAAGAAGCCATTCGGACCGATGCCGCAATTGTTATCCAAAGCAGATTTTGTTACAAAGCTTCATGCCATTTGCGTGAAGTGTGGCAATATCGCCAGTTATTCTTACCGCAAAACTGCCAGCGAAGAACAGGTAGTGCTGGGCGAGAAAGATGTGTACGAACCAAGATGCAGGCAGTGTTATGAATCAGGAAATTGAAGATTGCAGATTACAAATTGAAAATTATTCACGATTGACGACTCACAATTCACGATTTGAATTCAACCAAAACAATATTCGCTCTCTTTAAAAAAGATGTTCTCCTTGAGTTACGTCAGCAGTATAGTTTCTATGGCATACTTCTATATGTTGCTTCTACTGTTTTTGTTTTATACCTGGCCATGGGCCAACCCGAAGAAGTAGTTTGGAAAGGTTTGTTCTGGATGATACAATTATTCGTGGTGGTAAATGCTGTGGCAAAAAGTTTTTTGCAGGAGAGTCGCGGCCGCATGTTGTATTTCTATTCCATCGCCGGGCCAAAAGATTTTATACTATCCAAACTTCTTTACAACGTATTACTCATGCTCATGATGAGTTTTGCGAGTTTGTTATTATTTCAATTATTACTGGGAGACCCGGTCAATCATCCACTAAAATTCATCGGTATCGTAGCACTGGGATCAACGGGGCTGAGTTTGGTGTTTACCTTACTTGCCGCGATCGCTGCCAAAGCCAACCAAAATGCGGCGATGATGGCCATCATGGGTTTCCCGATCATCGTACCACAACTATTATTACTGATGAAGATCACCAATATCGCTTTTGGCAGTGTGATACAGGGAAGTCTCTGGCAAATGGTACTGTTACTGGTTGCACTGGATATTATGACAGTCGTTCTCTCCATCATTTTATTCCCGTTTTTATGGAAAGATTGATGCCTTACCCCTAATTTTGCGAACACTAAATTTTAGATGCGTAAATCCTGGTGGAAAATATTAGCAGTCCTTCTCCTTACTTACACCTTTATCGGTGGATTTCTTTTTAAGGTTCCTGAATTGAATATCGTTGAACAATCTATTCGTAACCTTTATTTTCATGTGTGTATGTGGATGGCTATGATGATTCTCTTTATTGTTTCCGTTATTTACTCCATAAAATATCTTCGAACTCAAAAACTGCAGGACGACATTTATGCAGTTTCCTTTGCCGAAATAGGGATGCTTTTTGGAATACTAGGTTTACTAACCGGAATGATCTGGGCCAACTATACCTGGGGCAAACCCTGGAGCAATGATCCTAAACAGGTGGGCGCTGCCATTGCACTCCTTATATATGCTGCTTATTTTGTGCTCAGGAATTCGATGAATGATATTGACAAACGGGCAAGGATCGGTGCAGTGTATAATATATTCGCTTTTGTAATGCTCTTCCCTACCATATGGGTATTACCAAGACTGGTAGAATCATTACACCCTGGCGGAGAAGGCAATCCTGCCATGAATACAAATGATATTGATAACAAAATGCGGATGGTCTTTTACCCGGCCGTGATCGGCTGGACGCTGCTTGGCGTTTGGATCAGTACGCTCAAGATCCGCTTTCATATTTTAAAAGAAAAACACCTGTCATCATGAAGAAATTATTTTTGATAATCATGATCGCTTTCACGAATCTTGTAGCGTTTTCTCAATATGACAATGCTACAAGCGGGAGCACTATTGAAAAAACAATGCGGAGTGATGGAAAGATCTATGTGGTAGTTGCCGTATGTTTGACCATACTTTTTGGGCTCATTATTTACCTTGTCAGACTTGATAGGAAAATAACAAAGCTTGAAAAATAAAGCTATAAGGCACAAGAAAACAAGGCACAAGTTCATATGATCACTTGTCTTCCTGAACCTTGTACCTTGATTACTTTACTTAACAATCGATTGCGCTATATTTAAAAAAGAAAAAACAATTTTATGTCTCAAAACGGTTACAGTTTCTTTCACAGTGTCGAAATGAATTTCGACCGTGCCGCCAAATTCACCAAATGGGATAAAGGTCTTCTCGAACAGATCAAAGCATGTAACTCAGTGTACCAAATGCGTTTCCCTGTTAAAATGGATGATGGGAGAATCGAAGTAATTGAAGCATATCGTGTACAACACTCACATCATAAACTCCCGTGCAAGGGTGGTATCCGCTATGCATTTGAAGTGAACCAGGATGAAGTGATGGCACTTGCTTCACTCATGACCTATAAATGTGCGATCGTGAACGTTCCGTTCGCAGGTGGTAAAGGTGGTATCAAGATCGATCCACGTAAACATTCTGCTTACGAATTAGAAAAGATCACACGTCGCTATACAGCTGAATTGGTAAGAAAGAATTTCATCGGGCCGGGCACCGACGTTCCTGCTCCTGATTACGGTAGCGGTGAAAAAGAAATGGCCTGGATCGTGGATACTTATACTTCATTAAAACCAGGTGAGATAGACGGAATGGGTTGCGTTACCGGTAAACCAGTTTCGCAAGGTGGTGTACGCGGACGTAAAGAAGCTACAGGTTTGGGTGTGTTCTACGGCATCCGTGAATTATGTGGAATGAAAGATGTGATGGATAAACTTGGATTGAAAGTTGGCATCGAAGGAAAGACAGTAGTTGTACAGGGTTTGGGTAACGTGGGTTATCACTCAGCCAAATTCTTCCGCGAAGGCGGCGCTACGGTTGTTGCCATATCAGAATACGAAGGCGCTATCTACAAAGCTGATGGTATCAATGAAGAAGAACTCTTTCAACATAGAAAGAAAACAGGTTCTATCTTGAATTTCCCTGGATCAAAGAATCTTGCAAAGAATACAGATGCATTGGAACTCGAATGCGATATACTTGTTCCTGCGGCATTGGAAAGTGTGATACACGGAACGAATGCTCCTAACTTAAAATGTAAGATCATTGCTGAAGCAGCGAACGGACCTTTAACACCGGATGCTGATGAGATCTGCAACCAGAAAGGCATCATCGTTGTTCCGGATATGTACCTGAATGCAGGCGGTGTTACGGTTTCTTATTTCGAATGGCTGAAGAATCTTAGCCACGTTCGTTACGGACGTATGGAAAAAAGATTCACCGAGAACCAGAATCATAAGATCCTGAATGAAATTGAATCACTCACCGGTAAAAAAGTTTCAGGCACAGAACGCCAGAAGATAGAACATGGTGCAGATGAAGTTGACCTGGTTTATTCAGGATTGGAAGAAACCATGATATCATCCTTACACGAGATCATGGATATATGGAGAGCAACTCCTGAGATCCCTGACATGCGTACGGCTGCATTCGTGGTTGCCATCAATAAAGTAGGAACTTCTTACGCTGAACTTGGAATATTTCCATAGTAGAATAACAAACCAATTGCTTATAGATCCCGTCATTTTATGGCGGGATTTTTTATTACCCATGAAAATACAGGCATTTCAGGGCTTGTAATTCCAAGTTAAATCGTTGGGCATCAAATTTGCCTAACGGGAACGATTGTTTATTTTTACTGAAGTTGAGAAAGGCCCTTAAGATATTAAAATGGACGCTTTTAGTCCTCTTATTCCTGATCATCGTCCTGTGGATCGCTGTTCAGACTCAACCTGTCCAGAACTGGCTCGTTTCCAAGGCAGCTTCACGTCTCTCCAAAGAGCTCAATACAAAAGTTACCGTTAAACACGTCAACTTCTCCTTATTCAATAAATTTTTAATGGAAGGAGTATTGGTGGAGGACCGCCAGCAGGATACGATCTTATATGCAGGCATGGCTAAAGTAAATATCACCGACTGGTTCTTTTTTAAAGACAAGATCGAGCTGGAATATATCGGGCTTGATAATGCTATCATCAAACTGCAAAGAAGCGATAGCGTATGGAGATATAAATTCATCGTTGATTATTTTGGCGGGGGAAGCAAAGAGAAAAAGAAAAGCAATCTTGAATTATCGTTGAGTAAAGTGGAAATGAACAACGTGAGAGTGTTGATGAAAGATGGCTGGCGCGGTAAAGATGAAACGATCGCTTTCTCCCATCTTGATGTGGATGCACACCAGTTAAAATTCAGCGGCAACAAATACGAAGTAGAAAAAATAAAGATCATTGATCCCATATATGCCGCTTTTGATTACAAAGGCAACCGCCCGGAATCATTAAGACCAAAAAAAGTAGATAAGAATAATGGTCTTCCCTGGAACAATGAGAACCTGGAATTAGTGGTGAAGCAATTCATCATTCAAAATGGAACAGTACAATCAGACAAGGATGATGGGCGACTTCCTTATGATCATTTCGATGGACACCACGTACTATTCACCAATATAAACGGGGAGATCAATAATGTAAAGATCTACAAGGATACCTTGTTTGCCAAACTCAACCTGGCTACCAAAGAAAGAAGCGGGTTCGAAGTAAATGAACTAAGCGCCGATCTTAAAATGCATCCAAAAGGAATGGTCTTTAATGATCTTAAGATCATCACGCCTCGTAGTAAATTAAAAAATTACTACGCGATGTCGTATGAGAATTTCAATGATGATATGAATGATTATATCAGTAGTGTGATCATGGATGGAAATTTTACCGGCAGTGAAATAAGCAGTGATGATATTGCATTCTTTGCTCCTGAATTAAAGACCTGGAAGAAAAAGATCAGCATCACGGGTAAGATGAAGGGAACGGTAGAGAATTTCTCTGCCAAGAACTTTGTACTCGAAGCGGGCAATGGCACCCGGTTGAATGGTGATATCAGCATTAATGGCTTGCCGGATATCGACAAGACCTATATCGATTTTAAGGCAAATGATCTTACCACCAACTACAATGATCTTGCTACGTTCTTCCCACAGGTGAAAGATGTGACCACGCCTAATATAAGAGCGCTGCAGAATATAAACTTCAAAGGAACGCTTACCGGTTTCGTGAGAGACTTCGTAAGCGCCGGTGTTCTGCAAACCAGTATCGGTACGGTAAAGACGGACCTCAACTTAAAATTACCGGAAGGAAAAGCACCCTTGTATTCAGGAAACATCAGTACTAACAATTTCAATCTTGGTGTGTTTCTGAATGAGCCGCAACTGGGAATTGTATCTACCGATGTAAAAATAAAAGGCGAAGGTCTTGGCTCCAGCAATATGAATGCAACACTCGATGCAACCGTAAGAGAAATGCAATTCAATCATTATACGTATAAGAATTTTGTTGCGAATGGTAAATTGATAAAGACAAGTTTCAGCGGTCATATTTCTTCGAAGGATGAAAATGCGATGCTGGAACTGGATGGTACGATCAATTATGATAAGAAGAATCCTTCTTTCAATTTCATTTCTGATATCGGCGTGGCCAACCTGAAAGCTTTGGGTTTTGCGAAAGAGAATATCTCATTAAAGGGAAAACTGGAAGGCAATTTCTCCGGTCTATCGCTGGATAAATTCCTGGGTGTTGCCAATGCAAGTGATTTTACTGTTACGCGTGATGATAATTCTTTTCATTTCGATTCAGTGCAACTTAGTTCGTCGATCGCTGATGGTATAAAAGTATTACGCCTCGATAGTAAAGATCTCCAGGCTGAAGTAACAGGCAAGTTCAATATCTCTGAGCTGAGTAACGATGTGCAATACCTCTTGCATAATTATTACCCGGCTTATATACCGCTGCCAAAAGCAAAGCCTACGAATGATAATTTCACTTTCAAGCTGCAAACTGTCAATACAGAAGAACTTACTACTATCATCGATCCATATTTGAAAGGTTTAAGCAATACACATCTCGAAGGTTCGGTGGATCTTGCAAAGAACGAGTTATCACTTACGGGAGACATCCCTTATTTCAAGTATAAGGATTATGAATTCATCAGTACAAAGATCATTACCAAAGGTGATAAGGATAGTCTTACGCTTACAGCAACATCCAAAAATTATATTTATGCTGATAGTTTGAACTTCCCGGATGTTTCTGTTTTTGTGAATGCGTCGGATGATACGTCAAGATTCAGGATCGTAACACTCGACAATCCAACTTTCCAGTCGGTTGACCTGAATACATATCTATATACATTCAGCGATGGGTTCAAAATAAAATTATTGCCAGGTTATTTTCATTTGTTTGATAAGAAATGGGTGATGGAGAAAGACGGCACCCTGGAATACCGGAGCGATCTTAATCTTGTAACAGCCGATAATATCAAATTCACGCAGGGCGAGAAATTCGTCGAGATCAATTCAGAGCCATCATCAACAGATCGCCACAATGATCTTGTAGTTAATTTCAGAAAGATAAATATCGGTGAGGTATTACCGGTATTCATCAAAGAACCCAAGGTTGAAGGATTGAGCACGGGTAAAGTACGTATCATCGATCCGTTCGGTCATCCAAAGATCCAGTCGGAAGGTTTGTATACAGAAAAAACTGTTTTGAATGATGATTCGATCGGTTTAGTGACAACAGATATTTATTATGATATCGACAAAGGCCTGATCAACTACACGGCAAAGTCATTAAATCCACCTGATCATAATTTCGATGTAACCGGAACGATCAATCTTAAAGACAGTACCGATAAACAATTTGTTGCCGAACTGAATATTGACAACACAAAACTTACTGCCATCAGGCGTTATCTCAGTTCCATCATGAGTGATGTAAATGGTGAAGTGTCAGGCAAACTTAAAATATACGGAAGAACGAATGATCTTAAATATTCAGGCAAAGGACATTTAAGGAATGCAAGTTTTATTGTTGATTACACCAAATGCAAATACCTGATCGAAGATGCTGATCTTAGTTTTGTTGAAGATGGAATCGATTTTGGTACGCTTGTATTAAAAGATACATTGGGCAATACTGCTTCGCTCGCCGGTAAATTATTTCATAACAACTTCAATGATTTTGCTTTCAGGTTCAACCTGAGTACAAATCGTTTGCTGTTACTTAATACTACGGCAAGAGACAATAACCAATTCTATGGTAAAGTGATCGGCAGGGCGAACCTGAGAATAACAGGACCACAAAGCGATATGCGTATGGTATTGACCGGTGGCGTTGTTGATTCTTCTTCCATTTATATTCCTACCGGCAATAGCCGTGAAAGTGGTTTGGGAAAAGATATTGTGTTCAAACAGTATGGACGCGAAATGAAACCACAATTGGGTTCACAGGAAACAGATCTTACGGTTGACCTTGATCTTTCAGTAAATGAATACGCAAAAATGTATGTGATCATCGGCGACGTCATCGAAGCGAAAGGTCATGGTAATTTAAAGATAAGAGCAGGTACGAGTGAAGATCTTAAGATCCGCGGCCGATACGAGATCACTTCGGGTGAGTACACTTATAATTTGCAGAACCTGATCCAAAAACCATTCATCTTCCCGCCGGAAAGTGGAAGTTATATTGAATGGAACGGAGATCCGTATGATGCCAACCTGTACATCCGTGCAAAATATACCGCAAGAAAGGTTCGTTTTTCTGACCTGCTCTCCGGAACAAATATTTCTCTTACTGATAGTCGTCTTACCAATTACCTGGGTGATGTTGATATTTACGCCAACATCAAAGGAAACCTTGCCAAACCGGAAATTGATTTCGAGATCGAGTTCCCTGAAAATTCAGAGATCAGTAAAGACAAAGTGGTTGAATCTTTATTCAACCAGATGAAGAATGATAAGAATGAACTGACCAAACAGGTAAGCACGTTGCTTGTGTTCAATCAATTTACAGCGTTGTCGCAGGACATCAACGTAAATACCAGCGCCTGGAATGTTGGCTTCAATAGTATCTCCAACCTGGTGTTGAATGAAATAAGCATGCAGTTGAATAAAGCCGTGGCCAAAGCTTTCAAGTCGAATGACTGGGATATCAATATCGGTAACAGCTTTTATAATTCGTTCTATAGTGCACAAGGTGTGATACCAAACCGTTCGCAATTGAATTTAAAGATCGTCCGCCGGTTCCTCAATAACCGGCTTAGTATAACATTTGAAGGAGATCTTGATATACGCGTGGTAAAGAACAGCGGTGAGATCGACAATAGCTTACAGGGAAGAGGTACCGTGTTCCTTCCAAACATCACGGCCGATTATAAACTCTCAAAAGAAGGCAAATTAAGTCTTACACTTTTCTATCGCAATAATTTTGATTTTATCTCACCTGATAAAAGAAACCGTGCCGGTATCGGTTTAAGCTACAAAGAAGAAAGCGATGTGTACAGCCGCATGCGTAAGAAAAAACGCAAAGAACAAGCGAAAGGATGATCGATTTCAGATTTGAGATTTCTAATTTAAGATTTGAAATTATTGATCCCAATTTCAAATCTCAAATTTCAAATTAGAAATACTACAGATCATGCCCCAGTTTTTCTTTTTTCGCCGCCAGGTATTTTTCGTTATGAGGATTTGATTCTATTTGCAAAGGAATAGTATCAACGATCTCTAACCCATAACCATTCAATCCTACTCTCTTTCTTGGATTATTGGTGATGAGTTTAAGTTTTGATATACCGAGGTAACGAAGTATCTGTGCGCCCACGCCATAATCTCTTGCATCCATCGGAAAACCCAGGTGGAGATTGGCTTCCACGGTATCCATTCCTTCTTCCTGTAGTTTATAAGCTTTTAATTTATTCACCAGGCCGATACCTCTTCCCTCCTGTTGCATGTAAAGCACCGCGCCTTTTCCTTCTCTTTGTACTAATTCCATCGCGGCAGTTAACTGGTCGCCGCAATCGCAACGCAAAGAACCAAGGATATCACCGGTGAAACAGGATGAATGCACACGCACCATCACCGCTTCATCTTTTTTCCATTCACCTTTTATCAACGCAAGATGTTCGTTCTCGGTTCCTTTTTCATGGAATGCCACCAGTTTAAAATCACCAAACTTGGTTGGCATATTCACACGTACCACTTCTTCGATCAATGAATCAGTTTTTAAACGGTATTCTATAAGATCCTTGATAGAAATTATTTTCAGATCGAATTTCTTTGCGATCTCTACCAGTTGAGGAAGTCTTGCCATTGTTCCATCATCATTCATGATCTCTACCAACACACCTGCAGGTTCCAAACCGGCCAATCGTGCAAGATCAACTGTTGCTTCGGTATGACCGCTTCTTCTTAATACACCACCTCGTTTTGCCCTTAAAGGAAAAATATGCCCGGGCCTGCCAAGGTCTTCCGGTCTTGTATTGTGATTGATCAATGCCTGTATCGTTTTCGAGCGATCATGAGCCGAGATACCGGTAGTAGTTCCCTGGCCAATGAGGTCGACAGATATGGTAAAAGCCGTTTCGTGGAGAGAAGTATTACTCGTAACCATGGGTTCGAGTTCCAGTTCATCGCAACGTTTGTCGGTAAGAGCCGCACAGATCAGTCCGCGGCCATATTTACTCATGAAATTGATCACGTCGGGCGATACATGTGTGGCGGCGATGATAAAATCGCCTTCGTTCTCACGATCCTCATCATCTACCACGATGATCATTTTTCCTTGCTTGATATCCTCGATAGCACTTTCTATGGTTTGAAACATTGAAACAGGTTTTAATGCGAAATTAATTCAATAAACAAGTAAAAAGCAGTCGTTGTTTGCGAAATCAGGTGTAATTGAAACCATCTCAGGGTTTTCAGGGTAAAAATTTGTTAATATCTGTATGGTTTTCTTAGGTGATTATTTACTTTCTTTGCAGGGTAAACTAACTACTTATGATTAAACGAATTTTACTGCCGTTCCTCATTGTAATTGCATTGCCTCTAACGATGCTGGCGCAGGTTACAACGGGAAGTATAAATGGTATTGTAAAAACACAATCCGGACAACCATTAATAGGCGCCACAGTAACCGCCACCCATGAACCCACCGGAAGTATATATCGTGTGCAAACCCGTAATGGTGGCCGCTACGATATCCCGAACATGGTTGCAGGTGGCCCTTATACCATCCTGATCACTTTCACCGGGTATGAAAATGGCGTAAAAAGCGATTTCACCGTGAGCCTGGGTGGTTCTGAAAGAGCCGACTTCATCCTGGCTGAAAAATCAACTCAATTAAAAGATGTAGTGATAGCCGGTGGCGCCGCCCGCCAGAATCTCTTCAACAGCAAGGGCGGTACAGAAACTACCATTGGCAGGGATAAAATTCAAAACCTCACTTCAGTTGGACGTAACCTGAACGACTATCTCCGCTTTACACCACAGGCTAAATTGGATGCCGGCGGTGGTATATCTGTTGCAGGACAGAACAATCGTTACAATTCATTATTCATAGATGGTGCGTTGAACAACGATGTTTTTGGATTGACCAATTCAGGAACCAACGGAGGTCAATCAAGTGTTACACCGATCTCTATTGATGCGATCGATCAGTTCCAGGTAATGCTTAATCCATACGATGCTGCCTTAAGTAATTTCACCGGCGCCGGTATCAATGCAACTACACGTCGTGGTACCAACACTATGTCGGGTGCTATTTATGTAAGCTATCGTAACAGTGAGCTGGCAGGAAAGACACCAACTGATCTTCCGAATATCACGAGGACAAAATTGTTTGAATCATACCAGGAAGTACATGGTTTCAGGATCGGCGGACCGATCATCAAGAACAAATTGTTCTACTTTCTTAACTACGAAAGAGAAGATATCAAGAGAAGCCAGCCATTTGACAGTGCTGCTTATGTAGGCCGCTGGACAAGAGTGCAACCAGGTGCAACAAAAGATTCACTGAGTATGTTGTATGATACTTTAAGAACAAAATACGGTTATGAGCCAGGTGGCTTTATGGATAACCCGGAGCTGATCGTTGCGAGTCGCGTGGTTGCCCGCATAGACTGGAATGCTGATCAAAATAATAAATTCTCTGTAAGCTATCGTTACCTGACCGCTGAAAGGGTCAATACATTCAGAAGTTCTAATACTACTTTAAATACATTCAATAACGGGCAGATCAATCCAAACACAACCCATTCCGCTTCTTTCGAGTGGAATTCACGGTTGGGTAAGATCGCCAATAATAAACTGATAGCTACTTATACAAAAGCGATCGATGACAGGGCTGTTATGGGACAGGCTTTCCCTGCTATCAGGATACGTAATACCGCCACACGTGATGACCTGTTCACCGGATCTGAGCCTAACTCTTCAGCCAACTATCTTGAGCAAAAAGTAATTGGTGTATTTGATGAATTCAGGTTATCACTTGGCAAAAACAATCTAAAGTTTGGAGTTGACCTTGAACTTACCAGCGCTTATAATCTTTTCATCACACAGAACTATGGTTCTTATATTTTTAATTCAATGAATGATTTCTTCCTGGGTAAACCTGCCCAGTATAATACATCATTCTCTCTCAGGAGTAATAAAAAAGGTGATGAAGCAACAGATGCTGCAGCGGATTTTGATACCCGCAGGATGGGCTTCTTTATCAATGATGAAGTAAGAGTGAATGAGAATCTCACCTTGAATTTTGGTTTCCGTGCTGATAAATATGATTTCTTAACTAATCCTCCTACTGATAAATTTTTCAGGGATACTGCTTCAAAAGCAATTGCTCAGTATTATGATCTTCGTGGTGCACAAACAGGAACACTTGGTGACCCGGCCTGGCAATTCTCTCCACGCTTTGGTTTTAACCTGAAGGTGGATGATGAGAACCTTGTTGTGAGAGGTGGTGCTGGTCTGTTCCTCGGCCGCCTGCCACTGGTATGGCCGGCAGGTTTATATACCAACAATGGTATTTCTGTTGGTGCTATCGCGGTAAACCCTCCTGCTGTTAATTCAATTGTCTTCAGGCCTGATCCATTCAATCAATATGGTGCATCAGATTTTGCTGTTGCCAACAAAGGACAATTGAACCTGATAGAAGCTGGATTTAAATTACCACAGGTAATGAAAGCCAATATAGCCGTAGATAAATTCTTTGGTAATGGATGGAAGTTCACATCTGAATTCTCTTATATCAAGAATATATCTGAAGTAGCATACAGAAGAATAGACATATTACCTCCAACAACTGTACAGGCCCAAAATAATCCTACTTACTGGGATAGAAGAAATGTATACAGCGGAACATCCGTTGCGCCACAGATCGATGTGAATCCATTTGTAACAGGCACACAGGCACCTTACACCTTTATTTACATGCTGGAGAACCAACGTGGTAAAAAAGGATTCTCTTTCCAGTTCACCAATGGTCTTGAAAGAGCCTGGAAGAATGGTTTCTCTTTCTTCCTTTATTATGTATACGGACAATCGATCGTGAATAACGATGTAACCAGTTTCCAGAATTCTTCTCAATGGAATAATATGGAAACTGTTAGCGGAAGAAATTTCCTTGGTCGTTCAACTTCTGATTTTGATGCCAAGCATCGCATCATTTCGGCCGTTACCAAACGCTTTGAATATTTCAAGAAAGGGGTAGCTACTACTATTACTTTATCTTTCACCGGTCAGTCGGGTAATGCTTTCTCTTATACTTACTTCAACAGCCCGGTAAGAGATCTTAATACCAGTTCGAATAACGATTTGATCTTTGTTCCAACAAAAGATCAACTGGCTATCATGGTTGCCAACAACCAGTTCATCGTTAATACGGTTAGCGGTGTTACTTATACACCACAACAACAAGCTGACCTGTTGAATACATTTATTGAGAACGACAAATACCTGAGTAAACGTCGCGGTCAATATGCAGAACGCAATGGCGCCAGGACTCCGTTCACTGCTGTATTTGATCTTACCATTCAGCAAGACTTTTACGTGAAATTTGGAAAACAACGTCATAATTTCCAGGTGCGTTGGGATGTTTCCAATTTCGGCAATATGATCAATCCTAAATGGGGTCGTCAATATTTCACTACAAACGATCAGTTCAATCTTATTACATTCAGGGGCTTCCAGTCAACCAACCCTGCTGCTGCCAATTATCTTTTACCTACGTATAGTTTTTCTCCGCTTGCAGGTACCGGCAGACCATGGGCAGTTGGAGATGGATTGTTACCAACAGCAAGTTCACGCTGGGTAAGCCAGATCAGTTTGAGATATTCATTCTGATAAAAATATTTCTTATAGAAAAAGCCGTTCAATTGAACGGCTTTTTTATTTATATACTTTGATCGATAATTCAGATCACATATTCGACTTCTCCTTGCCCCAGCCCCATTTTAAAAAACCCGGCATGGCCCTGCCCCAGGTAGGCACATCGTGTTTGCCATCTTCATAATTGACATAAGAAATATCTTTCCCGTTAGTGAATCCTTTCTTTTCGAGTTCTTCTATCAACCCCAATGTATCATCGATAGAATCGATCACACCATTCTCATTACGATCCATTGTTTCATCCAGGGAACCGGTAGTGAAATAGAATTTCTGCCATGGATGATAACTGCCTTCGCGTATTTGTTTATGCATGATGCGATCGGTAGCTTCCACATAACCTTCGCTCAATGCTTTCGATCTCCACCACAATGAGCCGGAGAAAACACCTGCCTTGGTAAATTCTCCTGCATTGTTCCATACCACATCGATCGCGGATAATCCTCCCAGTGAAAATCCGGCATAGGATTTCTCTTTGAAAGAAGGGATATTGTATGCCTTTCTTATATATGGTATGAGTTCATCGAAAACAAATTGCTGGTGAAGTTTTGCTTTGGCGCCTCTTCCTTTATAATCGGCCTGCGCTACCGTACCATACTCCATTCTTCTTTCGGCACTGCAATGAATGCCCACGCATAAAAGCGGTTCCAGTAAATGATCGCCATACATCACATCAAGCATCGCATCAAAATGGAATTTTAACAGGTCTTGTCCATCATTAATAAGTAATAAGCTGATAGCGGAAGAAAGAGATACATTCCGGGGAAGGTAAAGATCCACCTTCACCGTGCGGTGAAGGAATATAGACTTGATCTCAACGGATTCAACTATGATATTTTTCAATAAAGGCCCCGAAGGAATTTCCTTTGTATCTGTATTCATGTGTAATAAAACGTTTGCAATAGGATATTCTTCAAAAATACGGGAAAGAATCGTAAAAACTTTTAACCAAACAGCCCAAAAGGCTCCTATTTTTCAGAATTGTTTTTTGTTTTTTAAAAGGGATAAAGATAAATTCGTAGCGATGGGTTTGTTCACATCATTATACTCAACCAGTTCATCAAATCTATAAACTTACTGTTATGAAGAAAATCGGAATTCTGTTTGGCCAGGAAAGAAGTTTCCCTACCGCTTTTGTAGAAAGAGTCAACAGCAAAAAAATTGATGGCATCATTGCCGAACCAGTTTCGATCGATAAAGTAATGCAGGGAGAAAGCAGCGGGTATGCTGTTATCTTCGATCGCATCTCGCAGGATGTTCCTTTTTACCGCGCCTTTTTAAAGAATGCTGCCTTGTGCGGTACGGCTGTTATCAATAATCCTTTCTGGTGGAGCGCCGATGAGAAATTCTTCAATAACTGTCTTGCTACAAAAATAGATGTGCCGGTTCCGAAAACGGTGATACTTCCTTCCCGCGATCTTCCTACTGATACAAAAGAAGAATCTTTCAGCAATCTTGCCTATCCATTGGATTGGGAAGGCATCTTTAAATATGTAGGTTTTCCTGCTTATATGAAACCATTTGCAGGTGGCGGATGGAAAAGCGTTTATAAATTAACTGATATGGATGATTTCTTTACCAAGCATGCAGAGACCGAGCAACTGGTAATGATGTTGCAGGAAGAGATCATCTTCGATGAATATTATCGTTGTTATTGCATTGGTGGCAAGTACGTTCGCATCATGCCGTATGAGCCACGCAACCCGCATCACCTGCGTTATGTGGCCGACTTCAAACCATCACCACAAAGATTAAAGCTGATGGAAGACATCGTGCTTCGTATCAACAAATATCTTGGATATGATTTCAATACGGTAGAGCTGGCTTTGCGTGATGGTGTTCCATACGCCATTGATTTCTGCAACCCGGCACCTGATGCTGAAGTAACAAGTGTTGGACAGGAGAATTTTGACTGGGTAGTTGAAACAGCCGCAAACTATGCAATAGAAAAAGCACAGGAACACAAAGAAGGACAGGATAACCTTACCTGGGGTGAATACATCAAGAGAAGTTCGGCGAAGAAAAAACTTTATTAATTACGATGTACGATGTACGATGTTAGATTTTCGTACATCATACATCATACATCAGACATATTTATGAGTAACGTTAACTATAAACATTTCACCCTCGGAGTTGAAGAAGAATACATGGTGATAGATCCCGAAACAAGGGAACTGAAAAGCCATGAACAAAAGATCGTTTTTGAAGGACAGAAGATCATCAAAGACAAAGTAAAAGCAGAGATGCACCAGGCCGTGGTGGAAGTAGGTACAGATATCTGCCAGGATATTGAAGAAGCTTATAAAGATGTATCCACGCTTCGAAAAACTATCTCCGGCATCGGTAGTGAACTTGGCTACTGGATCGGCGCTTCGGGTACACATCCTTTCAGTCACTGGGAAAGACAGCTGATCACCGATCATATACGCTACAGCGAGATCGTGAACGAATTACAGGAAGCCGCAAGAAGCAACCTGATCTTTGGATTACATGTGCATGTTGGAATGGAGAACCGGGAGATGGCGATGCATATCGCCAATTCCACAAGATATTTTTTACCGCACGTTTATGCGCTTAGCACCAACTCTCCTTTCTGGGAAGGAAGAACGACCGGTTATAAATCTTTCCGCACAAAGGTGTTTGATAAATTCCCGAGAACAGGTATCCCTGATTTTTTTGAAAGCATCGAAGCGCATGATAATTATGTGAAGATGCTGGTGAAGACGAACTGTATCGACAATGCAAAAAAGATATGGTGGGATCTTCGTGTGCATCCTTTCTTTAATACGGTTGAATTCCGTATCTGCGATATACCGATGACGGTGCAGGAAACGATCGCCATTGCAGCGGTGTTCCAGGCATTGTGCGCCAAGATCTATAAACTGAGAACACAGAATATGAATTTCATGATCTATCCACGCCCGCTGATCAATGAAAATAAATGGAGGGCGAGCCGCTATGGTATCGATGGAAGATTGATCGATTTCGGAAAAGAAGAAGAAGTGAATACACGGGTACTCATCTATGAATTATTGGACTTTGTTGACGATGTGGTGGACAACCTCGGTAGCCGTCATGCTATCAGTTATGTGAGCAAGATGCTCGAAAATGGAACCGGGGCCGACCGGCAGCTGGCCACTTACCAGCAAACGGGCAGCCTGGTAAGCGTGGTCGATTATATTCATGATAGTTTCCTCGCAGGAGCTTATTAATAGAACCCCGGCCAAAAGCCGGGTTTTTTAATGGTTTTTCCCGCTCAAAACAGCCAGCACCGGGCAACATACTCTTAAAATGGTGTATCTTAATATAGTATTACCATTCGCACCCCTCTATAGTGCACGAATTTGAACTAATAAAAGGCAGCATCAAAGGTGATGAGCTGTGCCGCAAAGCCCTGTTTGAACGCTTCGCTGGCAAGATGATGACCGTTTGCCGCCGGTATGCCGTGGATGAGATGGAAGCTGAGGACATATTACAGGACGGTTTTATCAGGATGTTCGACAAACTGGGACAATTCAAATTCGAGGGCTCTTTTGAAGGATGGTTAAGACGCATCATGGTAAATACAGCCATCCGTTATTGCCAGCGCAGGAAGATAACTTTTGATGAATCCCATTTTTCCAAGGCAGAAAAACCGGATGTTGAGCCAGCTGCATACAGCGGTTTGACTGAGGAAGAGATCCTGAAACTGATAGCACAGTTGCCCAATGGTTACAGGATGGTGTTCAACTTATATGTGATAGAAGGTTATAGTCATGAAGAGATAGCGACGATGATGAATATTGAAGCGGGCACATCGCGTTCGCAGTTGGTAAAAGCCCGTAAACTATTGCAACAAGCAATCATAAATATGCAAAAAGTAGTATTATGAGAGATACTATGTTAGATGACATGTTCCGCGATAAGATGAACCAGTACGACAGTCCCGTGGCTGACCGTAACTGGGAGAAGATCGCGGAGGCATTAAAGAAAGACAAACGACGTCGCTTCGCCTTTTGGTGGAGAACGTTATTACCAGGACTGATCATCGTTGTTCTTGGTACCGGCGCTTATACCTGGTATAAGATGTCCAACAGCAATATTGCTGATAAGAATATTGCAGCCGTAACCAAACCGGCAACTGATCCTGTACCCAACCATTCAAACAACAATACTGTTTCTTCCAACAACGAAACAGTAACAAATAATAATTCATCACCGGTTGACAACGCTTCATCAAACAACAATTCAGCTGCCAGTTTAACAAACGATCATTCATCCTCTCAAATGAATGATATTGTTGCTGCAGGGAACAACACCAATTCAACAAGTAAGAATTTAACCAGCGTCAACGCAACAAGGAATTCTTCTTCAACAAAACAAAAAAGCAATATTGTTACCAGGAATGAGAAAGAAGAAAAAAATTATACTTCTTCTAATATCGCCAAAACAACTGCTGTTAAGAATAACCTGAAGAAAAAGAATAACAATACAGTTGGAAATGATATTGCTGACCAAGAAAATAATGGATCCACTTTTTCGAAAACAAGTTTCGCTACTTCTCTTTCTAACAAAAAGAAAGCAAAGAAACAGAACGATCTTTCTTTAAGCAGCATGAATAAGAATGAAGAAGAGCAGAACCAGGAGTTTCAGAATAATTTTTCACTGGCTATGATGAGAGCCGCCCAGCAGGCCGGGGAACCTTCTTTCGAAACAACGATAACAGAAACCAAGAAACCGCTGGACTGCCCTACTCCATTTGGCCGCCGCGGCAGCAGCTGGTTTGTTGATGGGTTCGTATCGCCAAATTATATAAGTCGCTCACTGACCAATAACGGCAATCAAATTGAATTCAACAAAAAAGACAGCAGTGAGAGTCTGAAATTATCTTTTAGTGGCGGTATCAATGTAGGCAGGATGTTCGGGAATCATTTCTCACTTAAAACAGGATTGACCTATTCGCTTACTACAGAGAAATTCAACTGGAGTAAGATCAACAGTATAAAAGATGTGCTGATCATCTCGGTTAAGAAAATAGTGATCGCACCGGGCGATACCGTGTACGTGTATGATACTTCACATTTCCAGCAAATAGGAAGACTGACCACCAACAGCACCAACCGTTATCACAGTTTTGACGTGCCACTCATCTTTGGCTATGAGACCAAGGGAGATAATATTCGTTTTAATATCAATGCCGGCGTGATCTTCAACATTACCACCATAGCACGTGGGAAAACACTTAGCGTGGCAGACAGTGCCGTTGATATTAAATCATCCGGTTATTTTAAGAACAGTGTTGGATTTAGTTTGTTCGGCAGCGTGATGATGCTGAAACGGCTGAATGACAATCTCGACTTTTTTGTAGAGCCATATTTCAGGCAGGGCCTCGGCAATATGGCAACTGACAAAGCATACTTTAAACAAACATTGCGCTCCTTTGGATTGAACCTGGGCTTCAGGTATAAATTCAATCTCGGGCAGCGCTGATAAAAATATCTGTATCTAATAATCTGAAAAATGAGCTTAATGAAAAAGTGTCTCAACATAACATTCTTAATAATGGCCGTTGCTATTCTTTTAGCCTCTTGTACCAAGAGCACCGAGGAGTTCATAGCCGACCCTATACAGCCTGTGACAGATACCACCTGGGTAACTCTTACGGCTCCTACCAGCGTTGATGCATACCTCAAAAGTAATGCAGCAGCCGCTGTTACCGACTCTATCCGGAACGATAGCATCACAACTCGAACATATCTTTCCGGCAAATTGCGTTTAACTTTTCCAAGATATTGTTTCATCGACAGTACTTCTGCCGGCGCTTATGATAATGTTAAGATAGAAGTGATCGCCATCAATAGCAGGGGCGAACTATTAAAATCATTGATCTCTACACGCAGCACAGATTCTTTTAATATCAATACACTTTTCTACGTGTATGTGCGTGCAACAAGAAATAATGTGGAATTGCCTTTGTTAACTGATAAGAGATTCCTGGTTGAATTTGATGATGCAAATTATCTTGGTAATTCGCAGGTGTATGTTGCCCCATCACAAGGCACAAGTAGCAATACCCCGTTGTACAATACTACCAATTCTGTTTATTTCAGCATTCAAACTTTAGGAGGCACCCAGGGTTATCGGTATAGGTATTACAATGACAGGACCGGATGGAGCATGTGCGGAAATACGCCAACCAGTTCTTCTACAGCAAGGATCTTTACAACGCTTCCGATCCAGTTCACCAATGTAAATACACGTGCATACATTGTGTTGAACGATTCAAAAACAGTTATAAAAATGAATGATAATGTTCCGGGAGGATATTTTGAATTGGATAGGCTTCCTTTAGCAGCTTCGTTCAAGATCGTAACGGTATCCATCATCAATGGCGTGTATTACCTGGGCATTGGCGAATCAAGCACCAGTAATAATCTTATCATTCAATTGCACCCCGTGCAATCATCACCTACATCCATCAACAGTTTTCTAAATAACCTGTAAAGCAGGTATTCGGTTTTTTTATAGAGGGTGAACAACCAAAGGAGCGGCCAGTCCGCTCCTTTCTTTTTAACAGCAATGCATCGCAATAAACTTAACATTTCCACAGTTTATCCTGATGTAGTGAAAGCGACAAACCGCTTGCGTTATTCTTTTTATATTTGCAGATAGTATGCATAGAAAACACCCCATACGAGTAGCTATACTGGATATGTACGAAGGCCATGAGAATCAGGGCATGAGATGCTTACGCGAGATACTGAACCAGTATGCTGAAAGCAATAACCTCGATATGGATTGGGATGAGTTTGATGTGAGGCTCGAAAAGGAGGTTCCGGATGTAGCCGGATACGACATTTTTCTATCTACAGGGGGGCCCGGCTCTCCTCTTGATTCTGCAGGTTCTGATTGGGAAAAAGTATACTTCAACTGGCTCAAAGAAGTAGAGAACTGGAACAATAATCACGAGAACGAACGCAAGAAATATATCTTCTTCATCTGTCATTCTTTTCAACTGATCTGTCGTCATTACGAAGTAGGAAATGTTTGCAAACGCAAATCAACTGCGTTTGGTGTTTTCCCGGTACATATGCTCGATGCAGGCAGAGAAGAAGTTGTTTTCAATGACCTGAGAAATCCTTTCTATGCGGTAGATAGTCGCGATTACCAGGTGATAGAACCAAACTGGGATCGTTTGGATGAAATGGGTGCAACAGTTCTTTGCATTGAAAAAGAAAGACCGCATGTTCCGTTCGAAAGAGCCGTGATGGGAATTCGTTTCAATGAATATATGATCGGTACACAATTTCATCCCGAAGCCGATGCCACCGGTATGAGCATGTACCTGAAAAGAGAAGACAAAAAGAAAACGGTGATAGAAAATCATGGCGAACCGAAATGGCAAAGCATGATCGAACATTTACAGGACCCCGACAAAATCATGTGGACCTACGCTCATATCATTCCTAATTTCCTCCATATTGCCGTAGAGCATTTACAACTGGTGCCGGTGAATGCTTGATCGAATTACAAATTCCAGATTGAAAATTGAAGATTAACACCTTCGACTTTCGCGTTTCGATTTTCCACTTTATTCGTTATCTTCAAATCAATCAAAACTACCGAAGATGATCCCCGCTGTGCGCAAGCAATTCAACGCTGCATTTACTAAAGAAAGGTATGAGGCATTTATTAACGAGCTAAGTAATGTACATCCCGGCAAACTTGATTTTCGTGTAGCCGAGACACCCATATTTGTTTCAAAGGATTTTACAACAAAGATGCTGGCGGCCTGTGAGAGTATCGTTGATATCATAGTCGATCCCAACTTTAAGAACCTTACCAATAAAGCCATCCCTGATAATATAAAAGTGCCGGGCGAGAATGATCATACACATTTCATTGCATTTGATTTTGGTATTTGTATCAATGATAAAGGCGAATATGAACCACAACTGATAGAAATGCAGGGATTCCCTTCATTGTTCGCCTACGAAGTGCTTTGCTCCGAAGTAAGTGAAAAACATTTTCCTCCCCCACCAGGTTTTGATTGTTACCTGGGTGGATTCAACAAACAAACCTATTTGCAACTGCTGAAAGATATCTTACTCGGCGGTCACAAAGCAGAGAATGTGATACTGCTCGAGATATTCCCTGATGAACAAAAAACAAGAATAGATTTTTATTGCACCGAAGATTATACAAGTGTTAAAATGGTTTGTCTTACCGAACTGATCAAGGAAGGAAAGAAACTGTATTACATGAACAATGGCAAGAAGACCGAAGTGAAAAGGATCTACAACCGCGTGATCTTCGACGATCTTCAGCAGCAAACATCCGAAGTACAGGAGAAGGGGAAACTTTTATTCGAAGAACTGGACGTTGAATGGGCACCGCATCCCAACTGGTTCTATCGTATCAGTAAATTCACATTACCACTGATCAGGCATCCGTATGTCCCTCCTACTTTTTACCTCAATGAAATAAAAGAGATACCAACCGACCTGGAGAATTATGTTTTGAAACCATTGTTCTCATTTGCAGGACAAGGTGTGGTGATCGATGTAACGTTAGATGATGTGCAGAAAGTAAAAGATCCGCAGAACTGGATCCTCCAACGAAAAGTAAAATACGCAGACGTCATCGAAACACCGGATGTTCCTGCAAAAGCGGAGATCCGTGTATTTTATTTCTGGAAAGATGGCGCTGCAAGACCTGTTGCCACAAAAAATCTCGCACGATTAAGCAAAGGAAAGATGGTGGGTGTTCGTTACAACAAAGACAAAGAATGGGTAGGTGGAAGTTTTTGCTGGTTTGAGAAATGATCAATGCATACGATGCAACGGTGGTCTTACCTGAAAATAAACCTGTGCTCCCACCGGCATAGTACCATAAAGTGATCTTAATTCCTTTGCCGGTAAATTCAATGTTAGCTGCGCGCCGATGGCTAACTCAATATTTTTATTTGACCATAAACTCCTGTTATAGCCTGCTGTAAATACATTTATATTATAAGTACCCTCTCCGTATAAATTTTTAAGATCAAGTTCTTCTGTTGATTTCTGAACAAACTCGTATCGGCTATACAACGCATTCTTCCAGAAACGATAATTATTTTCAAATAGGAAAGAATGTTCTTTATGATCATCACTAGAGTTATTATATCCCCATATCAATGCTGCATCATATTGTTTGTCGTTGCTGATCTTCTTTGAATATTGAACGGAAGCTGTTGTACGTGTAACATCAACACCAGGCTCCAATGCTTCAGGTTCTTTGATAAATCCCTGGGAGAATTGCAGTATCCAGTTCTTTGACGGGGCATATGAAAGGCGGTAACTATAACTATCGAACCTGGCTTTATCAAGATCATACCGATCCTCATCAGGTTCTCTGCCGGTGAAGATGGAACCTTCCACTTTAAATTTCATATACCTGAACCCGAGCGTGCCAGTTCCAAATGTAATATGAGTTGCATCCTGCCAGTGATGTCCCAAAGGTGCATCCGGGTTATTCATCGCAGACACACGATGCATAAAAGCAGTAGCACCTAAAGCAGGTTCGCCGGGGTATCCAAAATAAGCGAACACATCTGTATTCTTATTGATCGCATAACTATATCCAATGCTTAACTCAGAGAACAGGTCGTGCGGGTGCTGCCGGTCAACCAATCTTTTGCCATTGTATGTTTCACCTGATTGAAATAATAACGGGTAACCTTCACCTCCTTCCATGATCCTATCAAGGCTTAACATTGCTTTCAACGACAATAATCCTTTTCCACCAACACGTTTGCTCATCATTACCATGAACCAGTTGGGCACATCCCATTTGGAAGCACCTCTCTTTCCATTATCAAACACATCTGTATTGGTATACCTAAAGAAACCGCTTCCATGAAACATCCACATGGCTTTCTTACCCTTCATAACCATGTACATGGGTGTCTCATCGGGCAGCCAGCTGGTACCTGAACCATCACGGTTCATAGGTAAGTTGATAGAATACGAATGCGTCATCATCATCATATCATGATCCATTTTCATAGCAGGCATGGAATCTTTTTTCTGCATCATCATATGATGGTCCATTTTCATCGAAGGCTTTACTGTATCCATTTTCACGTGATGGTCATGCTGGGAAAATGATCTTTTGACAACCAGGAGCGGAAGAATCAATAAAAGATAATATTTCATCTAAGTCGTTTTCTTATGTGTAACAATATCTGTACCCAACAGGAAGGAATTTGCTCTGCGCTATTTCTTTTTTGACAATGCATCGAGAAAAAGATATTCAAAACTTACGAGCCAGCTTTTCTCTGCCATCCGATGCATGTTACCTTCTATTTGATAACGGTAACCAAGATTCAGTTTGGAGTTACTATTAAAGATCAATTGAACTGCAGGAGCGAGATCGACAAAGTATAAATTATGATCCGTATTCTTTTGACCAAGTAGTTCGAAATAGATATTCAGGTTGGTCTGCTTATAGTTTTTATATTTTCTCGGGAATAATAAATAGCCCGCCGATAAACTATAGCTCAATGCATGCTGGGGGTATCCACTCTCCGGGAATCCTTTACTGGCTTCATTCCTGAAGACCTTCAATAAAGAACCGGTAGCAGAAAAAGCCACCTTATGTAGCAATTGTGTTGCGATCAATCCTGCCTGCACACCGGGCTGGTCACCATCCAGGCTTACCTCATCATAGAACCAACGGTTGCGACTGTACGATATTTCTCCAAACGCTGCCATCCTGAAATGAGAATGTACTTCATCTAAACTCAGGAAACGATACTTGCTGTATACACGAACAGATTCCCATCTTATATTCGAAGTATACATATCAGAAAAACCGGTAGCCACATGCAACATCCAGTTTTTAGTAATGCCAAACATTACTTCAGGTGTATAGCGTTGTTCTGTTCTTTGCGAATGTCTTCCCTTATCAAACCTTGCAGATAATTTCAGACTCATCGAATGCGTAGGCATGTTCGATGCGGGCTCCGTAAAAACATATAACTCCTGTGCATGGAGAACTGCTGAAGAAAAAAGAAATAAGATGATGAGGATATTTCTCATATATTATTTCAGCATTTCTTTTAATTTCTTTTCGAGTTGCCTTCCCTCAGGGTTAACGGCAACGATCTTTCCATTTGTATCCAGCAGTACCGCTGCAGGAATGAGATCAACACCATAATCTTCCACCACCTTACTCCCCCAGTATTTGAGATCGCTTACATGGATCCAGTTAAGCTTGTCTGATTTGATGGCTGCTTTCCATTTACGGAGATCACGGTCAAATGAAACACCGTATATCTCAAATCCTTTATCCTTGTATTTATTATAGATCCGAACCAGTGTTGGGTTGAATGCACGACAAGGACCACACCAGCTTGCCCAAAAATCGATCAAAACCACTTTACCTCTTAACGAAGAAAGTTTGATGGTATCTCCTTCGGGGGAAGATTCTGCGATCTCGCTGGCGGTATCGCCTACTTTAACCGTTTGCGCTTTCGTAGTTAAACAAAAGACTATAAAGAAAAATAACAGGCTTATTTTTTTCATATGCTGTTTTTAAAATACAGGCCCGCAGATGCTTCGCAGGCCTGTATTTGGTGAGGTTCTTAAATAGTAACGTGATAGATCCTTGTTCCTTTTCCTGTTCCTTTTCTACAACACGACGACATATATCCAGTCTTCACACATTCCATCGTTGTTTTAGAAGCAAACTTCTTATACTCTTTTGCTGAGATAAAATCCTTATCTACTACTCTTATCTTCTGATCGCCGTTCAATACCTGTTGCCTTACATCCAGGAAGTGAAAATTGGTACCGGCAGTAGCCAGGTGTGTATCGTTTTTCACTGAATCGTTATCAAATGAAATGACCAGCCACAAGTTGCCTACCGAGAAGCCGGCGTCCTTAACTTTTCTCTGGAGTTCATCAATATCAACTGTACTTCCTTTTTTAAAAGTGATACTGAAGATATTTTTATTGAGATCCGTTTCCACCGTTTCTATAAAAGGAACTTTTTTCAAAGCCTTGTTGATGGCATTTGAACACATCGCACAGGTAAGTCCTGCCGCCTGCAATTCTGCCTTTTTGATCTGGGCAGATGCAAGAGCTGTTATCAAAACTGCCAACAATATCATCACTGCTTTTTTCATGCTTTAAATTTTACTACTTAATCATGATGTTTTTTGCAATCATCCTTACATGTGCTTTTATTGCAGCAACCATCATCTTTTTTACAGGTCTTATCAGCACAGCATTTATCGTCTGCTTTGCAACAACTGCTCTTTTCACAACAAGACATACCACAGGCTGCTTTTACAACAACTGCGTCCTTCCTATCGTATTGGCAACAGGCATGTAATTTCTTGTATGCCTTATCATTTCCTTTAAAGGCATCGTTGTCATACCCTTTTAAAGCAATGGCCGATTGTATCTTTTCCAGGGAAGTAGTGTTATTGTCAACATACTTAACCGAGATCATCTTGGTATCTACATCCCATACTGCTTCAGTTGCGCCTGCAGAAATAGCGGCCTTTTCGATCGTGGTCTTACACATATCGCAATTGCCCCAAACTTTGAACGTGTTTTCTTTTAATTGTGCAACTTCTTTCTGTGCAAACAGTGAAGATGATATCAGCATGAATGCAGTAATAACTGAAAATAACTTAAGCGTTTTCATTATAATGATTTTAAAATGATAAATAAATTGAATCGAGGGCGAAGTATTGCCCTATAGAGAAGACAGGCTCTAAAGTCTGAAAACGCAGTTATACAAAAATACCTCGTTGGACTTTTGTAAAGGAGGAGAATTATAGTGTAGCGCGATAAATGAATGTTCATCATTTATCACATCATTCACCACGAAAAATGGCTGAATGATCATGTCTGACTGCGCAAATTTAAGATCGGCTACAGCTAATTGCTGCTTATCACTGATCTTGAAGATCTTTATCTCATCATTGCAGCATTTCATCTTTTTCTTGCTGCCGCAACCGCAACCTTCATCAGCCACCAGTTTTAATTGTACTGAAGACAACTTGCCCATGCAATAATGATAATTCACTATCACACCCATGCTGAGCGACAGGTAAACAACTGCTAATATGGCTACGACGAATTTTTTCACCGCTGTAAAAATAAACTTTGTTGCCTGAAAAAAGATATGATTTTTGTTAATTGACTAGTTAACAAACCACCAGTGAATACCAACCCTTAAGAGAAAACCCGGGTAATGGTAAGAAGGGGCCGCTGTGTTCACATTATTCCAGCTAAAATCATTATTGGCATAACGGGCACTGTTGAGGTTTTCGGCCCGGACGAACCCGTTAAAGCTCTTGATACGAAAATGCAGGAAGGCAGTTATATCCGGCAGGTTGCTGATGGTCTCCGAATTCTGGTAAAAGAATTGCGCCAGCAATGGTGAATAATTATCCGCTTTATAAGAAGTATGATAGCGAACTTCTATCCCCGTACTAATATTAAGATTCTTGTAATACACTCCTTCAAAAGCAATGCGGTTCCTTGTCCATATCAACGGAACATTCAACGGCGCATCACCCAATGTTTTCTGCACAACAACCTGTGTGTACCAGTTCCACTTCCTGGATAGTTTGAATTGCTTCTCTGCATTTACCGTAAGCACATTAAACAATCCACTGTTCTGTTGCCTTTCCTTGAAATTGGTGAGATAGAGATAATTGGTGATCACATAATAATTTCCTTCGAGATTCAGCTTTGCTTCAGGCAATGAAAATCCTGCATGCAAGCGACTGATATTTTCTTTTTTGAAATTAGAAGTGTTGCCCATGCTGAAACTGCTGGCGGTTTCATAAAGGAAAGAAGGGCTCTTATTGACATTATTAAAAGCCAGTTCAAAATAACCGAACTTCTGGCTGATCACTCTTCTCAACGATAACGAAGCGTCATAATCGCCGGTGTTCAATCCATTCAAATAAAAATGACCGGCAGCGTTGATATCCCATTTTTTATTTCTTGTGCGATTACGGTATTCTCCATGAAGAATGACATTGTGATAGTTCGCAGTGGTAGTATCATCAGCATAAAATGTTGCACGAAGAGCCTGTAAGGCCGCTCCTACTTTTATGTATTGATTGGGATTCTTAGCGTATGGGAACTGGTAAATAGAAAAATCATTCAGGATGTTAGTCCATTTGTCTCTTAAGAATAAGGAATCCTGCAACATCGTAATCCCATATTTATCCTGGAAGAAGGTGGAATCGCCCTTCCCATTCTCTTCATTGAATCTTATATCATTGGTGCTGTAATTAACCTGGTACTGCAATCGTAAACGGGGATAGAAAAGATAGATAGTGGTAGAATCGTTTGGCATCAGGCTATCGCGCTGACCAAGATCATACTGCTGGCGGAACATCACATGAAAATTCTTGTATTGCTCGCCTGTTGTTATAGCACTATTTCCAAAGAAAGAAGTTTGGTATTGAGATGTGCCTCCGATATTGGTAGGAATATCAAACAGGAAACGCGTGGTCTTACTCGTTAAAAAAGTATCACTTTGTATACCGCCACTTTCAAATACATTGATACGGTTACCTACCATTGCGAAATATGCAGCATACCTTTTTTTCTTTCCCTGGTAATAAGAGTTCAACATATAGGCGCTGTTCTGCGACTTCTGGTTCTGGTAAAATCCCGGCGAACTGAGCAACTGGTATTCAGCAGCCACATTCCAGTTTGGTTTGATATTCTGTGTATGCACCAGGTTGATCGTTTGCTCAGACCTGTTGGCAATGATATATCCCAACTCGGTATAAGGACGTGTTGTAGTGAAGTATCTCGCATCTTCCACTCTTTTCATATATCGATCGAAAGAATGAAAACCATGATCCCAACCCGGCTCCATCAAAGGTGAAAAAATGATGCTATGCGTAGCAGTTCCCAGGTTACCGAGATACACATCATCGGCTTTTAAAGGAAAATGTTTGTTGAAATCATTCACAGAAGAATCCAAAGTAAATGTTCCGATCCTGTCGGCATATCGATAACGGATCGTTATCGAATCTTCATACCTGTTCCTCTTTTCCAGACTATCGGCTACTTTGGGAGCATTGGGATTACGGATACTGTTGATCGGTGATGAAGTAGGATTTTGAAATGTCTTATTGCCAAACGGCCTGGCATCATTCTGGGAAAGAACCATCAACTTTCCTCCCAGGAAAATAAAAACAAGCAGTAAATATTTTTTGTGCCGAAATAAATTCATCTGAATAAAGTAAACGGCCGGCGAAAGCCGACCGTACAAAAATAACGTGTTGAGTTCTTATGGTTTGAAAAACTATCTTAAATCTCTTTAACCAATTCAGCAAAGATCGAAGTAAGCTTAGGTTCCGCTTCCTTGGCGGCTTCCAGCACTTCTTCGTGCGTGATCTTGTTGGCATCATCCCTGATACCGATATCCGTTACCACGCTCATACCAAATACTCTCATGCCCATATGGTTGGCGGCGATGCATTCAGGAACGGTACTCATACCCACTGTATCGGCACCCAGCACCTTTAATAAACGATACTCGGCATGTGTTTCAAAAGTTGGCCCGGTTACAGCAGCATATACACCTTCATAAACTTTATAACCCAAACGTGCTGCGATACTCTTTCCTTTTGCTACTAATTCTTTTTTATACGGCTCACTCATATCCGGGAAACGTGTTCCGAGTTCTTCTTCATTCTTACCGATCAAAGCATTTGGCATAAAGAAACTGATATGATCGTTGATGATCATCAGGTCTCCTACTTTAAAATCAGGATTCATTCCACCGGCCGCATTACTTACAAGGATGGTATGAACACCGAGCCTGCCCATCACTCTTATCGGGAACACCACTTCATTCATAGCATATCCTTCATAGAAATGAAAACGGCCCGCCATACATACCACATCCTTTCCGCCCAGCTTGCCAAAGATCAGTTTGCCGCTATGGCCCACCACCGTGCTCACCGGGAAATTGGGAATGTCTTTATAAGGCAATTCAAATTCAACCTGCATGCCCGACGTGAAATTGCCCAGTCCACTGCCCAGTACTACTCCCACCTGTGGCTTTGTTTTGAATTTTGATTGAATAAAAGAAACCGTTTCATTCAGCTTTGCGATCGTACTCATATTGCTAATAATTTGGAATCGGCAAAAATGGCTAAAAAACTTCAAACTACAAACCCCGATCAGTAATCTATGAAGTATTTCATTATTTTCGCCCAAACTTGTTATTATATGAACCTTCACGAATACCAGGCAAAAGAATTACTGAAGAAATATAATGTTCCCGTGCAGGAAGGCATTCCATGCGATACTCCTGATAAAGCTGCGGAAGCTTACAAGCAATTAAAAGGACAGTTCGGGAATGATTTTGCCGTAGTAAAAGCACAGATACATGCCGGCGGTCGCGGTAAAGGAAAAATCAGGGGAACCGAACAACGTGGCGTTGCGGTTGCCAAAAATGCCGATGATGTAAGAACCAT
>JADMIO012887401.1_pt1 | contig 43032 bp, 23 predicted proteins | sample 8958161 | NCBI WGS metagenome assembly JADMIO01 (sample SAMN16585339, study PRJNA669376) | soil metagenome | isolation source: Crop rotation soil | place: USA: Cullars Rotation, Alabama | collected 2011
ATCAGACCGACGATACGAGTGGGACCGTGGTCCCAGACTAATAATCAGACCGACGATACGAGTGGGACCGTGGTCCCAGTCTGATTATCAGACCGACGATACAAGTGGAACAGTTATGCCCGGGAATTCCTGCAGGATCGATCCGCTCGAGAAGCTTTCTAGTGGTACCAACCCAGGCAGGTAGCACAGTGCGCGCCCACTGCCTTACGGATAGCACGACGCATCTTCGCCGCAGCGTTGTTCCCACGGGCGATAGCAGCACGCCGCTTCGCATGGCTCTTCACACTGCGCTGTGCCTGATAGGTGGCGTGGTGCTGAGCACAGCGCCCACCATGAGTAGCCCAGTCCCTACAGTCGAGACACCGGGTACGCATAGGGCACCCCCCCCCCCCTTCCGGGGACACCCCCCTATCCGTCGACACCCCCCTACCTACTCACGTGAGTAGGCTGGGCGCGGCAGCGCTAGAAGCGACCGCCCGTCATGAAGTGGGCAGTGAGCCAACCCATGAAGGCCAGTAGCGCAAAGCGTCGAGCACGCACCCAACCCGAAGGCTTGCCTGTACTGCCGCTTTGCGTGGCGAACCATGACCAGACGTGTTCGCTCAGCGTGTCGCCCGGCTTCTTATTGAAGAGCGCTCGACCCTCAATGACGCCGAACGCGGCAAGCCATGCGAGCCAAGCGATTGTGTATCCGCTCATTGAGCCCCCCGACGGATTCGAACCGCCGACCCCCTGATTACGAAACAGGCGCTCTAACCGAACTGAGCTAGGGAGGCAACGCCGGTCGCTCAACCCTGGGAGAGATCAGGGGAGTGACCGGCCTGAGTGGGTAGCGCTCGACGCCGTTCCTTAGCGGTGCTTGATGCGTGGCGCGTAAACCCCTCTACCTATATGAAGGTTGTCGGCAACCTGATTCGGGGTCACAGCGAAGGGCGCCCGGGTGACGCTGTGATGAAGTGGCGTGAAGTCTGGATTACCCAATGAGAAGTCATTAGGAATGTGTGTTTCGAGTCATTCCGTCACAGCATCACTTCCCCCAGGTCAACGGCTCGCCCCGCTGTGCTGTGGTGACGGAGTCACTGTTACTTAGGCTAACTAACTAAACCGAGACAAGAGAAATGGGCCGACCGGGGGACCGGCCGACCCTTCCCGCTGCCCCAGGAAGCCCGCTGTGCGCCCGTCTCAGCGCCTAACAGGCTTCCCGGGTGTCTCGCTACGCCGCTACGTCTTCCGTGCCGTCCTGGGCGTCGTCTTCGTCGTCGTCGGTCGGCGGCTTCGCCCACGTGATCGAAGCGCGCTTCTCGATGGGCGTTCCCTGCCCCCTGCCCGTAGTCGACTTCGTGACAACGATCTTGTCTACGAAGAGCCCGACGAACACGCGCTTGTCGTCTACTGACGCGCGCCCCCACCACGACTTAGGGCCGGTCGGGTCAGCGTCGGCGTCTTCGGGGAACCATTGGTCAAGGGGAAGCTTCGGGGCTTCGGCGGCTTCAAGTTCGGCAAGCCGCTCTTCCGCCCCTTGCTGCCGGAGCGTCAGCGCTGCCTGTTGCTTCCGGAAGTGCTTCCTGCCAACGGGTCCGTCGTACGCGCCTGCCGCGCGGTCTTCGTACAGCTCTTCAAGGGCGTTCAGGGCGTCGGCGCGCTCCGCAACAAGGTTCGCCCGTTCGCCGCTCTTCTCAGGCGCCTCAGTGAGCTTGCCGAAGCGTCGGGCGGCTTCCCACAGAAGCGCCAACGTCTCTTCGTCGCCTTCGGCGTGCCTGATCTTGTTGAAGATGCGTTCCGCAACGAACTTGTCGAGTGCCGCCATGCTGACGTTGCACGTGCCTTCGTGCTGCCCAGGTGCGGACGGGTCGACCACCTTCCGGCGACGGCAGCGGTAAGAGTCCTTGATCGATTCTTCCCCGCGCTTCGAAGTCATGACGGCGCCACACTCGCAGTACAGCTTGTCCATGGCGGACAGAATGGCTTGCCCCCGGGAAAGCCCCTTGCCGCGCCCCCTGCCGTCCAACCACGCCTGAAGCTCATACCACTCAGCGGGCTCGATGATCGGTCCGCAATCAAGCTCGACCGGCCGGAGCGTGATCGGGTCGCGCTGAATGCGGTAACCCTCAATCTTCGTGGTCGGCGTGCCGTCCGGCTTCTTCTTGTAGATCACCTCAGCGGCGAAGCCCGCAATACGCGGGTCCCGAAGGATTCGCATAACGGTTGCCGGGTCCCAGGCGCTTGAAGCGGTCTTCTTCCCAATCGTCTCGCCCCGGGTCGGCACGGCGTCAGCGTCCATGCGCTTACAAAGCCCCGTGATGCTGCCCGGGTGAATGGCGGCTTGACTGCCCGGCTTGAAGGGAAGGTGTTTGTGCGTCTTGATCTCACGCCACCACCACCGGATTACGTCGGGCTCGAACTCGAAGGGTCCGGTAAGGGGAGTGGTCGAGTGCGCAAGCTTGTTGATGACGACATTGACCATTCGGCCGTTGCGCGTGATCTCCTTCGTCTCCGAAACAAGCTCGAAGCCGTAAGGCGCCTTCCCGCCGACGTACCCGCCCAATTCGCGCTGAAGGTTCTTCGTGTCGAGAATCTTCGCCGACTTCAGCGAAGATTCTTTGTGCGACGCGTCGAGCCGCATAATCAGGTGAATCAGGTCCATGACGTTTCCCTGCCGGAAGACGCCTTCCTGAGTGGAAACAATCGTCACGCCCAGGGCGAGCAATTCCGAGACAATCGGAATCGCGTCCATGACCTTCAGGCGCGAGAAGCGCGACACGTCATAGACAATGATCATGTTGAGCCGCCCGGCGCGGCATTCGTTCAGGATGCGTTCGAACTCCGGGCGCTCCGCCGTCCCGAACGCCGACGTGCCCGGCGCTTCGCTGAAATGCCCGACGAACCTGAACCGGCCCCCGTCGCGCTCGACTTCGCGCTGAAGGTCGGCCGCCTTGTCTTCGTTGGCGCTACGCTGTGTCGCTGGGCTTGCTGCGCTCGAATTCTCGCGCTCGCGCGACTGACGGTCGTAAGCACCCGCGTACGTGTCCACCCCGGTCACAACCCCTTGTGTCATGTCGGCGACCCTACGCCCCCAACTGAGAGAACTCAAAGGTTACCCCAGTTGGGGCACTACTCCCGAAAACCGCTTCTGACCTGGGAAAACGTGAAGCCCCGGGGCATCCGCTGAGGGTTGCCGCCGGGGCTTCGGTGTGTCCGTCAGTACGGGCCATAGAGGGGCGTCGTGTAACCCACCCAGGGCGATTGCTCCGGCACGGGGAAGCCGCGCCACGCCTTCGGGACGTCGCGGTGAGTTCAGGCTTTTTCATATCTCATTGCCCCCGGACGAGCGTCTGCTCCGCCATTCGCCGTCCGCCGTGCCAATCGGATCAGCCGTCCAAATGCGGGATTTTCGTTAGTCGGAGGCCAAACGGCATTGAGCGTCAGCATATCATCAGCGAGCTGAAGAAAGACAATCCCCGATCCGCTCCACGTGTTGCCCCAGCAATCAGCGCGACCTTGCCCCTCCAACGTCATCTCGTTCTCCGCTCATGAGCTCAGCCACTGGCGAGCGGCATCGCATTCTTCGCATCCCGCCTCTGGCGGATGCAGGAAGATCAACGGATCTCGGCCCAGTTGACCCAGGGCTGTCGCCACAATGTCGCGGGAGCGGATCAACCGAGCAAAGGCATGACCGACTGGACCTTCCTTCTGAAGGCTCTTCTCCTTGAGCCACCTGTCCGCCAAGGCAAAGCGCTCACAGCAGTGGTCATTCTCGAGATAATCGACGCGTACCAACTTGCCATCCTGAAGAATGGTGCAGTGTCTCGGCACCCCATAGGGAACCTTTGCCATCAACTCGGCAAGATGCAGCGTCGTGTTGGCATCGTGTCCCACGCCGAGGAGAAGTACCTGCCCATCGAGTTCATGGACACGGGCGACCGGGCTTGCAGGCGAGTGAGGTGGCAGGGGCAATGGATCAGAGATGATCTGCTCTGCCTGTGGCCCCGCTGCCGCAAAGGCAAATGGATGGGCGCTGCGCTTTACATTTGGCAGGCGCCAGAATGTGTCAGAGACAACTCCAAGGTCCGGTGTAACGGGCGACGTGGCAGGATCGAACGGCTCGTCGTCCAGACCTGACCACGAGGGCATGACGAGCGTCCCTCCCGGACCCAGCGCAGCACGCAGGGCCTCGATCAGTCCAAGTGGCCCATCTTCGAGGGGCCGGACGCTACGGAAGGAGCTGTGGACCAGCAGCACACCGCCGGGGGTAACCCCAAGGTTGAGAAGCTGACCGATGAGCTCGGCTTTTCGCCATTCGTATTGCACGACATTGCACTCCACCGCTGATGACATCAGTCGATCATAGCACGATCAACGGCACTGTTGCAAATAGTCGGTGGTGATAAACTTATCATCCCCTTTTGCTGATGGAGCTGCACATGAACCCATTCAAAGGCCGGCATTTTCAGCGTGACATCATTCTGTGGGCCGTACGCTGGTACTGCAAATACGGCATCAGTTACCGTGAGCTGCAGGTCGACGGATCTTTTCCGCTGCATAACCCTGCTTCGGGGTCATTATAGCGATTTTTTCGGTATATCCATCCTTTTTCGCACGATATACAGGATTTTGCCAAAGGGTTCGTGTAGACTTTCCTTGGTGTATCCAACGGCGTCAGCCGGGCAGGATAGGTGAAGTAGGCCCACCCGCGAGCGGGTGTTCCTTCTTCACTGTCCCTTATTCGCACCTGGCGGTGCTCAACGGGAATCCTGCTCTGCGAGGCTGGCCGGCTACCGCCGGCGTAACAGATGAGGGCAAGCGGATGGCTGATGAAACCAAGCCAACCAGGAAGGGCAGCCCACCTATCAAGGTGTACTGCCTTCCAGACGAACGAAGAGCGATTGAGGAAAAGGCGGCGGCGGCCGAGAGAGAATATTCAGGCCAGTTATGCTTTCTGGCCTGTAACAAAGGACATTAAGTAAAGACAGATAAACGTAGACTAAAACGTGGTCGCATCAGGGTGCTGGCTTTTCAAGTTCCTTAAGAATGGCCTCAATTTTCTCTATACACTCAGTTGGAACACGAGACCTGTCCAGGTTAAGCACCATTTTATCGCCCTTATACAATACTGTCGCTCCAGGAGCAAACTGATGTCGTGAGCTTAAACTAGTTCTTGATGCAGATGACGTTTTAAGCACAGAAGTTAAAAGAGTGATAACTTCTTCAGCTTCAAATATCACCCCAGCTTTTTTCTGCTCATGAAGGTTAGATGCCTGCTGCTTAAGTAATTCCTCTTTATCTGTAAAGGCTTTTTGAAGTGCATCACCTGACCGGGCAGATAGTTCACCGGGGTGAGAAAAAAGAGCAACAACTGATTTAGGCAATTTGGCGGTGTTGATACAGCGGGTAATAATCTTACGTGAAATATTTTCCGCATCAGCCAGCGCAGAAATATTTCCAGCAAATTCATTCTGCAATCGGCTTGCATAACGCTGACCACGTTCATAAGCACTTGTTGGGCGATAATCGTTACCCAATCTGGATAATGCAGCCATCTGCTCATCATCCAGCTCGCCAACCAGAACACGATAATCACTTTCGGTAAGTGCAGCAGCTTTACGACGGCGACTCCCATCGGCAATTTCTATGACACCAGATACTCTTCGACCGAACGCCGGTGTCTGTTGACCAGTCAGTAGAAAAGAAGGGATGAGATCATCCAGTGCGTCCTCAGTAAGCAGCTCCTGGTCACGTTCATTACCTGACCATACCCGAGAGGTCTTCTCAACACTATCACCCCGGAGCACTTCAAGAGTAAACTTCACATCCCGACCACATACAGGCAAAGTAATGGCATTACCGCGAGCCATTACTCCTACGCGCGCAATTAACGAATCCACCATCGGGGCAGCTGGTGTCGATAACGAAGTATCTTCAACCGGTTGAGTATTGAGCGTATGTTTTGGAATAACAGGCGCACGCTTCATTATCTAATCTCCCAGCGTGGTTTAATCAGACGATCGAAAATTTCATTGCAGACAGGTTCCCAAATAGAAAGAGCATTTCTCCAGGCACCAGTTGAAGAGCGTTGATCAATGGCCTGTTCAAAAACAGTTCTCATCCGGATCTGACCTTTACCAACTTCATCCGTTTCACGTACAACATTTTTTAGAACCATGCTTCCCCAGGCATCCCGAATTTGCTCCTCCATCCACGGGGACTGAGAGCCATTACTATTGCTGTATTTGGTAAGCAAAATACGTACATCAGGCTCGAACCCTTTAAGATCAACGTTCTTGAGCAGATCACGAAGCATATCGAAAAACTGCAGTGCGGAGGTGTAGTCAAACAACTCAGCAGGCGTGGGAACAATCAGCACATCAGCAGCACATACGACATTAATCGTGCCGATACCCAGGTTAGGCGCGCTGTCAATAACTATGACATCATAGTCATGAGCAACAGTTTCAATGGCCAGTCGGAGCATCAGGTGTGGATCGGTGGGCAGTTTACCTTCATCAAATTTGCCCATTAACTCAGTTTCAATACGGTGCAGAGCCAGACAGGAAGGAATAATGTCAAGCCCCGGCCAGCAAGTGGGCTTTATTGCATAAGTGACATCGTCCTTTTCCCCAAGATAGAAAGGCAGGAGAGTGTCTTCTGCATGAATATGAAGATCTGGTACCCATCCGTGATACATTGAGGCTGTTCCCTGGGGGTCGTTACCTTCCACGAGCAAAACACGTAGCCCCTTCAGAGCCAGATCCTGAGCAAGATGAACAGAAACTGAGGTTTTGTAAACGCCTCCTTTATGGGCAGCAACCCCGATCACCGGTGGAAATACGTCTTCAGCACGTCGCAATCGCGTACCAAACACATCACGCATATGATTAATTTGTTCAATTGTATAACCAACACGTTGCTCAACCCGTCCTCGAATTTCCATATCCGGGTGCGGTAGTCGCCCTGCTTTCTCGGCATCTCTGATAGCCTGAGAAGAAACCCCAACTAAATCCGCTGCTTCACCTATTCTCCAGCGCCGGGTTATTTTCCTCGCTTCCGGGCTGTCATCATTAAACTGTGCAATGGCGATAGCCTTCGTCATTTCATGACCAGCGTTTATGCACTGGTTAAGTGTTTCCATGAGTTTCATTCTGAACATCCTTTAATCATTGCTTTGCGTTTTTTTATTAAATCTTGCAATTTACTGCAAAGCAACAACAAAATCGCAAAGTCATCAAAAAACCGCAAAGTTGTTTAAAATAAGAGCAACACTACAAAAGGAGATAAGAAGAGCACATACCTCAGTCACTTATTATCACTAGCGCTCGCCGCAGCCGTGTAACCGAGCATAGCGAGCGAACTGGCGAGGAAGCAAAGAAGAACTGTTCTGTCAGATAGCTCTTACGCTCAGCGCAAGAAGAAATATCCACCGTGGGAAAAACTCCAGGTAGAGGTACACACGCGGATAGCCAATTCAGAGTAATAAACTGTGATAATCAACCCTCATCAATGATGACGAACTAACCCCCGATATCAAGTCACATGACGAAGGGAAAGAGAAGGAAATCAACTGTGACAAACTGCCCTCAAATTTGGCTTCCTTAAAAATTACAGTTCAAAAAGTATGAGAAAATCCATGCAGGCTGAAGGAAACAGCAAAACTGTGACAAATTACCCTCAGTAGGTCAGAACAAATGTGACGAACCACCCTCAAATCTGTGACAGATAACCCTCAGACTATCCTGTCGTCATGGAAGTGATATCGCGGAAGGAAAATACGATATGAGTCGTCTGGCGGCCTTTCTTTTTCTCAATGTATGAGAGGCGCATTGGAGTTCTGCTGTTGATCTCATTAACACAGACCTGCAGGAAGCGGCGGCGGAAGTCAGGCATACGCTGGTAACTTTGAGGCAGCTGGTAACGCTCTATGATCCAGTCGATTTTCAGAGAGACGATGCCTGAGCCATCCGGCTTACGATACTGACACAGGGATTCGTATAAACGCATGGCATACGGATTGGTGATTTCTTTTGTTTCACTAAGCCGAAACTGCGTAAACCGGTTCTGTAACCCGATAAAGAAGGGAATGAGATATGGGTTGATATGTACACTGTAAAGCCCTCTGGATGGACTGTGCGCACGTTTGATAAACCAAGGAAAAGATTCATAGCCTTTTTCATCGCCGGCATCCTCTTCAGGGCGATAAAAAACCACTTCCTTCCCCGCGAAACTCTTCAATGCCTGCCGTATATCCTTACTGGCTTCCGCAGAGGTCAATCCGAATATTTCAGCATATTTAGCAACATGGATCTCGCAGATACCGTCATGTTCCTGTAGGGTGCCATCAGATTTTCTGATCTGGTCAACGAACAGATACAGCATACGTTTTTGATCCCGGGAGAGACTATATGCCGCCTCAGTGAGGTCGTTTGACTGGACGATTCGCGGGCTATTTTTACGTTTCTTGTGATTGATAACCGCTGTTTCCGCCATGACAGATCCATGTGAAGTGTGACAAGTTTTTAGATTGTCACACTAAATAAAAAAGAGTCAATAAGCAGGGATAACTTTGTGAAAAAACAGCTTCTTCTGAGGGCAATTTGTCACAGGGTTAAGGGCAATTTGTCACAGACAGGACTGTCATTTGAGGGTGATTTGTCACACTGAAAGGGCAATTTGTCACAACACCTTCTCTAGAACCAGCATGGATAAAGGCCTACAAGGCGCTCTAAAAAAGAAGATCTAAAAACTATAAAAAAAATAATTATAAAAATATCCCCGTGGATAAGTGGATAACCCCAAGGGAAGTTTTTTCAGGCATCGTGTGTAAGCAGAATATATAAGTGCTGTTCCCTGGTGCTTCCTCGCTCACTCGACCGGGAGGGTTCGAGAAGGGGGGGCACCCCCCTTCGGCGTGCGCGGTCACGCGCACAGGGCGCAGCCCTGGTTAAAAACAAGGTTTATAAATATTGGTTTAAAAGCAGGTTAAAAGACAGGTTAGCGGTGGCCGAAAAACGGGCGGAAACCCTTGCAAATGCTGGATTTTCTGCCTGTGGACAGCCCCTCAAATGTCAATAGGTGCGCCCCTCATCTGTCAGCACTCTGCCCCTCAAGTGTCAAGGATCGCGCCCCTCATCTGTCAGTAGTCGCGCCCCTCAAGTGTCAATACCGCAGGGCACTTATCCCCAGGCTTGTCCACATCATCTGTGGGAAACTCGCGTAAAATCAGGCGTTTTCGCCGATTTGCGAGGCTGGCCAGCTCCACGTCGCCGGCCGAAATCGAGCCTGCCCCTCATCTGTCAACGCCGCGCCGGGTGAGTCGGCCCCTCAAGTGTCAACGTCCGCCCCTCATCTGTCAGTGAGGGCCAAGTTTTCCGCGAGGTATCCACAACGCCGGCGGCCGGCCGCGGTGTCTCGCACACGGCTTCGACGGCGTTTCTGGCGCGTTTGCAGGGCCATAGACGGCCGCCAGCCCAGCGGCGAGGGCAACCAGCCGAGGGCTTCGCCCTGTCGCTCGACTGCGGCGAGCACTACTGGCTGTAAAAGGACAGACCACATCATGGTTCTGTGTTCATTAGGTTGTTCTGTCCATTGCTGACATAATCCGCTCCACTTCAACGTAACACCGCACGAAGATTTCTATTGTTCCTGAAGGCATATTCAAATCGTTTTCGTTACCGCTTGCAGGCATCATGACAGAACACTACTTCCTATAAACGCTACACAGGCTCCTGAGATTAATAATGCGGATCTCTACGATAATGGGAGATTTTCCCGACTGTTTCGTTCGCTTCTCAGTGGATAACAGCCAGCTTCTCTGTTTAACAGACAAAAACAGCATATCCACTCAGTTCCACATTTCCATATAAAGGCCAAGGCATTTATTCTCAGGATAATTGTTTCAGCATCGCAACCGCATCAGACTCCGGCATCGCAAACTGCACCCGGTGCCGGGCAGCCACATCCAGCGCAAAAACCTTCGTGTAGACTTCCGTTGAACTGATGGACTTATGTCCCATCAGGCTTTGCAGAACTTTCAGCGGTATACCGGCATACAGCATGTGCATCGCATAGGAATGGCGGAACGTATGTGGTGTGACCGGAACAGAGAACGTCACACCGTCAGCAGCAGCGGCGGCAACCGCCTCCCCAATCCAGGTCCTGACCGTTCTGTCCGTCACTTCCCAGATCCGCGCTTTCTCTGTCCTTCCTGTGCGACGGTTACGCCGCTCCATGAGCTTATCGGGTCCACTCGCGAACGCAGAAAGGCCCACCCGAAGGTGAGCCAGTGTGATTACATTTGCGGCCTAACTGTGGCCAGTCCAGTTACGCTGGAGTCACTAGTATTTAGGTGACACTATAGAAGCGGCCGCGACAACTTGTCCACGTGGAATTCTAAGCTTAGGATCCCAATGTGCTGGAAAGGCCCGAAGCGAAAGAAATTCCGACCCTGCCATTCGAGAGATTGTCGACGACGGCCCATTCCTCAGCGACCCGCACCGGATGATGGAGCGGCAGCACGACGCTGCCTGCCCTGATTTGGACCCGTTCCGTAATCGCTGCAATGGCTGCGCTCGTTAACGATGGATTGGGGAAGAGGCCGCCGAAGGAATGAAAGTGACGTTCTGGAGTCCAGACAGCCTTGAACCCATGCCGATCCGCAAATTTTGCGCCTTCGATTAATAACCTGTAGCTGTCCTCTGCTGCCGTCTGTGCGGCGCTTGCGAAATAGAAAAGACTGAAGTCCATTCGACCTGGCGCGAGGCTACTGCTTGCTCTTGTAGGCCGGACAGTTTCAGACAGTTCCAGAATTCGCCGCTGCGGATTGCGAGCTAACGATTCCAGCAAGCGCCGGAAGTCTTCCGACATTCGTTTAATCGTCACGTCATCAAACAAGTCTGTGTTGTACTGCAAGCTGGCGGAGATAGATTCGCCCTCTTCGATCATCGTCAGCGTCAAGTCGAGCATTGAAACCTGCTCTTCGATGTCCAACAGTTCGAGCTCGAGCCCGCCCAGGTTGATCCGGCTTCCGGCCTCACCTGTCAGGAATGGCAATGCCCTTTGCTCCTCTTTATAAAGGACGAACATGACCTGGAAGATCGGCGAGAACGCAGGGTCACGCTGCGGCTGTAAGCGTTCAACCAGAAGAGAAAAGGGATACTCCTGATGATGCAGAGCTTCCTGCACCGTCTGACTCACCTGATTCAATAGCTCTTTAAAGCTCAGATTGCCGGAAAGGTCTGCGCGCAGCACGACAGGGTTGTGAAAGAAGCCGACAACTTTTTCAAAGCCGGGCCGGCGCTGGCCGACAGGAGGAGATCCCACGAGGATATCCGTCTGCGAGGTGTAAAGATGAAGCAGGACCTGGAAGGCTGCGAGCAACAACGTGAACATGTCCACGGCTTCGGATGTGGTAAGAGCCTTGAGTTGTGACGTCAACGTCGAGTCGAGTCGGAAAGCGTGTGCTGCGCCGCGAAACGTTTGCACTTGCTGGCGAGGCCGATCGACTGGAAGATTCAATGTGGTCAACTCGCCGCCTAGTTGTTTGCGCCAGTAGTTCCAGAGCCGGTCACCCTCAGGTCCTGCCAACATTTCCATCTGCCAGTTTGCGTAATCTAAATACTCTGACTCGAGCGCCGGTAACATCTCCTCCCCGGTGTCGGAGAGAGCAGACAGTTCACTCAGGATGATAGCGACGGACCAAAAGTCCACTACGATGTGATGCATCGTGAGTAAAAGGACATGCTCGTGTGGTGAACTCTTGAATAAGTGAATGCGCAGGAGAGGACCCTTCTTGAGGTCGAACGGCTTATGAGACTCTTCGGCCAGGCGATGCCTCAGCTCTTCCCAGTCCATCGCTAAAGCATCCACCTCTTTGAAGTTGACGAGCTGATGTTCCTGAACCTGCTGAATTGGCCCGCTCTTAGAAGACGGGAAAACAGTTCTTAAAGAAGGATGACGATTGACGAGCAGTTGAAACGCATTTCGCAGAGCCGCCGCGTTCACGCTGCTAATGATGCGTGCCGCGAGCTTGATGTTATAAGCCCCACTGCCCGGGTCGAGTTGCTGTAAGAACCACAGTGCTCTTTGCCCGTAGGAGAGAGGCCCTGTGCTTTGTGCTTTTTTTGCCTCTTCGTGGCTTTTCATTACGGCTCTAATCTCACCCGCTGTTCTTGCCTAAATTTCTTTCGCCAGTGCATGGTTTCACGGCGCGCTTCGACTGCTTCGGAACCGAGTGGTTGAATCGTGCCCCCAGATTCTGTGTGAGCCAGATGCCTGGCGAGCGAATTGATGGTCGTGTAGGTGAACATATCGACCATCGAAATATCTTTTGCTAAAACTTCTCGCAGTCGATGATGGGCCAGGGCCATAGTTATGGAAGTGCCGCCAAGGTCGAAAAAGTTGTCCCGCGCGCCAACCTTCTCAAGCTGAAGAACCGTGCGCCAGACGGCAGCAATAGTCTTCTCAATCTCGGTCTGAGGCTCGACATAATCAACGCCAATCTCTTGAGGTGGATCGTCTGTTTCGCCAAGCGCATGCAGATCCAGCTTCCCATTGGCCGTGAGCGGGAAATCATCCAGGACCACGAAGGCTACGGGCAGCATGTATTCAGGCAGCCGGATTCTTAAGTGCTCTCTCAATTCTGCGCTGCTGATCTCCGTTCCAAGCTTTCGCTTCACGTAACCCACCAGCCGTTTCTCGTCTCCGCCGTTTTCTCGCGCGAGGACCCTGGCCTGCTCGACGGATTCATGTTGGCGCAGCGCCGCTTCAATCTCTCCCGGCTCGATGCGAAAGCCGCGCACCTTCAACTGCTCATCCGCTCGTCCTGAGTATTCCAATTCCCCGTTGCTGAGCCTTCTTCCTGTATCGCCTGTCCGATATAGACGCTCTCCGGCACGGAGGGCATGCGGATTGGGCACGAATCGCTCGGCGGTTAAATCTGCGCGTCGCAGATAGCCGCGCGCCACCCCTGCCCCACCGACATATATTTCACCGCAGACTCCGAGCGGCGCCGGTTCGAGATTTTGATCGAGTAGATAGAGTTGGAGATCGGGGATAGGATGCCCGATGACGCTGCCTGTAAACGTAGTGGCATCCGACAAACTGAGGGGACGATAGGTAACATGGACCGTCGTTTCGGTGATGCCATACATATTAATAAGACGCATCTCGCCGTGACGTTCCATCCAATCCCTGAGGCTTGTTGGATCCAGGGCCTCACCACCAAAAATCAGGAGGCGCAAACTCAGAGGTTCCGCGTCTTGCGCCGCATCGGTGCGCGACAATTGGCGAAAGGCTGAAGGAGTTTGGTTCAGCACTGTGACGCGCTCTCTAACGAGCAGAGCATAGAAGTCTTCAGGTGAACGGCTCACCCAGTAAGGCACTATTACCAGCCGGGCGCCAGACAGAAGCGCGCCCCAGATTTCCCAAACGGAGAAGTCGAAAGTGTATGAGTGAAACAGTGTCCACACGTCGTGCTCATTGAAGTCAAACCATTGCTGAGTCGCGCTGAATAGGCGCAAAACGTTCGCGTGTGTGACCACAACACCCTTCGGAGTTCCTGTTGAGCCCGAGGTATAAATCACATAACACGGATGACGCGGATCAAAGCCACGGATTAAATCCGGATCTGATCCGTGGCTTTGATCTGTGTAATCCGTGGCTGATATTCCTTCCGCTGTCAGGATCACTGCCGGCTTTGCATCTTCGATCATTAACCGCAGTCGCTCAGGCGGATAAGTCGGATCGAGCGGCACATAAGCTCCGCCCGCCTTCAAGATACCCAACATGCCGATTACCAACTCCGGGCTGCGCGCAACGCATAGCCCGACTAACACTTCAGGACCAACACCCCACGCTCGTAGTTGATGGGCTAAGTGATTCGCATGCTGGTTCACTTCGGCGTACGTCATCTGTTCGTTCTCAAACGTGATGGCAATCGCGCCCGGATTACGTTCAACTTGTGCTTCGAATAAATGATGCAGGCACGTCTCAGATTGGGCGGCGGTGGTGGACTGAGCGGACTGCAGCAGCATCTGTCTTTCTTCTTTTGATAGCAGCGACAGTTTCGAGATACGTTCATCAGGTTTTTTTACGATGCTCTCAAGTAGAGTCTTGAAATGCCCGAGCATTCGCTGAATTGTTGGCATGTCGAAAAGGTCTGTGCTGTATTCCAAAGCGACGACCAACTCCGGCCCGGCCTCTTCCACCATCATCGTCAGATCAAACTTCGCCGTTGGGCTTTCTACTCCCATCGCAGTCAGTTTGAGGCCCGAAAAGTCAATTGAAGGTAAGGAATCGTTATGTAGCACGAACATAACCTGGAAGAGTGGGGTGTGGCTCAAGCTCCGCAAAGACTGCAACTCTTCAAGCAATCTCTCGAAGGGCACGTCCTGATGAGTGTAGGCGTCGAGAGCAACTTTCTTGACGCTGTCTAATAATTGCTGGAAGCTCTGCTCTCCTGACACTTGAGTACGCAACACCAGCGTGTTGACGAAGAAGCCGATGAGGTCTTCAAGCTCGTGGTAATTTCGATTGGCGACGGGAGTGCCGACAAGAATGTCGTGCTGCTTCGTGTAGCGAAAGAGCAAAACCTTGAAGGCCGCCAGCAACGTCATAAACAGTGTGGCGTGTCTGCGGCGACTGAGTGTCCTTATATCTTCTGATAACTCAGCAGAAAGCCGGAGCGACTCGGTCGCCCCGCAAAAAGTTCTGGTGTACGGGCGCAACCGATCCGCAGGCAGGTTCAACACGGGCAGGTTGCCATCTAGCTGTCGCTTCCAGTAAGCGAGCTGTGTCGCCAACACGTCACCCGTCAAGTATTTCCGCTGCCAGATTGAGAAGTCCGCATATTGGACCGGCAACTCAGGTAACGGCGAGGGCTGTTCATCCGAGTAGGCTTCGTAAAGAGCCGCCATCTCACGCATGAACACCTTCACTGACCAGCCGTCTGCGCTGATGTGATGCGCCGTTAGCAATAGGACGTGTTCGTCTTCGGCGAGGCGCAAGAGCAGAGTGCGCAGCAGTGGTCCCTGGACCAAGTCGAAGGGATGCTCGGCCTCGTCCGCCATTAAGCGCTGAATCCAGACTTGTCGTTCCGCGTCGGAGATGGCGGGCACGTTCACGAGCGGCAGCTCAAGTTCGAGTACGGGAGCAATGTTTTGGACAGGGCTTCCGTCGACAATGGGGAATGTCGTTCGTAACGATTCGTGACGCCTGATGATCGCGTTTATGCAGCGAGTCAAGACTCGGATCTTCAGCGCGCTCTTAATATGCAGGGCGGCGGGCACGTTGTATGCGGAGCTCGACGGATCCAACTGATGTAAGAACCAGAGTCGCTGCTGTGCGAAGGAGAGTGGCACTCTTTCGTCGCGCGGCGCCGGCAGTAGTGGCTGCGCCTGCAACCCGGATTGCGCTCTTAAAGCCGGTTCCAAATGATTCGACAGGCCAGCCACCGTCGGCACGTCAAACAGAACTCGCAGCGGTATCTCGATTTGGAAGACATGGCGAATCTTCGAGACGATACGCGTTGCCAGCAAGCTGTGGCCACCCAGGTCGAAGAAGTTGTCATGGATGCCAACTCGTTCAAGACCGAGCAACTCAGACCAGATACTGCATAGGACATCCTGCACCGGTGTGAGGGCAGCCACAAAAGATCCTTCAAGGAAAGGCCGAACATGATCCGCCGCGGGCAATTGACTGCGGTCTACTTTGCCGTTCGGTGTCAATGGCAGCTTATTCAAAGTAACGACCGCAGATGGCAGCATGTACGCAGGCAATCTCGCCTTGAGGAAGCCGAGCAACTCTCCGACAGTGGGCGCGGGCTCCTGCTTCGGCACAACATAGGCCACGAGGCGTCTGTCTCCGTCAGCCTCTTCACGCGTCAGGACCAAAGCCTCATGCACTACCGGGTGCCGGCGCAATTCAGATTCGATCTCCCCCGGCTCGATGCGAAAGCCGCGAATCTTCACCTGCTCGTCGAAGCGGCCCAGGAACTCTATATTGCCGTCGGAGAGGTAACGCGCTATATCGCCGGTTCTGTAAAGCCGCCGGCCGGGCTTCTCACTAAATGGATCGGGGCGAAACTTCTCCGCCGTCAACGCGGGCTGCTCGTGATAGCCACGAGCCACTCCGTCGCCGCCGATGTGCAAATGTCCCGGCACGCCGACAGGTACAGGCTCAAACTCTTCGTCGAGAATGTAGATCCTCGTATTGGAGATCGGCCGCCCGATGGGAACAATCGTCGCTCGCTGTGAAACGTCTTTCACTTCATACCAGGTAGCGAAAGTCGTCGTTTCTGTTGGTCCATAGACGTGCAGTAACCTTTGCGGAGGGCCGGCTGCCAGCACTTCCCTGACCCGGCGCACGTCTACAGCCTCACCGCCGAAAAGAACTGTATCCAACGATTGAAAGCCCGCGGGAAGCTCACCGACGATCTCATTGAAGAGAGCTGTCGTCATAAACAATTGATTGATTCCACGCGCCGAGAGTTGAGTGACGAGATCTCCTGGCGAGAGGGCGGCTTCAGTAGCAATCCCGGTCAATTCAGCGCCATGAAGCAAGGCTCCCCAAATCTCAAACGTGGCGGCATCGAATGATGAGTTGGCGACCTGGGCCATCCTGCTTCGAGAATTCAAAACCGTGTAGTTCGTGTTGCAGACCAAACGACTAATCGCGCGGTGCGGCACGCACACTCCCTTTGGTTGTCCCGTCGAGCCGGAGGTGTACATGACATAAGCCAGATTCTCGCCCGACACTTCGCCCAACGTTTCAGTCGCGAGATTCTGCTCGCTCTCATTCGCAATCGCTTCCGAGTCGGCGTCGAGACAGATCACGCGCGCCCGGTGTTCGGGCAGGCGCTCAGTGAACTTGCGTTGGGTCAACAAAACTGTGGCCTGTGAATCCTGCAACATGAAGTCGATCCGCTCGCGCGGGTAGTCAGGATCAAGCGGCACGTAGGCTCCGCCGGCTTTGAGAATGCCGAGCAGCCCCAGGACCATTTCGACATCACGTTCGATACAGATGCCGACGCGCACTTCCGGCCGGACTCCGAGTTTGCTCAGGTAATGAGCGAGCCGATTGGCCTGGCAGTTTAGTTCTCGATACGTAAGCTGCTTGTCACCGAAGCACACGGCAACGGCATCCGGCGTTTTTTCGGCTTGCGCCTCGAACAGGACGTGAATGCCTCGATCTGCTGGATAATGCGTGTCTGAGCCTGCCAATTCAAACAGTAGTTGCTGCCGCTCTTTTGCAGTTATTAAAGTCAACTCTGCCACACGTCGATTCGGGTTAGTGACGATTCCTTCCAACAAGCTCTCGAGGTGGCCGAGCATGCGGGTGACCATCTCATCGTCGAACCTGCTGCGCTGATACGCAGCGTTTATCTTCAACTTTTTACCCGGTGCTATCACCAGCGCCAGCGGATAATTCGTCGTCTCGATCACACGCAGGTTACTGATCTCTAAACTCCCCGCTCGTCCCTCCAGCCAGGCTTCGACAAACGCATCCACAGGATAGTTCTCAAATACGAGAAGGCTCTCGAATAACGGCATGCCTGCGGGGATTTCACTCCAACCCTGCACCTGCGCCAAAGAGCTGTACTCGAACGGCTGCATCTCCGCTTGCCGGGCTTGCAGTCCGGCCAGCCAATCAACCAAACTCATGGCGGGTTCGACCTTCACGCGAAATGGAAGCGTGTTAATGAACATCCCGACCATTTCTTCCACACCCGGCAGTTCGCCCGGCCTGCCTGAGATAACGGTGCCGAACAACACATCAGTCTCACGGCTGTAGCGGCTCAGCAGGATGGCCCATGCACCTCTCATCAGGGTGTTAAAAGTCAATCCCGATGTACGGGCCAGGTCCCGCAGTTGCCCGGTCAGGTAACGGTTCAGATGAAGTACCTGTTCGCCGTGTGCGTGTTCTTCCCCAACTTCGTTGACCCTCTGCACTCCGAGTTGTGTCGGCTGTCGTATGCCGCGCAATGCTTGTCGCCAGTAAGTCTCAGCCGCTTTCTCATCCCGCTGCCTCAACCATTCAATGTAGGCGCGGTACGGCTGTTCCGCCGTGGACTCAATCACCTCACCTCGGCAAAGGACTTCGTAGTAATTCAGGAACTCTTTCAAGAGAATCGCCAGCGACCATCCGTCAAGGAGCAGGTGATGACAACTCCACACCAGCACGTAATTTGCTTCACCGGTTCGGAACAGCTTCAGCCTCATTAAAGGCGCTTCGCTGAGCGTGTAACCGCACTCTCGATCCGCCTGCAAAAAATTATCGAGCCTTGCTGCACGTTCCGACTCACGAATGTCGCGCCAGTCTTCCTCGTCTATGCGGAGGCTCACGTCTTGCCGGACGACCTGTAGCGGCTCCTCCAGCGCTTCCCATTCGAAATCTGTTCGCAACACAGCATGACGATCGACGACAGCCTGCCAGGCTCTGCGAAAATTTCTCTCGTCCAAAGGAGAGTTGAGATCACAAACAAGTTGTGTGTGATACACATTGCCGCGAGGCTCGTACAGCTCATGAAAGAGCATGCCCTGTTGCAGTGCCGTCAGCGGATAAATATCTTGAACGACGCCACCCGTCGCGATTATCTGCGCGAGTCTCGCCTGATCCAGGTTCGCCAACGGGAAGTCGGATGGTGTTTGGGCGCGTTCTGCGGTGTGGCGCTGCACTAACGTTCGCAGGTGAGCGATAAATGCAGTTGCGAGCCGCTCAACGGTAGAGCGTGAGTGCGTTTGCCTACAGTAAGACCACTCGACGCGCAACTGCCCTTCGAAGATGCAAGCCTCCACTTCTATCGCGTGGCTTCGCGCTTGATGTCTGCTGCGCGTCAAGCCGACCGGTTCATTCACCAGCGAAAATATAGAGGATGAATCGAGGGTATGGTCTAAGTGGCCCAGGTAATTAAAGCTCACCTCCGCCTGCGGCATAGTTCGCAAACGCTCTCTAATGTTCTCATCACGACTCAAATATCTCAGCAGTCCATAGCCTATTCCGCGCGCCGGTATCGCTCGCAGTTGCTCTTTGATAACCTTTAATGCTTCGAGCTCATCAACGGATCCGCCCAGCTCAAGGAGGACTGGAAAAACCGTTGTGAACCACCCGACAGTGCGCGACAGGTCGAGCCCGCTGCACAAGTCTTCGCGGCCATGCCCCTCAAGATCTATCAGCAGGCGTTGACTTCCTGACCAGCGCTCGAGCATGAGCGCCAGCGCAGATAGCAACATCTCGTCAACCCGCGCGTGATAGTCCGCAGCGGTCCGGTGTAACAACTCGTGAGTCTCATCTGCACTCAGCGAAACGAAGATGCTGTCAGCAGGAGCGACTTCGCCGTCTCCATCCACGGGCAAGACGCCGGCACGACAACGCGCCTCAGCCGTCCAATATTCCATCTCACGCCTAACGTCATCGCATTGCGCATACTCACAGACCCACTCTGCCCATTCCTTGAACGAAGTTGTCTTGAGAGGAAGGTTGGCTTTCAGGTGCTGGGCCAATTGCTTGTAAGTCTGGTCCAGGTCTTCGATCAGGATTCGCCAGGACACCGCATCGATCACCAGATGATGAGCCAGTATGAGAAGCCGTGCTGGTTTCTCACTTTTGTCCTTTAAATAGAGGACGCGTATGAGGGGGCCTTCGCTCAGGTTGAGACTCGCATTTGCTGTTTCAAGGATGATCGCGTGCTCTTCCAAGCTGACGGTCGAGAGATCAATCTGCGTCAAGATTTTGTGATCCTCGCTCGCTGCGTTGATCTGTTGCCAGCCAGACTCTCCTTCGGCAAAACGCATCCGCAAAGCATCGTGATGAGCCATCAACTCCTCTAAAGCTTCCTCCAGCACAGTGACATCAACGCCCTCTCTAACTTCAAGCATGACTGCCTGGTTGTAGTGATGCGGCGCAGGCAGATTCTGCTCGAAGAACCAGCACTGGATGGGAGTTAACGGTACGCGCCCAGTTATCGTGCCCTGTTCAGCTCGAATTGACGGAGTTATGTCTGCCACCTGGGCCAGTGCGGCTACCGTCGGATGCTGGAACAATTGTCCCGGTGTGATGACCAATCCCGCCTGACTGGCCCTGCCGACAATCTGTAGGCTGATAATTGAATCTCCGCCGAGCTCAAAGAAGTTATCGTTGATGCCGACGCGCTCAACCCCAAGCGCACGGGACCATATCTCGGCCAGGATTCTTTCGCTTTCGTTGCGAGGCGGAAGAAAATCCGGCTCCAGTTCGGAACGCACTCTATCAGGTGGTGGAAGTGCCAGCCGGTCTATTTTCCCGTTCGCCGTCAGCGGCAACTCGCGGATGCGGCGATTGGGATTTGAGGCGATACCTTCGAGTAGAGTGCGCATGTGTCCTAACATGCGCGTGATCGTGGCGGCACCAAAGCGCCGCGTGTCGTAAGCCATGTGCAATGACATCTCCGCCGACATCCCGCCACCAGGCATCACGGCGATTGTCAGGGGATAATTGTTCTGCTCGAGGGCACGAACGTCCACGATTCTGATTCCGTCATGTCGTCCGAAAGCGGCCGCGTCGAGCGGATAATTTTCAAAGACATAAAGGCTGTGAAAGAGATCTGTGCCGCGCGGCACATCACTCCAAGCCCGGACCTGTGCCAGCGGGCTGTACTCGTATTGGATCAGTTCCCCTTGCCGCCTTTGCACTTCCTTGAGCCATGACAACACCGGCTCTTCATCCACCACACGCACGCGTAACGGCAAAGTGTTGATTAACAGGCCGATCATCGATTCGACGCCTTCGACATTCCCCGCACGACCTGAGACCGTAACGCCGAAGACAACATCCGACTCACCACTGTAGCGACTCAACAGCAGAGCCCAGGCGGCTTGCGCCAGCGTGCTCAATGTCAAGTGATGTTGTCTCGCGAGACTCTGTAAAGCATTTGTGAGGTGAGACGGCAGTTTCTCTTCCTGCTCGGCAAACGCCGGTCTGCCGCGCCGCGATTCATGAATTAACTGATCCGAAATCAGGGGTGTGGGTTGAGTAAATCCTTTGAGCGTTTCGCGCCAGTACTGTTCCGCCTGAGAAAGGTCCTGACGTTTCAGCCAGGCGACGTAATCACGAAAGGGTCTCACCGGCCGCAGGCGATGTTCTCGCCCTTGATGAAACGCCTCGTAAAAATCGAACACCTCTTTCAGGACGAGCGGCAGTGACCAACCATCCAGAACCAGGTGATGGCTTGTCCAAAGAAGTTGGAAACGCTCTATCCCGGTGCGCACGAGCGCGAGGCGCATCAACGGTGCTTCAGACAGGTTGAAACCACGACGACGATCTTTATCGAATAAGGCATCGAGTCGTCGGCCCTGCTCGGCGTGAGAGAGGTCGCGCCAGTCGTACTGTTCGAATGGCAAACTAACGTTGCGGCGCACTATCTGCAGCGGCTTCTCACCGCGGTTCCAGACAAAGAGTGTGCGCAAGACGGCATATCCCGCCAAAACCGCAGCCCAGGCCCGCTCGAAGGCGTCGACGTCGAGATCGCCGAAGAGGGTGCAGACCAACTGCTCGACGTAGGTGCCGCTTTCCGGCGCAGAGAGGCTATGAAAGAGTATTCCCTGCTGCACCGCCGAAAGCGGATAGATGTCTTCGATATTCTTCTTGCTCATCAGACCCGAGGCTTAGCCCAGTTCGGCCATCAAGTCGTCTAAATCCTCCTGGCTTAATTCAGCGTCGGGAAAGTCGGAAGGAGTAAAACCACCTGCATCGTCGGAGAGGCAGTGTGCAATCAGTTTTCGTAACGCTATCATGAATTCGTCAGCCAAATCTTCTATTCTTTTGCGCTTGTGTATAGCTTCGCTATAAATCCACTCTACTTGCAGTTGTCCGTCATTAATATAGGCCTTGATGTCGATGAGGTGGCTTCGCAAATTGCGAGCGCTGCTGTTCATCTCGGTCACTTCTTCAATCGACCTGAACCACTCTGAATTCGCTAATAGTTGGTTGAACTGACCTAAGTAGTTGAAACTGACTTCTGCTCCCGCCCCGATCAACTCCGTCCATTTTCCGGCTATCGCTCGCACCTGTTCCTTCACTCGTTTTACGACTCTCGCCTCTTCGTCTGCTCTCAATTCCAGCCGCACCGGATACAGCTTCGTAAACCAGCCGACAGTGCGCGACAGGTCTATTCGCTCATCCAGCGACTCACGCCCGTGCTCTTCCAAGTCAATGAGTAGCGCCGGTAGATTGGTGCGGCGTGCGAAGGCTTGGGAGACTGCGGCGAGCAACAATTCGCTGACACGCGTCTGGTAGGCCGCCGGTGCTTCCTGCACCAACTCTCTGGTCTCCGACGCGTTGAGAGTCATGAATATACTTCTCGCAGAGTCCTCGGTGTTAAGGCCGTGTGGCTGATCAATCGGTAACGGAACAAACTCGCTCTGAGATTCCGATACGCTCGCGGTGTCTTGGAGTAGAGTCGCCCAGGTTTTGTAAGAGGTGGTCTTCGCGGGGAGTTTTATTTCTTCACCAAGCTGCAACTGTCGGCACGCCGTCACTAAGTCTTCGAGTAAAACGCGCCAGGACACACCGTCAATCGCGAGGTGATGGATCACTATCAATAAAGATCCCGGCCCGTTGACGCCTGAGTCGAAGAACGCGACACGAATAAGCGGCCCGCGCTCGATATTTAGGCTCGCCTGCAAATCTGCAGTCGCCGATTTAATGAACCGCTCCTTCTCTTCGCCATTTAGTCCGGAGATGTCAAGAAGCGTGAAAATCGGATTGCTTTCCACAGGAGCATTGACCTGCTGCCATCCTTTTTCATTCAAGCAGAAACGCAACCGCAAAGCGTCGTGATGCTCGATTAAAGTTTGCACCACTCGCTTCAGTTGAGAAGCGCCAAGGCCCGGCTTCGTCTCAAGCCTCACTGCTTGATTGTAGTGATGAACGTCCAAAAGATTTTGTTGAAAAAACCAGCATTGAATCGGCGTCAAAGGCACTGGTCCACGCACGTATCCCTGCTCCGCTTCCGGCATCCTCCGGCCAGTCCCGACAACAGCCGCCAAGCCCGCTATTGTCTGATGCTGGAAGAGGTCTTTAGTCGTTAGATATAGTCCGGACTGATTGGCCCTGGCGGTGATTTGAATACTGAGGATGGAGTCTCCGCCCAACTCAAAGAAATTGTCGTGTATGCCGACTTGCTCTACTCCAAGGACATTGGCCCAAATCTCCACGAGTCTCTTCTCTACTTCCGTATCGGCTGCGACGAAGCCGGATTGCGCAGCAGGCCGCGACCACTCCATGGCCCGCAGGGCTTCGCGATCTACTTTCCCAGCAGGCGTCAGCGGCATTTCGTCCAGCACCCGGAAAATCGAAGGGATCATGTATTCCGGCAGACGTTCTGTGAGATGGCGCCGAAGCTCGCCCGGCGTTACATGCTCGCCGGTCAGGACGTAGGCAGCCAATCGCATCATTCCAGCTTGATCCTCTCGCGCGTCAACTAACACTTCACGAACGGATGCGTGTGTCGCCAACGCCGTCTCGATCTCTCCCGGTTCAATTCGAAAGCCCCTGACCTTCAACTGCGAATCTGTGCGTCCGATGAACTCGAGGTTGCCGTCCGGCAGATAGCGAACGACGTCGCCGGTTCGGTATAAGCGAGCACCCGCCGTCTGGCTGAATGGGTGAGGAATGAAGTGCTCCGCAGTCAGGGCCGGCTCACTCAGATAGCCGCGGGCCAAACACTCGCCACCCAGGTAAAGCTCCCCCTGCACACCGATTGGAACCAATCCTAATTCGCGGTCAAGGATGTACACTTCCGTGTTCGCAATCGGTCTCCCGATAGGTATTGATCCACTCGTCTCACTTTCCTTGTTGACTCCTGCTTCGTAGATCGTTGCAGTGATGGTTGTCTCAGTCAGCCCGTAAGCATTCAACCAGCGCACATGTTCTCCGGCGATCGCTCGCCAGCCGGCATACCACTCAACTAAGACTTTCTCGCTGCCTGCCACCATCAAGCGCAGGGCGACAGGCAACTCAATTTTTAAGCGAATCAATTCGGAAACCCACTGGTGCCAGTAGGAGGCGGGTAAGTTAAGAACTGTCACGCCAACGCCGGACAAGAATTTGGTGAAGTCAACCGGAGACAAGCGCAGGTGAGCGGGCAGTAAAATCACTGCCGCCCCGTTCGAGAACGAGGGAAACAGTTCTTCCACCGCGACATCGAAATTGAGTGGTGCAAATTGTAAAACCCTGTCGGATGGTTGCAAGTCGTAGAGCTTGCCTATCGCATGACAGTGGTTGACGATCGAGCGATGTGTGATGAGAACTCCCTTCGGCTTTCCCGTGGAACCCGAAGTGTAGATCACGTAAGCCAGGTTATCTGCCGCCACACTGCTGATCACATTTTTCTCATCGCGCGCGTTAATCTCCTTCCATTTCTCATCCACACAGATGACGCGTACAAACTGCTCCGTCATCTGTGGTGCAAGACCGCGCGTAGTCAATAACAGCTTCACCAGCGCATCTTCGAGTATCAGGCGAATACGCTCCTGCGGATAATTAACAGCGAGAGGCACGTATGCACCTCCGGCCTTGAGTACGCCGAGCAAACAAACGAGCATCTCTATCGACGGTTCGATTAAGAGAGCGACCCGAGTCTCGGGTCCCACACCGAGTTCCTGTAAGTAATGAGCTAATTGGTTTGCACGGCGGTTCAGCTCGTCGTAAGTCAGTTCCTCATCTTCCGCAACGATTGCCACCGCCAAAGGTGTGCGCTCAGCTTGTAGCTCCAATAGGTGATGAAGGCATGAAGTCCGGTGCGTGTAGTAGATGCGTCTGTTGTTCCAGTCTCGGAGCAGTTGATGACACTCTGCGGTCGTCAGGAGCGGTAAGCGCGAAAGGAGTTGTTCGGGCGCATCAACAGCGTGTTTGAGCAGCGTCTCAAAGTGATCCAACATGCGTGCGATCGTCTGCTCATTGAAAAGATCTATGTTGTACTCGAGACTAACTTTCAGATCTTCCTTCGTCTCGTCAATCGAGAGTGTTAGATCGAATTTTGCAACAGTGCCCTCCGGCTCTAGCAGACGCAATTCCAAATCGGGAAATTCCACTCCCTGCAATGGCGCATTTTGTAAGGCGAACATCACCTGAAAGATTGGCGTCCGGCTCAAGTCTCGCGCGGGGTGCAACTCCTCGACCAGTTTTTCAAAGGGCAAATCCTGATGAGCAAACGCCTCGAGAGTCGTTTCGCGCACGCGTTGCAGTAAGACGCGAAACGTCGGACGATCCGACAGGTCAGCGCGCAACGCGAGCGTGTTGGCAAAGAGACCGAGCAGTCCTTCCAGCTCGCTCCGGTTGCGATTAGCGATCGGAGTGCCGACGATAAAATCGTCTTGTCCTGTATACCTGTGAAGCAGAGTTTGAAAGGCCGCGAGCAACAGCATGAACAAGGTGACGCCTTCTGCGCGACTTAAATTCCGCAGTCTTGCCGTCATACTTTCGCTGAGTACCACTGATCGAGTCGCCCCGCGATAACTTTGCACAAGCGGGCGCGGCCGATCGGCCGGCAGAGGCAACGAGAGAGGAGCGCCGGCCAGTCGTTCTTTCCAGTAAGCAAGCTGCGCTTCCAGCGTTTCGCCGTCGAATTGCTCACGTTGCCAAACCGCGAAGTCTGCGTATTGGAGCGCCGGCTCTTCCAGGTGCGAAGGCATTTGCCGTGAGAAGGCTCGGTAATGAGCAGCCAACTCGCGGAAGAAAATATCCAGCGACCAACCGTCCGTGATGATGTGGTGCATCGTCAAAAGGAAGAAATGCTCTCGTTCGCCCAGCCGCAGCAGCACGCATCGCAGCAAAGGACCATGAGACAAATCGAACGGACGTTCTGCTTCCTCTTTTACTCGCCGGTGCGCCGCCGGTTGGTCCGATTCCTCAGGCAGTAATCTCAACGTGCGCTCAGACGCGATGACCTGCGATGGGCGTCCGGCCACTGCGACGAAGTTCGTGCGCAAAATCTCATGCCGCCTGATCACTTCGTTGAGCGATGATTCCAATGCGGAGACATTAAGTTTACCGATCAATCTGAGGGCGAGAGGGACGTTGTAGAAGGCGCTGCCAAGTTCCAACTGATCCAGAAACCAGAGGCGCTGTTGCGCAAAAGAAAGAGGTAATTGAGCGGCACGTGAAGCCCGTTCGAGTGGCGGCAATGCCAGACCGGGAACATCCGCTCTCGCTGCTTCAACCTTCGCAGCGAACGCGCAAATACTCGGGGCATCGAACAGTGCGCGCACGCTCAACTCCACGCCCAATGCTTCACGCACGCGAGAGATGAGCTGCATGCCGAGCAGTGAATGCCCGCCCAACTCGAAGAAATCGTCATGAATCGAGACGCGCTCTATGCCGAGCAAACGCGACCAAATTCCGGCCAGCACCTCCTCAGTCTTCGTGCGCGCCGCAACGAAAGCCCGCTCTGACTCAGCCCGCGCGTGGTCTGGCGCGGGTAAAGCTCGCCGATCAACTTTGCCGTGAGGCGTCAGCGGTAAAGCATCCAGCACTATGAAAGAAGCGGGGAGCATCCAATCCGGCAACTTCTGTTTAAGAAAAGCGCGCAGCCCACTTGCGGAAGGCGTCGCCCCCGACTGCGAGCAGACTACGTAAGCAACCAACTGTCGCTCACCACCTGCGTCCTCTCTGGCAATGACAACCGCCTTTCGGACAGTCTCGTGCTGGGAGAGAACGGTTTCGATTTCACCGAGCTCGATCCGGAACCCGCGAAGCTTTACCTGATGATCCTGGCGTCCGAGAAACTCTATCTGGCCGTCGGCCATGTAGCGGGCGAGGTCACCCGTGCGATAGAGCCGCTGTCCTGCCTCTTCGCAAAACGGGTTGGGGATGAATTTCTCTGCTGTCAAATCAGGCCGGTGCAGGTACCCGCGGGCAAGTCCCACGCCGCCGATGTACAACTCGCCCGGCACATTGATGGGAACTGTTTGCAGTTGCCGGTCAAGAATATGAATCTGCGTGTTGGCGATTGCATGACCGATCGGGACCACGTGTCGTTTGCTCTCCGGCAAACATTTCCAGAAGGTCACATCAATGGCCGCTTCGGTTGGTCCATACAAATTATGCAGCTCTGTCTTCAGACGCGTGAAGAAACGCTCTTGCAATTCAAAGGGGAGAACCTCTCCGCTGCACACAACCATTCGTAAAGAGCTGCACTTTTCCACTTCCGGTTGGTCCAGCCACACTCCTAGCATCGCTGGAACGAAATGCATGACCGTAATCTGCTGCTCCTCGATTAAACGGATGAGCGAAGCACCATCGCGGTGCGCGCCCGGCGGGGCTAAAACCAGCCGCGCGCCGGTCATCAAAGGCCAAAAGAACTCCCACACCGACACATCAAAGCTGAACGGAGTTTTTTGCAGCACGCTATCAGAGCTGGTTAAGTGGTAAGTCTCCTGCATCCAGTGCAGGCGATTGCAGAGCGCGCGATGTGTATTCATTACGCCTTTGGGCCGGCCCGTCGAACCGGAGGTGTAAATCACGTAACACGGATGACGCGGATCAAAGCGACGGATTAAATCCGGATCTGATCCGTGACTCTGATCTGTGTAATCCGTGGCTGATAATCCTTCCAGTGTCAGAATCACAGCCGGCTTCGCGTCTTCGATCATGAACTGCAATCGCTCAGGCGGCTGCTCAGGATCGAGCGGGACATATGCACCACCGGCTTTGAGGATACCCAGCAGACCGACCACCATCTCAACCGAACGTTCGAGACAAATCCCGACTCTCACCTCTGGTCCCACTCCCAACTTTCGCAGATGGCGAGCTAATTGATTTGCTCTCCCGTTCAACTCGGCATAGGTGAGTTGCTCCTGCTCAAAAACTACGGCGACAGCGTGCGGCGTGCGTTCAACCTGTTCTTCAATCAGTTCATGCAAACAGCGCTCGTTCCGAAACTCAGCGCGCGTTTGATTCCACTCCGCCAACAGCCGCCGCTCCTGCTCGTCAAGTAGTGGCAGTTCGGAGACACGCGTGTATGGCGCGGCGACTATACTTCCGAGCAAGGTTTGCAGATGTCCAGCGAGACGTACGATGGAAGCTGCGTCGAACAAGTCAGTGTTGTACTCAACTGACGCCAGCATCTCGGCACCAGCCTCGGCCATCGCAAGCGTGAGATCGAATTGAGCGATGCGGCGCTCGAGCGCCATTGATTCGAGAGTCAGTCCGTCTAGTTGAACCGATGCGCCCGCTTCGCCCAGGGTGAAGGATGAAAAATCCTTTTCATCGAGCAGATGGGCCTTCTGCAGGATGAACATCGACTGGAAAATCGGGGGGCGGCTCTGATCGCGTGAAGACTGCAAGTCCTGGACGAGCCTCGCGAACGGATAGTTCTGATGTTCAAAAGCGTCGAGAGCGGTCTGTCGTACCTGATCCAGAAACGAGGCAAACGATAAATCGCGAGAGACATGCGTGCGAATAACAACCGGATTGACGAAGTACCCGATGACTTCCGCGAATTCAGCCTTCTCGCGGCCAGCCGTCGGCGAGGCAATCAGAATTTCCTCTTGTTCCGTGTAACGATGAAGCAACGCGGCGAAGGCCGCCAGTAAGATCATGTAAAGCGTCGCACCATGAGTCTGGGCCAGGGCTTTGAGTTGCCGGATTAGTGTGGGCCTGACTTTGAAAACGTGTGATGCACCGCGGTAGGTTTGCGTGAGCGGGCGCGGTCTGTCTGTGGTCAGGTCAAGCGTGGGCAGGTCGCCTGCCAATTGTCTGTGCCAGTAATCCGACAGCCGCTCACCTTCAGGCCCCTGAAGCAGTTCCTCCTGCCAGCGTACGAAGTCTCTGTAATGCGTCCTGACGGGATTCAGCTTCGCCGATCGGTCTTCTTTCAGCGCCGCATACACTTCGCACAACTCATCCAGGAATAATTCAAGTGACCACAAGTCCACGACGATGTGGTGAGCGACGAGCAGAAGCACGTACTCTCTCTCTGAACGCTTGTAGAGATGCACTCGCAGGAGTGGTCCATGTTTGAGGTCGAAAACGGTGTGAGCTTTTTCGTTCAGATGTTCTTGCAGGTATGAGTCGCTCCAGTCTGCGGCGTCCTCCTCGTTGAAGTCAGGCTCAGACTGTTCTTGCACGCGCTGGGATGGTTTGCCATCCCGTGAAGAAAAGACTGTCCGCAGAGACGCATGACGCGAAATAATTGTTTGCAGCACGCGCTTGAATGCTGAAACATCCAGCTCGGATTTGAGACGCACCGCCCTCGCGATATTGTAAGCCGTGCTCTCCGGTGATAATTGAGCCAGAAACCAGAGCGCCTGTTGACCAGCGGATAGAGGATACTCGGCAGATTGGATCGGCGCCGTGATGACCTGTCGAACGACGGCCGTTGGCGTTAGCGATGCTGCTTGTTCGGCAAGCTGCCTGAGGCTATGGCCCTGCAAAAAACTGACCGAAGGCAGAGCGACACCCAGAGTCGTTTCAATATCGTGCGTCAATTCAACGGCCAGTAAAGAGTCAACTCCATAAACGTAGAGAGGACGGTCGACATCAATCTCGGCGTCATCCAACCCGAGACTTGAAGTAAGCTGCGATTGCAGCCAGGCTGCAATGGCTTCAGAATCGCGCGCAGCAGGGCGTGACTCGTCCACGCGTTCTTGCGTGTCATTAGCTTGCCAGCGCGTGACTTCGTTGAGACTTCCGTCGATGAATCTCTGAAGACAGAGGTAACGTTGGACCTTGCCACTGGAAGTCTTAGGAAGACTTCCGGCCCTGAGCAACGTAATGGCATGAACCGACACCTCGTGTTCTTCTGTCACAGCTTGACGGACACTCTCAATCACCGCCTCGAAACTCGAGCAGCGGTGATGGTCTACCTCATGGACGAGGATCAACCGCTCCTCGCCGGCTATCTCAAGCGAGAACGCCGCGCCCTGCTTGAGCGCAGCGTGAGCCTGTTCAGCCGTCCGCTCGATGTCCTGCGGGTAAAGGTTGCGACCCCTGATAATGACGAGGTCTTTTAGACGGCCTGTCACAAAAAGCTGGCCGTCTTTCAGAAAGCCCAAGTCTCCTGTCCGTAGAAAAGGGCCTTCTGAGGTGTCTGCAAGGTGTGCGTGAAAGGTCTGTTCTGTTGCTTCAGGATGATTCCAATAGCCCGTTGCGACGCCTGGTCCAGTCACCCAAATTTCGCCTACCTCGCCAGGCGCGAGCCTCGTTCTTGATACCGGCTCAACGATTACAATTTCAGTTTCCGGCGCGGCCGGACCGCAGCCGACGAGCCTCCGACTTTTCTCAAACGGCTGTGACGCTTCCTTAACCTTATGGCGTTCGAGGGTCTGCGCTTGAACCGTACAGTAGACTGGCGGCACGAGCTTTCGACCACCCGAAACCTTGAGAGTCGCTTCAGCAAGCCCGTAGGCTGGATAAAAGGCACTGCGGCGAAATCCGCACGAGCTGAAAGCCGCAATAAAACGTTCGAGCGTCTCGCTGTGAATCGGCTCAGCTCCGTTGTAGGCCACACACCAACTGCTGAGATCGAGTGTCGCCCGCTCTTCTACTCCGATTCTGCGTACACATAAATCGTAGGCAAAGTTAGGCCCGCCGCTGTGTGTCACTTGATATTTCGAGATGGCTTTGAGCCACCGCAGAGGGCTTTGCAGAAAAGATGCGGGCGACATCAGGAGGCCGCGAAAGCCGCTATACAGAGGTTGGATGATGCCATCTACGAGCCCCATGTCGTGAAAGTGCGGCAGCCACGACAGAGAGATGCTCTGTGAGGAATGTTCAAAACCGTGTGCGATGGCGGCGGAGTTGGATAAGACGTTATTGTGACTGACCATCACCCCTTTGGGCACAGCGGTTGAGCCTGAAGTGTATTGTAAGTATGCCAGCGTGTTGCCGTTTACTTCTGCGGGCCGACATTGATGAGTCAGCTCCAGCCGCAGATTGTCTGTTGCCTGCCAGGTTAAAGCTTTGAGATCCGGGGCCTGCACCAGTAAAGAATCTACCTTGGCGAGTATTTGTGATGTCGTGAGTGCAAGAGTTGCGTTGGAGTCTTCAGCTATGGCCTGCAGACGGAGTAGATTGCGACTCAATCGAGGCGGATACACCGGAACGGCAATGACACCAGCATGGAGACAACTCCAAAATGCGATCACATAGTCCAGTCCCGGTGGATAAAAGAGCAGCGCACGTGCGCCCACAGCCCCCATCCTTTGCAGCCAAGCGGCGACGGATTTTACACGCCGATCTAATTCACCATAGCTGAGGCTCAGTTCCGCACCCTCTCTGTCTACCAGGAAGGTGTAGGCCAACCTGTCGGGCTCACACTGTACTCTCCGCTCAAGTAAGTCGATTAGCGAAGATGGCGAACGGTGCGGCACAGTATGATGATCCGACGATGTAGCGGTTAAAGATTTCGGGATACTACTGCCAGCGGAAGAGCAGAGTTATGCCTTTAACAAATGCGCTGAAACTTAATCATTGAAGTGCTCATTTCTTTAGCTTGTCTTGGGAGGGGTATCCGGTACGGACACATACCGACTGGGCGGATGCGCGAATATATTCGCAATAGCTGAGGTGGGAAATATACTCTCAATAAATTCAGTATTCAAGAACTTGGGATCGCTTTATGCGCTTGAAGCAAAAAATGCCACGCTACCAAGAAACAAAAGGTCTATAGTTGCGTTCCCCCCGCAACGTACCAACCCCGGCAATCGCTACCTTCATGTGATAGCGGAGGCTTCATTGTCAGCAGTTACAGCATCGACGGACTCAGCAGCCAACCGTAGTATCTATCAGAAGCTGAATGGCATTTGGCACAGACGCGCACTTAATTTGTTTATGTTCGTAGTGCTGGCGCATTGGGCTGAGCATCTGGCGCAGGCATAATCAGATTTATGTGCTCGGTTGGTCTCGATCGCGCGCTGGTGGTTTTCTCGGCTTGTTTTTCCCATGGCTGGTGAGTTCCGAGGTGCTGCATTACAGCTACGCGCTCGTAATGCTGGTGGGAATCTGGACGCTACTGAAAGGTTTCAGCGGCACTTCACGTAGATGGTGGACCATCGCTCTGGTGATTCAGTTTTGGCACCATATCGAACATGCGGTCCTGTTATGGCAAGCCTCAACACATCACTACTGGCTCGGCTCGCCAGTGCCGGTAAGTTTCCTGCAAATGCTGCTGCCGAAGTTTCGCGTAGAAATACATCTCTTCTACAACGCGGTTGTGTTCATTCCAATGATGATCGGCATGTACTACCACATGTTCCCACCCATGGGAGAAGAAAGCCTAACCTGTAGCTGCTCGCTGCAGCAAAAACCAGTACACGCAATCGCTGCCTGATCTCAGTAGTTCGTAAACAATAAGCGGTTTGGAGATTCCTGACCCGCATTACTCACTACACCGACAGTTGAATTGCCGACAAGCGCTGTGCGGACCTCGGCGGGCGATGCAGACTGATGATTCTGCAGATAGAGCGCTACGACACCAGCGACGTGCGGCGCTGCCATTGACGTGCCTGACGCGGTCGCAATCATTAGATCGTTGCCGATCCACGCCGAAGTGATACCGACTCCGGGTGCAAAGAGATCCAATGTCGACCCGTAGTTAGAAAACTCGGCCCGAGAATCGAATCGATCCGTGGCTCCGACCGTTATCGCCTCGGAGACATCTGCGGGAGAATAAGTTCCAGCATCACTGTTCCCATTCCCGGCCGCTACTACGTAGGTCACATTCGCTCGAATTTAATTCCTGACAGCGGCGTCGACACGGTCAGGCACCTATAACCTAAACACGCTACTTTTTCTTGTTCAGTCTTGCTAAGTTTCTGACGCGATCAACTAAAGAGGACTGCCGACGCGTGTGCTTACGTGATCCACAGGTTCGTTAGCCGAACCGCACGCCATTTACCGTCGACCTTCTCGAGTACAACTGTGCCACCTGAATAACCGATTGTCACGAGGGCATTCGCTTTGGTCCGCTCTGCGTTGACGAATTCGATTTGGGTCACCTGCGGATACGTCTCGAGTTCCCAGCCGCCCCAGTGGCCCGGTCTTGCCTCAAAGAACCGCCCGAATAGAGAAAGGATTTGCATCGAATCGCCGACTGGCTGATTCGGCGTTTCCATGATTTGGGTCGGCACGCGCCGCTTCGTTCCGCCAATCGTTGGCAACAACCGCTCCACAAGCGATAGCTCATCGGACTTGAGTAACAGCACGTGATCGAGATCCGGGAACCTCTGATACACGGTGTGCCGACGAACTTGGCCATCCGAAGTCTTCACCTGGATATCGGCACGCACCACGATGAAGCGAGGCAGCGTCGCCGGAAAGTTGAAGGCATTCCAACCACTGCCACTGTAGATCGGCAAATCGCCGAGAGGTCGAAACACTACTTGCCGAATCTCCGCGACGTCAGCGTCGATACCAGATAGCGGCGGTTGCCGGCTGAGATCGCGCTGAGCTGTTACCCACGAATCCAGTGTTTTCCCTATTAGTGCTTCGGCTTCGGTTGATTGTCCTTGTGTCAGCTTCAGCGCAGCCTCTGCGAGTGCAGCAGTTGCGACGAAGGAATCAAAAGGCTCTTTGGTGATCGCGTGCAAAGCAGCTAAAGCTTTCGCCGGGTCATAATGCGCGCCTTCCACGGCAGCCAGATCGAGGGCTGACTCGAGTTGCGCGCGATGGAGTAGTGACCGCACCTCGGTCCGCGCTGGCGATCTGGGTTGCTGCTTGAGGAACGTAGTCAGCGTATTAATCGCTTCAGTGAATTGGTTCTGATCGAGCTGCCAGCGTCCGCGCGCCAACAGCCGGCCGCCGGATCGATGGAGATCATGTTCGAGAGTGGCTACTCGCGCGGCCAGATCGTCGCGAGTCACGCCTAGCGTGTCAACAACCGGTCCGGTGATGACGTCCGACAGCGGCGCCTGAGGCGAACTGATCGAATACTCGAATCCATAGTCTGCGTCCCAACTATTCAGTGCAGCTTTGGCGGCAGACAGCGAATCATCGAATCGGCCTTGCGCAGCGAGTGTGCGCGAGGCAAATGCTCCGCCGAGCACGCGGGCGTACGGGTCATTTGCAAAGGAGGTGGCGGCCTGCTGGTAGGCAGCCGAAGCTTTGGGCCAATCCTTCATCTGCTCATAGCACTCGCCAATGCGAAGCGCAGCAATCGGCGCAAATGAACTCGATGGATACCGCAAAACAAATTGCTGATACTCCGGCAGTGCACGTGCGTAATCACGTTGGTAGTAATCAAACGCAGCCGCGAACGCAAGCGCATGCCGAGATGCGTCACCGCGATTCGCCGACACCAGCGTCGTCAGTGCCGTCCGTGCTTTGGCCGCCATCGATGCTCGCTCCGCCTCAGGGCCGGTTGACGACTGGCGCGCGTAGTACTGCCCACGGAACAGTTGCACCCAACCGGGATCTGATGCGGTCTTTTCAAGATCGTCGAGGGATCGTTCAATGCCTCCGACCCGGTCGCCCTTCAACTGAAACAAATTCCCCATCTTGGTAGCGATAACGTAACCGAGACTGTTTTCGATCGAGAGCAATGCGTTCGGCATTTGCAGATGCATTCGTACGAAGTCAGCGTATGTCTCGATCGCCTTATCAAGGTTCGCAGATGAATATCGCGGTGGAGGCGTATCTGACACGAAGAAGTCGATCAATAACTGAGGCGCCTTTTCCACCCATTCGCTCCGCGGGAATTTGCCGCTCTCCAACTCCTTAATGATGGCTGCTACGCGCAAGAGGCGCTCGGTCGGATCCGAACCGCGTTTCTCGGCGCCGGTGACCGGGACATTGACACTAAGTTGGAAGCCTTCCAGGAAGAGCGCCTTCGCTGCTGCGGTAGTACCGGGATGGTCCTTCGCGAATTGATCCAAATCGGCAATCTGTTTCAGCATCTGCCGGGGTTCCAACATGAGCAGGTCAACCTGGGCGAGTAGTGCCGTCTCGGTGCCGTCGTAATCTCGGACGAACTGCGTCAGCCGCTCGGGCCATTTCTGGCTGGCTTGTGGTCTTTCCAACCACTGATCGATCGACAGCATTTCATACGCAACGCGCGCAGCATCTTCACGTGGTAGCTGTGCGATGCGAGCGCGCGCGGGTGCGATCGTTTCGCGAATCATCTCGGTGTACGAGCGCGTTTGATCCTGCTGAAACGTAAAAACCGTTTCGCTAAGGGCATGAAGCGCGGCGATAGTCTGCGCGGGATCGGGTGCTTCGAGTACTCGCTTCAATACGACGAGGGACTCGTCGAGCCGTTCAGCGCCGACGAGCCGCCTGAAAGTATCAACAGACGCCGAGTCCTGTGCGAGAAGTCGCTTGCCCGCTTTGGCATCTGCGCCTCGACGCAGATACCACACAAGGGTTTGGTCGTATGAGGGAAAGTCGGCCCAGGGATCAGACCTGGACGGCTGGGCGCAGAGCGGCGGCACACTGAGAACCGTAAGGAATAAAGCGCCAACGATGTGGATTCCCCTCGCGTTCAAGAAACCGATCCCCTGATTATTGTGACACCGGTTGATGATACGCTTGGGAGCGTAGTTGGCAAGAACCTAAATGTCAGTACGACTAGCGACGGATTTAGAGTCTACACTCTCTAATGCACCGCTTCGTTAGTTTCTTCCTATCCGCCGTTTGACTTATTCTTCCGTCGATGAATGGCACTCGCGTAGGTCGCTGGGTTGACTGGCTCATCGCTCTCTGTCTAGCAGTCGCCAGCGCGGCCATTGTGATCTGGCAAAACTCTCACCTGGCAGTGCTGTGGGATCTCAGCTACATACTCGAAAACTCATACCGAATGTCGCTCGGCCAGACTCCCTACCGCGATTTTCCGTTTCCTTACGCCCCACTCACGTTTCTAACTCAGGCAGCACTCATAAAACTTACGGGCCGAGTTTTCTTTCATCATGTGATCTACTGTGCCGTAGTTAATGGTCTAAGTGTTTTGTTGACGTGGCGTATCTTACTGAGAATTTTCCACACAACATCCAACAAGCGCCTGGTTGCACTTGTCCTTACAACTCCGCTCGCAGTCCTGAGTGTATACGGAATCTTTCCTCATCCATTCTACGACTGCGACTGTACCTTCGTCGTTCTTGTTTGTTTGTTTTTGTTGTCGCGGTTTCCTGCCGGCTCGCTTTTAGAAAGTTTCTTCGCTGGAGTTTTGTTAGTTATTCCGCTCTTCACAAAACAGAATACAGGAGGAGCGTTTCTCATCTCAGCGGTTGGCTGTCTCGTGTTGCTCTTTCTGATTGACATTTACAACAGGCGAAACATCAGCAAGTACATCCTATTGTTCGCAGCGCTCATAATCAGCTTCGGCGTCGCCCTTTTACTTATCCATCACTTTGCCGGTTTACACAATTACTATAGATGGACCTTCAAATTTGCTGCACAGCGACGAACGCCGGCATTCGCCGACATGGTTGGTATGTACAAAGACACTGGTACCGTGTGGTGGCTATTGCCGGTGGTAATGGGTTTAGTCCTGATGTGGTTTGGCCGAAGACAACGATACACACGTTGGTTCTCAGTGGTCTTTATATTGGTCCCATTTGTCTGGCCGGTGATTTATTTGGTTCTTGATAAGGACGCATCAGAGCGTGCGGAACGCCTCCTGAATTTGTGGCCCCTGGTTTTGATTTTGTCGGTAGTCGCGATACTGCCAGTCGTTCGTCGCAGATCATTTGCGGAATTACTCATACCTTTGATTGTCATTGCCACAGTGCACGGAGCGTTCTTCTCGCAACAGCTTTGGGGTTCAACTTATGCACTATGGCCACTGTTCGTGATTCTCATTGCGTTTCTTATTTCAGTCCTGAGTTGGCGAGGCAGCTCGAACGTTATGGAAGCCACCCCTAACGGTCAGGGTACGATCTCAGTCTTGGCGCTCACTTCAGTGATTTCATTTTGCCTTCTAATCGCCGGAGCGTTTTATGTCCGATCACATGAGCGACTTGAGTATGCAGATTTGGATGATGGTGACTTAGTTCATTCCACTAATCCTGCACTGAAAGGCATGGCAACTCGCGGTTCCTGGCTAACAGATTTTGATGAACTCGTCGACTACACTAACAAAGAGATTCCGCGCGAAGATGGCATTCTCTGTTTACCTGGTGAAGATCTGTTTTATTACACAACCGGACGCCGACCACAATTTCCCGTCCTAATGTTTGACCACACGGTTAATCCCTACTCCCCACAGGAAATCGCCGACATCGCGCGCGAAAGGAACATTAATTGGTTAATAGTAAAAAATGATCTGCAGTTAGAAGAAGACCCGGTCGAGCGGAAAGATGAACTGATGAATCTGCTAATGCAGCAGTTTGAGTCAGTTGATAGTTTGAACAATTATGAGATCTATAAGCGGCGGTCGGCGGATGAGGATGATGATGACGATGAGGATGACAAAGAACCATAACAGGTAGCGAGGTCCGCTCGCTCGTAGTCAGCGCCGATGGACCTTGGTTATCTCTTTGACAGTCAATAGTGCCGGGCCTATCATTCGCATATTCCCCTTTTCCCTCAACTCTCAAGCTAGCGGGAAAGAGTTTGTAGCTGGCGTTTTCTAATCAAAGTCCAAATGCTCTGTGTATTGTCTACACGAACTCTGTATCAGTGAGCCATACACAACATTACAGGCGAATACCGTAGAAACATACTTGGCAACAAATGCCAGCGTGGTTGGATTAATTGAATTCTGTAAAGAATTCAGATCTCCACGTATAATCCAATTCAAGCTCACCACTAAAGCAAAACTTAACCCCCATCCGAGCAGAGAAGTGATGCCGATTACCTGCCAGACCAGAAAGGGCGATCTCACGGTCAGATAACGATGGACCAGGAAAGATGCTATGACAGAAAGTAAAATATGCCAGAAGGAAAATGGTACCCATGAAAGGTTTTGAACTCCTCTGTCATACATCCCGTAATCTGTTTCCTGGAGTGATGACAAGTATTCGTGGTAAGTGTCAATGCGATCAATCAGAAGGGCTACGCTGATGGAAAACAGTCCCGCAGCCGCACCTAGTAATCCGACTCGAAGATCTTCCCTTAGCTTACTCATGGCGATCTCCTTCAGATGCTAATCTCCTGAATTTAGACCTTTGGGAAGAACATTTGTTCCATCAAACGCAAGACACGCATCGTAGGCGAACTGAATAGCCATACTTCGTTAAGCTCGATGCGGCCAAGGGTCGCAAGACGCGAGGTCAAGCTTCGCGCTTTAATTTAGTCATATTCGTCAACCTGATTTTCCCGGTATACTTAACAGCCCACTTCGAGAACTCAATAGGTGCCAGCAGAATGACTTTGTTGCAACCAATGCTCAGTGCAGTGTTGACGAAATCAGCAGTTCGACTGCTGCTGTTAAATGTGACGATTGCTTTGTGCTGTCTTGCATGTTTAGGACAAACTGCGCCACCCCCGGCCGAGATCAAGTTCAAGGAATTGCATTTCCGCAAACCGCCGTTAGTCGAAATGGTCTTTGATGTTACGTTGCGGAATAGTCAGCCGGAACCCAGGTGGTTTCTCCTCCCAACTAACATTCACCCGAAAAAGAAGTGGACTCCCACTGAAGGTGGTGTGGATGCGCTCGAAGTCTTCGCACCGCAGGGCACGGGTCGAGTTTTCTTAGCGCGTTTTCTTGGAACAGGCGGCTTTCAATCACTATTGCTGCCGGCTCACTCTGAGATTCGGCTGCGGCAACTGCCGATTTCGTACTGGGGTGATCCACCTAATGATCTGCGGATACCGATTCTGGTTGTCAGAGATTTTAAGATTGGAAATGCTCCCTCAGAGACATGGTTCACAGCTGATCCGACTTGCAGCACCAGCGCTGACATTTCTGAAATGATTACTGGCCGAACATCAATGTTAAGTTCACACCACACGCCGGACGGCAAAGAAGTACCTACTGCAATCGATGAAGAGCGTCGTTTCGAACTCAACGTTAGTATCAACAAGGAACGGCCATCTGGTACACCTTAACAACTGCAAAATCATCACTACACCAACCAAATTCCGAGCGCGATAAGTTGTGCGGAGGTGATGGCCAGCCAAAGCGTAAGCGTCTGCTGCACGCGACGCTTTGCACTGGTAGACGTGCGTTCCATTACATAAAGAGCGAGCCATTCCGTCAACCTGTTATCATGGCGCTGGCGGCGCATCGACCAGTCACTGTCGTATTCGGTTTCAGATTGTGGCCGCGGACCCGTAACGGAAGTCGAGCTATGAGCATTTCCCTGAGCCGCTGGCTTGCAATCGTGATTGGCATTCTTACCCCTGCCGCTGAAACGATCCGTCGCTGGTCCACCTGGCGTGAAGACCCACCGGCCCTGTTCGACGATTACATCCTGGGAGTGCTTTTACTTTATGGAGCCTGGCGTGTGGGTAGGAACAGTCGCACCGGACAGCGTTTTCTCGCGGCTGGTTGGGCTTTCATGTGTGGGATGGCTTACAACAGTTTCTTCGGTCAACTGCACAACATACGAATGGGTGTAGCAGATCCAGCACCGATTTCATCTACCTCGGTTGCTGTGATCAAGGGGATCGGACTGGCATTAGGCGTAGTGGGTTTGGTGCTGAGCTTGAGAAGAGTGCCCGACTAAAATAGATGTCAATTGCACTCAACAAACGGGGTCCGGTAGGTCACTCAACTCCACTGTCACATGCTTATTCAAAAAGATCTCGCTATCTGATATAAGCCGATTGCTTCGTCTCGATCGACTATAGGCAGGCCGCACACGAGAGACCTTATGACCAGACTATTCGCACCTGTTTGTGTTTTCGCCATCGTCTTCGTCTGTACAACTATTTCTATGGCCCAACAACCAACTGCTCAGGCCGACGGCTGGCGCGGATTGGTTCTTGATGTTTCTACCGTAGATGACGCAATCCGGGTGTTAGGAAAGCCGAAGAGTGACAAAAGTGGTCAAAGCTTGCAACTGATTCAAGTCGACAAGTGGCTGCCCGGCGCAAAGTACAATCAGAAAGTGTTTCGCCGACTAACGTTCAAGAAACCGGACGGGTTTGACGAAGCACAGCTTTCTTATCTGGAAGACAAGCTGGTGCTCATCGACCTGACGGCGCGAACCGGCGAGGTGCCAGACTGGATCGACCCGGACGACTTACCCGAGATGTTCAATACCCATTTCACTTACTCCGAATGGCATTTTGGCAAGAAGTTACCGCCGCTCGAAGAGTTTGAAAAATCAGATAGTGTCGCGCCGAAGAAGTTCGCTGAACTCTATCACATGATTGCCATCACCGACCGAAGCTTCGTCATTGCAGGCGTTGACAACGTGAAGGCTAGGGGGACAAGCCTCTTTGGTCCTCCTTGCACCGGATGTGCTAAATCCGAGAACAACAAGAGAAAAGTGCGTGATGCTAATGGGACATTTCCGGGCCAGGTTTGGGGCATTCAGATCGTCAGCCGTAAACTTGCGAGCAATCAAACGGCGACTCCGTGAATCGGAGTTGCAGTGAATGCTTCGAGTTTTGCTCATAGTTGCTTGTCGGTAGGTACAGTGACGCGCAGAACCGGTTTGCCGCCGACGTTTTGTAACGGCCAGTACACACGGTGCGTGCGTGAGTCGACTGCGACCGTGTGCGCGTTAACGGCAAAGAACCCTTTAAAGACCTCTTTCAGTCCGCGACCCTCTTCGTCAAAGATGGTGATGTTGCCGCTTTCGGCTGAGACGTAGAGTCGATGAAGTCCCGTATCGAACGCGAGCACATCAGGATCAGCACCGACCGTTAACGTCGCAGTAGCTTTCTTTGTTTGCAGATCGAAGACGACGAGTCTCGAGTTTTCTTCGCAGGCGGCGAACGCCAGACGGTTCTCGGAATCGATTAACAATCCGTGACTACCTTTGCAGCCGGTGAGTGGATAACGCGCGGCTACTTGATCCGTGGTCGGATCGATCTCAGCCAATTCTTCTCGTCCATCGACGGTCACAAAGATGCGATCGCTGGTCGCATCATACTGACTGTTGCCAGCGCCACCGCCTTTCCAGCACAGTGGGATCCGAAGCTTGGAATTCACGTGACTTGAAGTCGCGGCCGCACTGACCCTATAGTGAGTCGTATTAATTTAAATCATACCAACATGGTCAAATAAAACGAAAGGCTCAGTCGAAAGACTGGGCCTTTCGTTTTAATCTGATCGGCACGTAAGAGGTTCCAACTTTCACCATAATGAAATAAGATCACTACCGGGCGTATTTTTTGAGTTATCGAGATTTTCAGGAGCTAAGGAAGCTAAAATGGAGAAAAAAATCACTGGATATACCACCGTTGATATATCCCAATGGCATCGTAAAGAACATTTTGAGGCATTTCAGTCAGTTGCTCAATGTACCTATAACCAGACCGTTCAGCTGGATATTACGGCCTTTTTAAAGACCGTAAAGAAAAATAAGCACAAGTTTTATCCGGCCTTTATTCACATTCTTGCCCGCCTGATGAATGCTCATCCGGAATTTCGTATGGCAATGAAAGACGGTGAGCTGGTGATATGGGATAGTGTTCACCCTTGTTACACCGTTTTCCATGAGCAAACTGAAACGTTTTCATCGCTCTGGAGTGAATACCACGACGATTTCCGGCAGTTTCTACACATATATTCGCAAGATGTGGCGTGTTACGGTGAAAACCTGGCCTATTTCCCTAAAGGGTTTATTGAGAATATGTTTTTCGTCTCAGCCAATCCCTGGGTGAGTTTCACCAGTTTTGATTTAAACGTGGCCAATATGGACAACTTCTTCGCCCCCGTTTTCACCATGGGCAAATATTATACGCAAGGCGACAAGGTGCTGATGCCGCTGGCGATTCAGGTTCATCATGCCGTTTGTGATGGCTTCCATGTCGGCAGAATGCTTAATGAATTACAACAGTACTGCGATGAGTGGCAGGGCGGGGCGTAACCTAGGTGACAGAAGTTAAAAGCCTCCGGTCGGAGGCTTTTGACTTTCTGCTAGATCGGCCGCATCGAATATAACTTCGTATAATGTATGCTATACGAAGTTATTAGCGATGAGCTCGGACTTCCATTGTTCATTCCACGGACAAAAACAGAGAAAGGAAACGACAGAGGCCAAAAAGCTCGCTTTCAGCACCTGTCGTTTCCTTTCTTTTCAGAGGGTATTTTAAATAAAAACATTAAGTTATGACGAAGAAGAACGGAAACGCCTTAAACCGGAAAATTTTCATAAATAGCGAAAACCCGCGAGGTCGCCGCCCCGTAACCTGTCGGATCACCGGAAAGGACCCGTAAAGTGATAATGATTATCATCTACATATCACAACGTGCGTGGAGGCCATCAAACCACGTCAAATAATCAATTATGACGCAGGTATCGTATTAATTGATCTGCATCAACTTAACGTAAAAGCAACTTCAGACAATACAAATCAGCGACACTGAATACGGGGCAACCTCATGTCCGAGCTCGCGAGCTCGTCGACAGCGACACACTTGCATCGGATGCAGCCCGGTTAACGTGCCGGCACGGCCTGGGTAACCAGGTATTTTGTCCACATAACCGTGCGCAAAATGTTGTGGATAAGCAGGACACAGCAGCAATCCACAGCAGGCATACAACCGCACACCGAGGTTACTCCGTTCTACAGGTTACGACGAATGTCAATACTTGCCCTTGACAGGCATTGATGGAATCGTAGTCTCACGCTGATAGTCTGATCGACAATACAAGTGGGACCGTGGTCCCAGACCGATAATCAGACCGACAACACGAGTGGGATCGTGGTCCCAGACTAATAATCAGACCGACGATACGAGTGGGACCGTGGTCCCAGACTAATAATCAGACCGACGATACGAGTGGGACCGTGGTCCCAGACTAATAATCAGACCGACGATACGAGTGGGACCGTGGTCCCAGACTAATAATCAGACCGACGATACGAGTGGGACCGTGGTCCCAGACTAATAATCAGACCGACGATACGAGTGGGACCGTGGTCCCAGTCTGATTATCAGACCGACGATACGAGTGGGACCGTGGTCCCAGACTAATAATCAGACCGACGATACGAGTGGGACCGTGGTCCCAG